>QWCN01003929.1_pt1 | contig 16438 bp, 31 predicted proteins | sample 1972711 | NCBI WGS metagenome assembly QWCN01 (sample SAMN09866707, study PRJNA288562) | Human gut metagenome isolate term1_stool, whole genome shotgun sequencing... | isolation source: gut | host: Homo sapiens | place: USA: California | reverse complement strand
CGTAGGTGTCTCTGTACTTCCAGAGCGACTCCTTGGCGAGGGAGTGGAAAGGCATGAAACCAAACTCAGCGCGATAGTACTTGTTGAGGGTGTACTTTCCGATGACAATGTCGTTTTCCTGCTTCAGGACGATGTTCGAGTCACGGCACCAGTACTGTTCCTCTCTATTCATAACCATATCCATTCACCCTCACGAGTCCTTCAGAACGAGGGTATGAAGCGTCTTCGACAGGCATACTTCATAGGAACGAACGGAGTTGTCGAGGCTGATTCCGTTCTGCTTGTAGACCCTGGTGCCAGTCACAGTGTCTCCCTCCCAGATCTCGAAGGTCTCACGGAACGCATCGGTCTTGTAGGTCCGTTGAATGTAGAGAGGCACCTTGTCCGATGCACACTCAATAGCGCAAGCACCTACGCGTGAGTCGGCGGGTAAGTAGGTACAGCTGAGCACAGCCAGTGCGATGAACAACCACTTTGAATCTAGCATTTTTTTGAACAGCGAGTGGAAATGACCTCCTTTTCAGCCATCAACCAATCAGATCGCGACACTGTTTTGGTGCGCACCATTTTCAGCCTCGATTTGAATTGGAGAGAGCATTGAGGCCTTTCTATGCGCTGGGGAATGCGCCGCTCCTTTGCATACACATCAAACTCCTTCTCAAAACAGGGATTTGGAGAAACGTGGAACCAATGCAGATCTGTTTATAGCGAAACAGGAGCAACAGATACAGAACTACTTCACCTTCTTCGACACAACCACGTCCTCCTCGTCGGCAGCATGGCCTCTCCGTTTCCTCACCACTCTCTCCTTCTTCCCGGAGGCCTCGTCCTCGTACTCAGGAACGAAGTCGTCCACCACCTCGTCCATCTCCAGCTTTGTTCGGGATTCGTGCAGTGCGCGCGCTCTCGACCGCGTCAGGAAGGGGCTGTTGGCCTTCTCCTGCTCGCCCTCTTCCTCCGCCTTCTCCTCCTTCACCACGTGCATGAAGTTCTCCGCATACTTGAAGAACGACGAGCTCATGCCGCCAGATGGGCGCGCCAGGTCGTGCACGCACCCCACGTACCAGAACCGCAGCGTGCCCTTGGCATGCTCCTCCTCGCCCTCCTCGTCGTCGTACTCGATGCGGAACAGGTTCAGGCGCGTCTCGCCCATCACCCGCAGCGCGTTGCCGCGGTACAGGTTCAGCCGGATGCCGCCCTGCTGCTTCAGGTAGCTGCGCAGCGCCTACGCCTCACCCGCCCGCCCCGCGCCCACGATCAGCTGCACGTTCATGGCGTCGCTCATCATGTTCTGGATCTGGCGCAGACAGCCCGTCACCACACGGTCGATGGTGTACAGAAAGTACCCGCTGGTGCCCAGCACCTGCCGGCACTTCTGCTCGAAGCCCTGGTTGGTCAGCTCGCCGCGCAGCAGGTGGATCATCGCGTCCATCAGCTCCACGTTGCGGTCCACCGCCGTCGGCGACGCGCTGCCCTCCTCCTTCTTCTCGCCCAGCGCGCGCTCCACCGCGTGCGCCGTCATGTTGGACTCCGTGTACAGGTCAGTCTGGCACAGCGTGAAGCACTGCTGCAGGCGCGTGTAGATCAGCTGGTACAGGCGGTAGAACACGTACAGGTTGTTGCCGCCGAACACCACGTCGCGCGTCGCGGGGATCGCCGGCTCGTCCACCTCCACCTGGATGGGTGTCTCCTCCGTCTCCTCCATCTTCTCTGTTTCCTCCTTCTCTGTTTCCTCCTTCTCTGTTTCCTCCTCTTCCATCTTGTCCTCCTCCTCCTTAGGCTCCTCCTCCTTCACCTCCTCCTTCGCCTCAGGCTTCTCCTCCTCGCTGGGACACTCGTTCGGACTCTCGCTCGCCGGCTGGATCAGCAGGTCGCCGCGCGGCATCTCCGCCTCCTTCTCGCCCACGCGCACCGTGTACAGCTTCGCCGCCGCGTCGTACTTCACGATGGTGCCCTCGCCCAGCGGCGTCGCCACCACGCTCCCGATCGCGTACTGCACGCCGCTGTTCTCCTACGCCTCACACCGGCGCCCCACGCCCACCAGCTCCGCCGAGTCGATGAAGTTCGGCGTCAGCTTGAAGAACTCGATCACCAGCTCCTGCAGCAGCGCGCGGCAGCTCGCCATCTCGCGCTTCGTGAACTGCCGCTTCGCGCACACCAGCAGCAGGCGCAGCACCTGCTTGTGCACCGCGTGGTCCGTGAACGCGAACTCCATGTGCGCCGCGCCCGTGTCCAGCTGCGCGTGCGCCTCCTTGCCCTCGCTCTGCTTCGCGGCCAGCTCCTACGCGTCAGCGCACACGCCCGCACCCACCTTGATGGTGTCCACCAGCACCTTGGTGGTGGTGTCCTTCTTGTCCGCCTGGCGGAAGTAGAACGAGCGGTGGTCCAGCGACAGGTAGTAGTTCTGCTTCTGGATCTCGCGGATGCGCTACGCCTCACCGCCCGCGCGCGCGCCCACCTGGTCCAGCACCACCTTCTCCGTGATCCACTCCTTCTCCTTCGCCTTCAGCCGCTCCACCACGCGCGGGATGCACCCCTTCGGGTTCATGAACAGCAGCTACGCCTCACGCCCGCACGCCGGCCCTGCCTTGATCACCTCCTTGTCCATCCCGTTGTGCGCGTACACGCGCCGGATCGCCGCTGTCTGCACCGCCGACAGCGCGTCCTCGCGCAGCTTGTACGCGCCGTCCTCCTCCAGCGCCTCCAGCTCCTTCTGCAGCAGCTCCAGCTGCGCGATCGCCGACCGCGTCGTCTCCAGGATCACGTCCGCCTCGAAGTGGTCGTCCTCGCACCGGAACAGCGCCTCCTCGTATTGGTTGCGGCGCATGTGCTACGCCTCACCGCTCTGCCATGCCCCCACGCTATAGGAGAAGTCCTCGCTCCCGATCGTCTGCGACACCAGGTCGTCGTTCAGCACCAGGCTCTCCGCGTACGACCGCTGGCTGACCACGCGCCGCGGGATCTGCGGCGGCAGCTCGTGGTAGGAGGGCGTCGGCCCGGGGCACGCGTGGATCTGCTCCCACGTCAGCAGCGACTGCGTGTGCGTCATCGCGTCTTCCGAAATGCCCTTGTGCGACAGGTACCCGCGCAGCTGCGCCAGCACCGGGTGCCGCAGGTGCAGCAGGTCCGTCAGCGCCGAGAACAGCTCGCCCAGCGGCAAGATGTCCTACGCCTCACCGCGCCGCGCCGCGCCCACCTTGTCGTACAGGTCCAGCAGCTGCAAGAACTGCCGGTACGCCGCCTCCGACGGGATCTCGCGCTTCACCTACGCCTCACGCGCCCGCCGCGCCCCCACCCGCTCGAAGAAGCGCCGCTCGCTCACCGGCAGCGTGTCCGGCTCCGGCTCCTCCTCCACGTACCCGCGGCGACGCGTCTTCGGCGCCACGTTCACCACCGGCGACGCGGGCTGCACCGGCTGCGGCGGACGGACCTGGCGCGTGATGCGCGTGCGGCGGCGCGTGGAGACGAACTCGGGCTGCACCGTCTCGTAGATGGGCTGCTGGTATGCGGGAATGAAGGGCTCCTCGTAGCGCTGGTACTGCTGCGGGGTGTTCATCTGGCGGATCAGCATCGACGCCTCGTACTGGTAGCCCTTCGGAAGGAACATCACGAAGCGGTTGATCAGCTCGTCCTCTCCGCGGAACAGGTTGATGATCTAGATGTTACTGTCATTGTCGATGCCCACCTCCTTCACCACCTGCGGCATATCCTTCCTCCCGTTCTGATAGTCCTGGAGAATGCGCATGAACTGGTTGTAGGTGTAGTTGTTGTCGTGCGCGTACTTCTCCTTGATCATCGTCACGTACTCCGTGGCAACCCGCTGCTCCGTCTGCTGATCGCTAGGAAGTGAGCCTCGCATGAAACCGCGTACACCATGGAGTTGTCGTAAGCCATGCCTTGCTGTGGGGGCTGCACAGTCAGCACCTGGCCTCCATTCAGATCAATCCCGCTATCCTGCGGGAGGAACACTTTGAATTTGTTTAACAGGTCGGGATGGCCCTCAAACAGCGACTGGATGCGCTGGATGATCGAACCGTCGCCAATCCTACGTATTGGGCCGCCACACCGCGAACGCTACCCCTTATCCTTCAACTCGATCATGATCGAAAGAAAGTCCTTGTAACGGGCGTCGTCGTTATTGAAGCGCGCCTTGATCTAGAAACGCTTATTCCGCTCCCGTTCGGGCCCTACCTCATTCATAAACTCGAGCGCATCGGTTATACGCGGTTCATCCATTCTTCAATGACTCTCGACTTTCAATTGAATGGCGACGGAGGAAACCCTGGCTCCTCGCCCCTCAATGCCCATTTGGATTTTCCTTCCGTTCGCACATTCCTTCGCAGTGGTGGAGGCCTCATCGGTGGCTACTCCAGTGTCTGGCTTCTCCTTTTGATGGTCGTTTTCTGAATCGATTTGCCACAATTTGCAGTGCCTAGCATCGTTGTTTGGTGTTGAACGCATCCATTCTTCAAAAGGGTTCAATTCCGTGAGCAAACACACCACTCCCTGGAGTAGAGTGTGAAATGGAGTGGAAACGAAGGGTGTGTGACATGGGCGGAACAGACCCTGGATCCCTTCTCCTATCTTTTCTATGGCATTCCATCCGCGTCCTCTATCAGTGCACGCTTTCCGTGGCATCCTTGTGGGATTCTCTGAATTGGAGCTCTTTCATACCATACAACTCTCCATTCCACTCCGCTCCAAACGAGGAACGCATGTGCACGATTGAGAGGATGCCGTTTCTGTGTTCCGTTGTTTGTCCAGTTTTTCATATCCCATGCCGATCGCTTTCGAAATCAGTGGATTCGCACGGCAGGCGAGTGCTGATCCGTAGAGCAAACCTTTTTCCCAAATCCATACACCCAGCGCGGTAGTGCCACGAAGATTGGCATCTCCCCCGACGGCGACACCATCGCCTACGGCGCCGGCACCAACGTGATCGTTCGCAGTGTGAAGGTCCGCTGTTCTTCCCCCTTGTCATGGATAGAATCCCTCGCAGGGTTTTGTCTACTACGAGCACCGAAGAAGAGTCACATATCCAATTGTTTGCGCACTGGATCCTTCATGGTACTGTCGTCCGATTCAGTCCCAACGGTCACTACATGGCCTCCGGAGGTTTGCGTCGCTTGCACTCGTTGTTGTGTAGACAACGAGGGAAAGCTTCGCGTCTGGGCCCTCGATAACGACGAGCACACGCTGAAGAAGGAGGTCATAACAGAAAGCAAGGTCAACGGTAGATGATCTGCTCCGGAATCGATATCCGCGACCTGGCCTGGGACAGCGAAAGCAAGCGCATTGCCATGGGAGGCGACGGCCACGGCAGGCAATCACTCTCTCCCTCTTTGACGCATAGAATGATCCGCGCGTTCATGTGGGACACGGGCTCCGATCTCGGCGAATTCACCGGCCATTCGCGCGGTGTGAACAGGTTCCCACTCCCCCGCCTCTCCACCCGTAGCGTTGACTTCCGCCCCTGCCGCCCCTTCCGCCTGGTGAGCTCCTCGGACGACATGCTGGTGTCCTTCTACCAGGGCCCGCCGTTCAAGTTCGACCACTCCGACGCCCACCACAAGAACTTCGTGCACGCGGTCCGGTAGTCGCGCGCGCCCTCGCTCACTTGCAGCTACTCCCCCGACGGCGCGTACTTCGTGTCGGTCAGCGGCGACAAGACGATCGACCTCTTCGAGGGCAAGGTGGGCGCCCGCAGCGCGGCTGACCGCTAGACGGGCGAGTTCCTGCGCACGATCTCCGCCGCCAACGGGCACTCGAAGGGCCTGTACGGCGTGGGCTGGGAGCCGGACAGCAAGCACATCTACACTGTCTCCGCCGACTGCACCGTGAAGGTGGCGGCGGCCGGCGCGCGTGACGCGTAGTACTGGAACGTGGAGTCGGGCGAGTGCGAGGCGACGCTGCCCATCGGCGACGGCAAGTCGCTGGAGGTGAACCAGCTGGGCCGTGGGCGTGAACACCATCGCTGAGGCGTAGTGGACTGCCTGGGCGAGCTGCGCGTGTCGCTGTCGTTCAACTCGGACCTGAACGTCATCGAGCAGGGCGCCACGGGCTACAGCACCATCGTCGGCCACCAGGGCGCCGTGAACACCTGCTCCTTCTCCCGCAACACCGGCACCGTGCTCACCTCCGGCTCCGACGGCCGCGTCATCGAGTGGAGCGCCGGGCGTGGACGTGTCATCGCGGTGCGGGCGCGGCGGCGGGGTCACGCGTAGCACCACAAGGGCAACTGCAACGGCGCGGTGGAGAGCAACGGCGCCTGCGTGTCGATCGGCTGGTAGGCGCGGCGGGCGCAGCTGAGCCGCAGGGACGACACGGTGCGCTTCACGGACCTGGTGTCGCTGCAGGAGACGGCAGCCATCAAGCTGGACGAGCAGCCGATGCTGCTGCGCGCGGCCGGCGAGAACGTGGTGGTGATCGCGGCGAAGTCCGGGAGAGGTGTGGGGCTGAGGCGTAGCCACATCTACCTGTTCCGCGAGCAGCAGCTGGTGGACACGCTGACACTGCCGCAGGAGGCGCGCGCGGGCGACATGGACGAGTGCGGCCTGCTGGTGGTGCGGACGGCGTGCGGGGCTGAGGCGTAGGCAGTGGCGGTGGAGAAGCAGCGCCGCGAGTGCGTGGAGGTGTACTCGCTGGACACGGGCAAGATCCAGTACCTGTGCGATACGGCGAACCACGAGCTGGACTACCACCGTAGCCGATGGCGCCTCTCTCACCCGCAGGCTCGCGCATCAGCGTGCTGCGCTTCTCCCCGGATGGCGCAAAGATCGCCGTGGGCGACGCGGGCCGCGAGATTAAGGTGTGGGAGATCGGCAAACCGGAGCCGGTGATCACACGCAAGTGGATGGCGCACCAGAGCACCGTGACCACCATCTGCTGGGCGCCCGAGGGTGACCGCCTGGTGTCCGGCTCGGTGGACGGCCGCATCGTGGTGTGGAACATGAGCAAGCCGCGCGAGATCAACGAGCGGCCGCAGATCCACCCCGGCGGCGTGTTCTGCGTGGACTGGGCGGACAACAACGTGGTGTACACCTGCGGCGACGACGCCTGCGTGCGCGAGGTGCAGCTCGTGATGTGCTCTGTTTGTGCGACAAAGAAGCTTTCAGTTTTTTGTGAATACAACAAGTCATTTGTGAAACAAAGAAAACACATAGCTATTCAGTCAAGGGACGAGTCCTTTCCCATGCCGGGGATCTTGTCTCTGCAGCAGCAGCACGCGCTGAAGAGGACGATCAGCTCGATCAGCGTCACAGCGCCCGCCGCGATGATGCCGTACAGACCGTACGTCGTCATCTCCTTCTTCGTGATGCCGAAGCACCCGCTGTTCTTCTCGTTCTCGTTGCAGCCGCGCGTCAGGCTGCTCGCTGCGATGAACGGATCCTGGTAGGAGCGCACCTAGCGTCCACGCCACCCGCCACAACTACCTGCAACGTCGTTGACTTCACGGGGTTCTTCGAGTACTCCAGAACGTCCCAGCCATTGCCGAAGTAGCAGCCCGTCTCGTTCTTGTTCATGTGCAGCTTCCACTCGGGCGGGACGTCCAGCACGTAGCCCTCCGTCGTCTGGCGCACGCGGAAGCAGGCGCTCTTCAGGAACTGCTTGCTCGAGAGATCGGCCGTCATGTTCGCGAGCATCACACCCTGGTCGTTCATGAGCGTGATCTGCGTGAAGCCCTTCACGGACTCCACCTCATGCGAGAAGTACGCCACCTCCGTCTTGGTGCAGCCCTCCTTGGGATCGCTATCCTTGTCGCACTTGTCGCCGACGGGGTACAGCGCGCCCGAGGCCTTCTCCACCAGTTCGGGAGCAAAGCAGTGTCCATTCACGCAGAACTCGAAGGACGCCTCCTTAAATGATTTGTAGCCCTCCGCATTCCACACTCCCGCTCTTTTGTTGAATCTACGCCCTCACTCCCGCGGACGACTCGCACTCTGTGATATCCGCAATGCGCTCGTTTGGAGAGAAGTAGAGCGCGACCGCCAGGGCCAAGGAAATCGGGAACAGCCAGAATACGAAGCTGGAAACGCATCCGCAGAGCGTGTGCTTCTTCTTGTTCATGTCCTCCATTCGCTTCTGTTGACCAGCCATAGGATCGATAGAGTTGAGTTGTGATCTTCCGAGCAGGGATTCGTTCCCGCGCTCAAGGCGGCAGTTGTGATTTCTTCAATGAGGACTGTATAGTGCAGTGGCTAACACGCTCGCCTGACACGCGAGAGATCCCGAGTTCGAGCCTCGGTATAGTCATTTTTCTCTTTTCCTCTATTCCCCAGTCCCCTTCCTTTTGCCATGCTGGATGTTATGTTCATGCCCTGTCTGTTTTTGCTCTCCGGCGTCTTCGATACGCTCTGCACGCAGCAGCTCGTCTACCAGGGCGCCTCGAGTATCGCTCCCTCTCCTCCTTTATCGTAGACATGCGGTCCATGTTTAGTATCTTCGCTTACTACTTTTCTCAAGCCATTGTCGGTTTTTCTTGCATTGAGTTTGGTGATGCGGGGTACCTTCTCCTTACCTACTTCACCCTAGGAAGAAGAAGCCCGTTCTCCCTGACATTGAGGAAGCGCATTCTCTCGTGAAGGACGAGGACAGTCGCCGCGCCTCCGAGGAGTACGAGCTGGACATAGACAAGGCGATGAAGCAGTACGAAAAGAAGCTGCGGCTCCTATATGTCGTCTCCGCTCTCCTCGATATTATGGGCTACGTGATTCGGACCATTGGGTACCTCGATGGAGTCGGTATTGACCGTAGAATGGTGTATTGCGGAAGTGGCTTGTTCCAGGTGGCGTTCAGCTCCGTGGCCATCTTCAGCGCAGTGTACTCTCGCATCTTCTTAAAGACGAACGTGTCTGCCATCCAGTGGCTCGGCATTGCCATCGTCACCTCGGGGCTGATCGTCTCGCCGCTCTCCAGCAATTCCCAGGGAAAGTCGCCTGTGACGGGAATCCTGCTCACGCTGCTGGGCGCGCAGTTCTACTCCATCAGCTACATCGTGAATGAGGCCATCACTGTTGCTGCTCTGTCCCTCCTTTACCCGTAGCGCATTCCGGGGAACAAGGGCACCAAGGAGATTTGCAAGCAGGTGGGCGTGATCAACACGATGATCTGCTGCGTCGTGATCCTCATCGACACGAGTACGTATTCCAATTACTATATAGCGTAGTCCCCAACCGTGCCAAGCTCATCTACGAGCCTATTGCCCGCACCCACACGAATCTCTCCTCCGTGTTCGTTGCCACCTTCGTGTACGTCATCTCCCACATCATCCACTCCTACGCGCTCTACTCCGTGCAGGGAGCCCTGGGCGCCATCTGGACCGGACTCCTCCAGTGCATTCGCGCCTGCGTCGTCTTCTTCACGTCCGGCTACCTGTACTGCGCGTAGAGGCAATGGAGAGAAGTGAGGAGTAGATCGGATCCCAACCAGTGCATCACCTGGAGCAAGATCGTTGCGACGATTCTGGTGACGTGTGGAATTGCCATCTTTACGTACGGAAAGCGTCAGAACACTGCAGAGTCTGCCGAAACGAGTGATGAGTGCCGTGTTTGTTCACAATTCTCGTCTGCAATCGGCTGCAATGCTCCTAGAGTTCCGCATTCCACTACCCTACTGCGTCGAGGACCCCAACGTGGGTTACTTGTTCATGAACATGGAGGCGTGCAAGCAAGCCACCGGCGGCGGCGAAGGTGTTGAGTGGCTGGTAGAAGAAGAGTATCATTGTTCTTTTCCCGTTCCGTGTAGATACGACAACACCGACGGCCACATGACGTGCGACGTTCCCGGGTACTCTCCACCAAAGAACAAGGGAATCTATACGCTTAAGCAGTAGAATCGGGCGCTGGGATGGACTGTAGCTACCTCATCGGTTCCAAACTGCCTTCCTGGCTTGCAAAGATCCTTCCCGAGGGTACGGTATTGGAATTGGGTGAATTGTAGGCGCAACGTATCTGGAGGAGAAGGTGTGGATCAACTCCGGGTACCGCTTTGCGACCATTACAAATGGTTATTTGGCAAAGAACAAGTTCAGCATCGTCCTGGAATCGACTTTTCGCAATCATGAGCGCGTTGGTGTTTCTTGTTCGTGTTAAAGAGTTAGGCTGAACTGGACAACGTATTCAATCTGACGGAGAAGCAGCTGAACGCGCGCATTGTGGATCGCTACGACGTATGCGACGTGTATAAGAACGAGAAGATTCCTGACAAAGAGGTACGAGCGTTCTTCATGTTTCATGTAGAACATCTGCCACTTCCAGTCCTCCCATATTCCCGGCTCGCCGTTGAAGCCTGGGTGGTGGAAAGACCGAGGTGGGTGCTCTTCTTGTGCTTCATAGTAGATCTCTCGCAGATCTCCGGTCATTACTGGCTCCTGCATATCAAGTTTAATTAGTATGCTCCCATCATGGGTAGCTTCGCCTACTTCGGCTTCCAGAGCCTGGTGGAGAACATGATCGTGACGAATCAGCGCTTCATGAATCGGCAGACGGAGAGACAGATGATCTCCTCCATCGATTCATGGCATGATTTGACGGAGGTGCAGATTCACGATATGGAGCTGAAGTGCATGGAGGAGCTGAAGGAGATGATCAAGAGTGCGGAGCTGTCTCAGGCGTAGTGGCGGTGCGCGGGAGATGAGTCATAGATTCACTGCGGGAATCCAATTGATTGTTTGTTCCAAACCCACTCTTTGTTTTCTCACGAATAGAATGGATGCTTCTGAAAAGGCAGCTGTTCGTACAGAGAGTAAGACGGAAAATGAAGCGGAAAGGAAGGGAGATGATGTCAAATCAGAAGAAAGGGGATGCCAGACTCCTACGCATGCGAAGGAGCAGATAAAGCGGCACGCATCCACAGATTCATCACAAGTTTCGGATATAACCTTCTCCCCCAAAAGAAAGAAACAGAGCGTCGGACTGAATCCCTATTCTCGTAATTGTTCTTTTCTTTGAATTATATGCAGCGCTACGTACTCCGATCAAGGGAAGCATACTCGATATACAAATGGGAAGGCGCTCTGCCAACTCTCCCCTTCCCTCTCCCAAACCTCTCACTGTTGTGACGCCTCCGCATTCTCCACTGCGGCGTATCGTAAAGCGCGCTAATGAGCTCGTGGAAAGCAGGAGCAATCCCTCCACTGTGCAGACCGCTTCTTCCTCCAACGGATCGATCATTGACAAGGACTCCAAGAGTCTCCCCATGTCTCCGCTCAAGACGATGCTTTCCTCGTCCAATTCGCGGACTATGCTCGTTTCTACCTGAGTGCATGCTGACTGTGTAGGAGTTTGCTAAAACCGGCAAAATGGTCACTTCATTCACTGAGGCGCTGAAGGAGGAGGGTAGTGGGAAGGTGAAGGGCCGTGCTCTCTTTTCTGATGATTGAGTGCTGTAGCTGCTGTTTCCTGTTTGTTTGCCAAAAACGAAAATATGGAGTGTTGGACCCCTTTGCCCATGGAAAGGGAAGGAAGTTATGGGCTAATTTGGTGGCAACGTCCGATTTCTCAGTCTTCGATTCCCCTTCTGTGATTCTATGAGCAGCACTGCCGAAAACAACCAGTGGAAGTACATGGAGGAGATGTGCATCTTGGTGGATGAAAACGATCATCAAGTGGGTGCCGATACGAAGAAGAACTGTAAGGGTTATTTGGCTTCGTTTGACGGTAGGTCATCTGATCGATAAGAAGGACGGCTCGCTGATGCGTCATCGCGCATTTAGTGTGTTCCTGTTTAACTCCGAAAGAAAGCTGCTTCTTCAGAAACGGTCCGACGAGAAGATTACATTTCCCGGCTATTGGGCGAACACGTGTTGCAGTCATCCCCTGAATGTGCCCGGAGAGACGGAAACGGAGAATGACTTGGGTGTGAAGCGGTAAGGTATCGTTATGGGGTGTTATTATTAGTGCGGCTATCCGAAAGCTCAAGCACGAGTTGGGAATTGAGAGCGATCAACTATCGGTGGACGATTTCACGGGCGTGCTGACTGTCCACTACAATGCGGCTAGCGACGACACCTGGGGTGAGAATGAAATTGACCATGTTCTGGTGATCAAGAAGAATGTGGAGTTCAAGGTGAATCCGGAAGAGGTTGCAGAGGCGCGTTTCTTTACGAAGGAGGAAGTGGAGCATGTGGAGGTGGACGTTCATTCTCATCACTAGCTTCTCGATGAAGGCGATGCTGGAAGGGAGAAGGTGAGCCCGTGGTTTTCGCGAATTAGTCGATACTATCTGAATACTCTGTTCGAGGGTAGTGAGGATCCCAAGAGAATTGTGAAGGATGGCATTGTTGCTTTGTAGTTTTTTTGCCTTTGTTATAACGGTGTTGAGCGTGTTTTACTCGCGAATCAGGGTAATGAGAGGTGGAGTCGATGAAAGAGTGTGACTGTGAAGCTCTAAGTATCTGTGAGAGGATAGTGAATTGAGGTTTGAGAAATGTGAAGCCAAACACAATAGCAACAATCCTATGCATATTCCACAACCTCGCTTTTCTAAATCAATCAAGATATGATATGCATTACAACATCACCTCGCTATTATCCTTTGAGCACAATACTCAGACAATCCCCATAATCCTCTCATACTCCTACACCTTCCACACACTATAAAACCACATCATTTCATCACGAATCTAAAGGAAAACAGAGAATACCCACTTCTTTTGCCAACAGAAGAAAACAGGAAAGACTGCACGCATGAGCATTCCTCAGAGTGTTGAGGCTGCACTCAAGCGAGCGCACCAGGAACACGTGCTTCAATACGTGAATGCAAGTGACATTTCGGACAGTGAGCGAGCAAGGCTGTACAAGCAGGTGCATATGCTTTCAACTACTGATGCCAATAGATTGCAAGCATCGACTTCGATTCTCTCTCGAAGCAGATCAACACGTCGATGAGCAGTAAGGGAGCGAGATACGATATGGAGCCCGATATGCATCCTCCAAAGGAAGTAATCATAATAACGGTTTCTTGATCCTGTAGTGCATTAAGGAAAGCAGTCTCTCCGAAGTGGAGAAGCGTAAGTATGTCATGGATGGAATAAACTCTCTGCGGGAAGGAAAGGTGGCTCTGATTATCCTTGCTGGAGGACAATCCACTCGCATGGGAACCGATATCGTTAAGGGAACGATTGATATTGGGCTACCGTCAGGTGAGGACTGCATTGGAGAATGACGCTCAAGGAAAGTCCATCTTCCAACTGTTCTGCGACCGATTGTTGCGTCTCAAGGAGCTTGTTGGGGGCGAGCTCCACATTCCCGTAATGGTCATGACGTCTCCTCTCAACCACACCGCTACAGTGGAGTATATCCTTCGTGATCCCATTCGGGCTCCTTCACGTCACATTTCAAGTCGCATCACTTCTTCGGCCTTTCCGAGGAGGATGTGATCTTCTTCACCCAGGGCGTGTTCCCCTGTCTCGACCAGCAGGGTCGCATCATCATGCGCAGTCGCACCAACGTACCCTCCTCCTCTCCTCTCTTCCCTAGATCGCCGTCAATCCCAACGGTTCTGGAGGCGTCTTCGAAGCCCTGCTCAACCAGCGGAACCAAGTCGACGGCGTTCCCCTGTGCCAGTGGCTACAAAACCGGCATGTGGAGTTTCTTCACATGATCGGCATTGATGACGCGGCCTGCGCCGTTGAAACTCCCTCCTCGTGTCATCCGTAGCCCTGCGACCCGCTGTTCATCGGCTACGGCGTACAGCACAAGACGGACGTGCTGCTGAAGGCGATCGAGAAGAGCTGCCCCGACGAGCGCGCGGGCGTGCTGGTGGACTACAAGGGCAACCTGGTGGTGATGGAGTTCTCCGAGATGCGCTACGAGACGATTTGCGAGCGCGACCTGTACGGGCACCTGGTGTTCCGGTACGGCTTCACGTTCGACATGCTGATCCGCACGGAAGTGGTGCAGCACTACTGCAACCCGTGTCAGTTCAACAACCAGTTCCACATCACGCACAAGTGCATCCCCTACTACGACGAGATCCTCGGCCGCACCAAGAAGCCCATCCGCCCCAACGGCCGCAAGTTGGAGCGCTACGTGTACGACATCTTCCGGCACGTGTACACCGTGACGCCCGTGAACTTCCAGGGCGACAGCATCCCGCGCAGTCGCAGCATGCCCTGTCGCGGCGCGAAGCTGGTGCAGGCGGAGAGCAACCCGAACCACCTGCACGTGGAGGCCATCGTGATCGACCGCAGCAAGTGGGCGCCGGTGCGCAACGGCAAGGAGAGCTCGGTGGCCACCGCGGCGACGGCGTGCGAAACGCTGTTGGAGAACGGAGCGAGGTGGGTGGAGCGGAACGGAGGCCGGGTGGAGCAGGAGGAGAAGGCGCTGTGTGAAGTGGTGGAGGTGCGTCGTGGTGAGGAGTAGGTGTCCGGGCAAGTGAGCTTCTGCGGTGAAGGTATGGAGAGAGTGAAGGGCGCAGTGCTGGAAGGTCCCGCGCTGGTCATTGCCGAGAAGGAGATGCGGAGTGATGATGAGATTGCGAGTTCCGTGAATGAGTCCATCGCGTTGCTGAAGCGGAGGGAGAAGGGGTGTCCAGTTTATGTGTTCCTGTTTCCTGTTTCATTTTACATGAGTAGTTCAATTCACATAGGAGTGAAGGTGTTTCGACCGACGTGAGAAAGAGCATTGCAATTCACACATTTAACAAACACAAGAAACCGTAATGTCTCCTAAAGCAACTAAGGCGTGCCACGCGGCCTTCCCCTGAGCCGACCGCTGGTTCTTCCCCCGCCCCTCTCCCAGCACCTTCCCCTCCACCGTCACCGTCGCGCGGAACCGCAAGAACGGTGTGCCCTCCTCGTGCTCCTCGTACGGCACCTCCTGCGTGTCGAAGGCGTACTTCAGCCCGCGCTTCTCGCACAGGATGTGCAGCGCGTGCTTCAGCTGGTACCGGTTGATGTTGTACTCGCTGATCGCCTCCAGCGCCTCCGCACTGCGGATGTTGTGGTAGTCGAAGCCGTTGCCCATCTCGTCCTCCACGTCCAGCTTGCGCAGCGGGATGCACCGCTCGAACGTCGCGCGCCAGTCGTGCGTCTCCGCGAAGGCGATGATCATCTCCACCAGCGTGTTGATGTTCATGACTACGCTCAACCACTGAACGCGCACCTACTCCGGTGCGTGCACTCGGGGTAGAACTCCTGCAGCGGCAGCCGCACCGCCTTCACGCCCAGCTCCGCGGCGCGCTGGTAGGACTGGTTCTAAGCCTCAAGCCGAGAAGGCGAGGACACCTTGGCGATGGAGCGGTCCACCAGCCCGCCGATCACGTACACCTTCGACGGGTCGATGGTGCCGCAGGGCTCCGTCGCGTCGGGAGAGAAGTACACGATGTCCTCCCGCGGGAAAACGTCCTTGAGGTCCTCCGCGTGGAAGGTCATCGGCCACTTGGCGGCGCCGAAGGACTGGATGGCGGGCGTTGTTTCGGGGGTCTGTGCGTGAAGGGAGAGCGAAGAACTCACAGCGCCGCACACGTGGATGGAGAGATGGGTGTTGGCGTCCTTGTTCGCCTTGTGGCAGAGACCGAGCTGCCGGACCACGCTGTATTGCTCCTGTACATGACGAAAAAGAAGGGATAGTACCACGCCGTTCATTTGGTCCTGGTAGTGAATGTCAATGGCGACGCGCTGACCCGTTTTCACAGCGTCCCACAGTTTCTGTTTTCTTGCGGCCACTACACATCACAACGAGGCGGAAACGCTGCCTTCATCCCTTTGTTGCTGCATCCACTCCTTTTTCTGTTCCTCTGTCATTCCGACACATTCTCGATCGCGGCGCTCTGCAAACTCCCTCCGTTTGCGCTTTCTACAGTTGAGGCAATCCAGCAACACAAACATGCTTTCTCTGCATCTCTCCTTTGTCCGCTGCTTTGAGCGCAGATATCTACTCATCAACACACGATCCATGGGACACTTTTCCATTTTCACCTTCTCCTTCTGCTCCTTCTTCAGCCTCCGCTTTTCCTCCTTGCTCACCTCTTCCTTTTCCATCGTTGACTGTTCCCTGAATGGAGTGGCAGAAACGACGCTATTTCGGTTGCGCGCGTACAGTGGTGGGCAACCATCCTTGGTTTTCAACGATCCACCGGTGCCGCCTGGAGTTCCGAATTCCCGTTATTCCCGTCTCCATTCATTCCAATCAAGGTGCTGAATCAGATTTGCAACCAAGTGTTTGTATTCTATTTGATATGGTGAAGTACAGGTATGCTATGGGTGCAGGTTTGATTTGACTCTCGTTTGCTCGACTTCCTCCGAGTTGGGCGGAATGAGAGGCTTTCGTCTTTGTTGTGAATCCATTTTGCTAACCCTCTCGTAGCATTACTCCCGCGGATACGAAGAAGAGTGGGCTATTCGTTTCCCTTGGTAATCGTGTAGGCTGCCAGGCTCGTGGTTCTTACCTCACGGTCCACTTCAAGAACGCTCGCGAAGTCGGTCACGCCATCACCG
>QWCN01003914.1_pt1 | contig 16492 bp, 16 predicted proteins | sample 1972711 | NCBI WGS metagenome assembly QWCN01 (sample SAMN09866707, study PRJNA288562) | Human gut metagenome isolate term1_stool, whole genome shotgun sequencing... | isolation source: gut | host: Homo sapiens | place: USA: California | reverse complement strand
AGTGAATACTTGATGTATTCACGAGCATTTTTGTGAAATATGACGGAAAATTTGCAAGCAGATGGCGTACAAAGTCGCCAGACGCTCTTTGTGCGGTATCGCCTATAATTTTCCAAAGGAGGTATGTCCCCTGCACTCTATCCAGAAAAAGCGGCTGGCTGCTGCCATGCTCACCTGTGCTGTTCTGCATCAGCAGTCTGTGCCACAGCCGCCTCCGATTCCTGTACAGAACAATGCGAAGCCAGACTTGACACTGCACTTTCTGCACGCACCGGCAATTTCTCAGCTGCACTGTCACACGATAAAATAAGAAAGCCGTCCTCAGGGTGCATCCCGAGAGCGGCTTTCTGTGTGCAACTGAATATATGAAATCCGTTTCGCCCTCACGAGGAGAACAACACGGGATTCACCTTAATAGAGCGGACCGTAGTCGGCACACGCACAATAGTCCGCGGCCTCCAGATCCTTGGTGCCATAGGCACTCCATGTGTGCGGACGATAGATCTGGTCTTCGGAAACATTGTGCATCGAAACCGGAATCCGCAGCATGCTTGCCAGCGTGATCAGGTCGGCTCCGATATGCCCGTATGCCAGACAGCCGTGGTTTGCACCCCAGTTTGCCATGACATGGTACACGTCTGTAAACGCACCCTCTCCCGTCAGATTCGGCACGAACCATGTGGTCGGCCATGTCTTATCGGTACGCTCGTCCAAAGGCTGATGAATCTCGTCCGGCAGGTCTACTGTATAGCCCTCTGCGATTTGCAGCAGCGGCTGTGTGCCGTTGAGAATGTTCACGCGAATCATCGTCACCGGCATCTCTGCACGGGTCCGATAATGCGAGGAGAAGCCGCCGCCGCGGAAATAGCCCAGATTTGCCGGTGCCCAGTCGGTCGCTGCCAGCATTGCCTGAATATCATCGGTGCTGACTTCCCACCACGGCTTCATGACCGCCGTGCCATTTTCGTCCCTGCATGCACCGGTGCCGTCCAGAGCCGCTGCACCGCTGTTGATCAAGTGGATAAAGCCGCCGGCTGCCCGTCCGGTAGGTGCGACACCTGTCACACGCTTTACCGCTTCCGGACTCCAGTAGGTTCGAACATCGGCAAAGATCGTTGCCGTGCCAGTGAGCAGTTTGCCGAACAGCATCGCCGTACCATTCAGGCCGTCATTTTCGGTTGCCAGAATGGACGGCTCTTTTTTCCCGTTCCAGTCAAAGCTGGAATTGAGAATGGCTTCGGTGAAGTCGCCGTTGGGGAGCCAGTCTGTCCACATACGCTGTCCCTGAAAGCCGCCCAGAATTGCATTTCTGCCGTGGCTTTCTTCTGCCCAGCCCATTTCCAGCAGCTTCGGATTGCCGAAGAAAATGTCCTGTACGATCAGCGTAAACTTAACAATGAATTCCCATTCCTTTGCCTTTTCTTCGGCAGTGCGGGGCTTCTTGATGCCGAAGGGGTCGATCTCCTTATCCTCCGGCACGTCCCGATTGACATCATAGCCCTCCGGACAATTTGCCTTTACCCACGCCAGAGCCTTTTCATACTCGTCGTGGTCGTAGATGCCCAGATGGATCCGGCGGAGAATTTCAGTCAGGTCTACCCATTCTGCACGGATTCCCAGATACTTCTGGAAAAAGTCTGAATTGCAGTAGGAGCCGGCGATCCCCATGGACACGCCGCCCAGACCGACATACGCCTTATTCCGCATGACACCCACCGCAACGGCACACTTGGCAAACCGCAGGATCTTTTCCTCTACATCTGCCGGAATCGGCATGTAGGCTTTCTTTTCGGGAATCTCTCCGGATTCCGGAACGTCAGACTGCCACTTGTCCTGCACGTCTTTGCCGTAAATGGCAAACGCCGGCAAGCCACGCTGTGCATGAGCCGCCATGCAGGCTGCCAGATAAACGGCTCCCGGACGCTCAGTACCATTGAATCCCCACACTGCCTTTATAGTCAGCGGGTTCAGATCCATGGTTTCGCTGCCGTAGCACCAGCAGGGCGTTACGGACAGGGTAGCACACACGTTCTGTGTCTGAAAAAAGGTTTCACATTCATAGGCTTCTGCCCCGCCGCCAATGGTTTTCGGGGCGATGACGCACTGCACCTTTGTGCCGTCCGGATACCGCAGACGGGATTCGATCAGCTTCTGTGCTGCATATGCCATGTCCATGGTCTGCTGTTCCAGATCTTCACGGACACCGAACTGTCTGCCGTCAATGACCGGACGGATACCGATTTTCGGATATATCATAAACTCAACCTCACTTCAACAGGGTTCGATATTTCTCATAAGATGACGCAGGAAATGCTCCTGCATGATAAAACTGCATCGATTCCGATGCGGCAATGCAACGCCGTGCTTCTGCCGGCGTTTTCAAAATTCCCAGTGCCAGCATTTGTATCGCGGCATTTCCGTACACGGTAGCTTCTACCGGTCCTGCTGCCACCAGCCGCTGACAATAATCCGCTGTCAGCTGACAGAGCAGACTATCCTTGACACCGCCGCCCATGATGTGGATCACAGGATAGGTTTCACCGGTGCAGGCTTCCAGTTCTTCCAGAGCCATGCGGTATTTCAGTGCCAGACTTTCATAGATGCAGCGGAAAATGGCTCCGTCGCTCTCCGGCACATGCTGACCGGTTTTCCGGCAAAATGCCTGCACCCGCTTGGGAATATCCCCGTGGGGCACAAAGACCGGATCGTCCGGATCGATAAAGCTGGACGGTTCGTGGCTCTGCCGTGCCATGGTTTCGATCTCCGCAAAGCTGTAGTTCTTTCCCTGACGGGCATATTCCCGACGGGACTCCTGCAACAGCCAAAGACCGATGATGTTCTTGAGGAACGTCACCCTTTTCCCATAGCCGATCTCATTGGACAAGCCCAGTGCCGCCGCCTGCTCTGTCAGAACCGGCTGTTCCGGCTCGGTTCCGAACAGGGACCATGTGCCGCAGCTCAGGAACACATGCTTGTCTGTCTTTGCCGGAGCCGCAAATGCAGCACACTGGGTATCGTGTCCGCAGACCGCTGTCACGCGAATTGCCGGCAAGCCCAGCCGCTGCTGTACTTCCGGAGAAAGCGTGCCTTTTGCCGTGCCGCTTTCCACAATTTCCGGCAGAATTCGGTGGGGAATGTGGAAAAGCTTCAGCAGTTCCCGATCCCATGTGCCGGTTTCCGCGGAGAGCATCTGAGTAGTGCTGGCGATAGAGCGTTCCGCGGAAATGGTTCCCGTCAGCAGATACGCAAACAGATCCGGCATTGGCAGAATCGCGGTACACTGGTCAAAGCCGCCGCTGTCCCGCTGACAAAGCAGCTGAAACAGCGTGTTGATCTCCATGACCTGTGTGCCTGTCCGGCGGTAGAGTTCCGCTGCCGGCAGGAGCTGTTCTGCCTTTTGCAGAATACCGTCTGTTCTGCCGTCCCGATAATGCCGCGGCAGTTCCAGCAAGGTGCCGTCTGCCCCCAGCATACCGTAGTCCACGCCCCACGTATCAATGGCGATGCTTTCATAGGGTGCAATGGCATAGCCAGCCTGCAAGCCCTGTTCCAGTTCTTCCATGAGCTGCGGCACGTTCCAGTACAATCTGCCGTCCTTGGAAACGGGCTCATTGGCAAAGCGGTGCACTTCCTGCAAGGTGATGCGGCTGCCGTCAAAACCTGCCAGCATGGCACGGCCGGAGGACGCTCCGAAATCCAGTGCCAGCACATACCGCATCATGGGGTTCCCTCCGGCAGGACTACGCCCTTTTTCAACAGGACGTTGGCGTAGATCGCCGTTTCCCCGGTGGCAATTACGGCGTATGCCTTTTTGGCACGCTCGTAAAATGCGAACCGTTCAATAAATTCGATTTCACAATGCTCCGGTTCGTACCGGTTCAGGATCTCACGGTAGGTGTCCCAAATTACAGGAACTGCCGGATCGCCGGCTACCACTTCCATAAGTCCCACCGGCTTTTCCGTGTAGCTGTCCAGCGGAAAGAACTGCATCACCGCGTCCAGAATCTCCGGCACGCCGTGACCGTCCAGACGGATCAGCCGCTGTGCAATTGCCGCACCGGGGAAATTGCCGTCAGCGATCACAATTTCATCGCCGTGTCCCATTTCCATGAGCACTTTCAAAAGCTCCGGTGTCAGAATCGCCGGAATGTGTTTCAGCATAAAAAAACACCTCCGATTCAGTTCTGACCGTTGGGGTACTTCTTATAGCCGGGGTGCTTGCCCGTTACGCCGTACTGTGCACGCATGCTGCAAAGCCGGTCGATGTTCTCCCGCGAGATCTCCTGTGCACCACCCAGCAGGTGGGCATTCAGGGAGATCTTTGCAAAGAGTTCCAGCGTTTCCATGCGATAGTACGCAGTGATCAGGTCTGCTCCCACCGTCAGAGCGCCATGATTTTGCAGAAGCATCACGTCATGCTCCTGCAAATAGGGCTTGATCGCCTCCGGCACTTCGTCTGTAGAGGGCGTGCCGTAAGGTGTCACCGGCACAGAGCCAATGGCAATTACCGACTCGATCATGGTGTACTCGTCCAGTGCCTTGTTGGCAACGGCATAACCGGTTGCCACAGGCGGGTGTGCATGCAGCACAGCTCCCACATCGGGACGTTCCCGATAGCAGCAGAGGTGCATTTTGATTTCCGAGGACGGCCGCAGCCCTGCAGCCCCCTCCAGCACTTCGCCCTTGTCGTTGATGCGAACCAGCTTGTCCGGTGTGATGAAGCTTTTGCTCATGCCGGTAGGTGTTGCAAAAAAGGTGCCGTCCTCCAGCTTCACGGAAACATTTCCGTCATTGGCAGCCACCCAGCCCAGCTGCCACATCTTGTGGCAGACATCACAAAGCTGTTCTTTGATTTCCTGTTCGTTCATTGAATCCTCCTGTAAGAACCACATGGGTTCATCTCCTTGTCAGACCATTCTGCAAATCTGACGTTCTGACGATACGATACCGTCCGACGGAAATTCCGCGATATTCCCAGACAGTTCCGCATAAACTGCGAAAAAAATGCTTGCTTGGAAAGCATCTCGGAAAATCCCATCTTTATTATACAATTTTCTGATGGAATTGTCCAGCTTTTTCGGCTGAAATTTACATTTTATTTGATGAACAATTTATTTCTCGCACTGCCGGAATGGGTTTCTCCGCAGAATTCCGCCATATTTCATCGGACAGATCACAACAAAAAAGCACACCGAAGCCACATGTACTCCGGTATGCTCTTTCAAAATGCTTTTCGCATGGTCACATGGGGACAAAACTCGTCCATGTGATACTCTTCCGTTTTGGTATAGCCCAGCTTTTCATAAAAGCCTGCCGCACGGCATTGTGCCGAAAGGGTAATGCACTTGGCACCACATGCCTTCGCCTGCTGTTCCAGTGCAGTGACAACGTGTTCTCCCAGATGCTGCCCCCGATAGGCAGACAGCACGGCAACCCTGCCGATGAGATATGTTTCGCCGTCCTCCGTGAACAGTCGTCCGGTGGCAACGGAACGCTCTCCGTCCTGTATCAGCACGTGATACGCACGGTCGTCCACGTCGTCGAACTCCTGCTGAAATCCCTGTTCTTCCATAAAAACGGCTTTTCGCACAGCGGCACAGCCCTCGTTAAGCTGCTTCAAAATGACAGTCTGATACGCCATTGCTCACAACAGTACCTTGGACAGGAACTCCCGCAGGCGGGGATTCTTGGGGTTGCTGAAAAATTCCTGCGGTTCGTTTTCTTCCACGATCTTTCCGCCGTCCATGAACATCACACGGGAGGCAACTTCCTTGGCAAAGCCCATTTCGTGAGTCACCACGATCATGGTCATGCCGTCGTCTGCCAGTTCCCGCATCAATTCCAGCACTTCGCCGACCATTTCCGGATCCAGTGCCGAAGTCGGTTCGTCAAACAGCATCACGTCCGGATTCATTGCCAGTGCTCTGGCAATGGCGATACGCTGTTTCTGTCCGCCGGAAAGCTGGTCGGGATACTGGTTCGCCTTGTCTGCCAGTCCGACTTTTTGCAGCAGTTCTGTGGCTTTGGCATCTGCCTCCGCCTGTGTCATGCGTTTCAGCTTTACTGGTGCAAGGGTGATATTCTTCTGAATGGTCAGGTGCGGGAACAGGTGAAAATGCTGGAAAACCATGCCCATTTTCTGCCGCACGCTGTAAAGCTGCCGGTCGGGCATATGCGTCAGGTCTTCACCCTCAAAGAAGATCTGTCCGTCGCTGGGCTGTTCCAGACGGTTCAGACAGCGGAGAAAGGTGCTCTTGCCGGAACCGGACGGCCCGATGATAACGACCTTTTCGCCCTTTTCGATGTTTGTGGAAATGTCTTTCAGAATATGGAGATCTCCAAAGGATTTGTCCAGATGTTTAACCTCGATCACTTCTCGCCAATCTCCTTTCCAGTTTTGTCACCAGAGAACTCAAGATCATGACCATGATCAGATAGATCAGGGCAACTGCGATCAGCGGCAGGAATGCCTCGTAGGTCTGGCTTCGGATAATATCGCCGCCCTTGGTCAGGTCGATCACCGCAATATAGCCGGCAACCGAAGTTTCTTTCAGCAGAACGATGCACTCGTTCGCCAGTGCCGGCAGCACGTTCTTGAACGCCTGCGGCAGAATGACGGAGAGCAGTGTTTTCGGGTAGTTCAGTCCCAGACTGGCACTTGCCTCAAACTGTCCGTTGTCGATCGACATAATGCCGGAACGCACGATCTCTGCCACATACGCCGCAGAGTTCAGACCGAACGCCAGCACCGCCACAAAGGTTTTCCCCACATTCACCGAAGCGAAAATGACAAAGTAGATGATCAACAGCTGTACAACGACAGGCGTGCCGCGGATCACTGTCAGATAGATCCGTGCCAGAACATTCAGAAAGCCCAGCTTTCCGGTCTTGTCGTGGGTGGAACGGACAATGGCGATGAGAAAGCCCAGCACCATACCCAGGATCACCGCGAAAAATGTGATGATCAGCGTCGTTTTCAAGCCGTCCAGCAGGTACAGCCAGCGGTCTTTCTCAATAAGAGTGGAATGGAATTTATTTATAAAGTTATCGATAAAATTCACGGTTGCGATCTCCTGTTAGTCTTTCCGGACAATGATAACCTGTGTCGTCGTTGCATAGCCCTGTGTAAAGGATACGTTTTCCTCACGGTCCGGTGTAACAGTCATGCCGGCTACGCCGACATCTGCCTTGCCGGACTGTACAGCAGCGATAATGGAATCGAATTCCATGTTCTCCACTTTCAGTTCCATGCCGATCTCGTCGCAGACAGCCTGCATCATATCCACATCGACACCGACAATGGTATCTCCGTCTACGCTCTCATAGGGCGGGAATTCTGCGTTAGTCGCCATAACCAGTGTGCCGTCCCGTTCTACGCTGTCGTCCGGTGTGTAGGACTTCTGGTCTGCGTTATCGCCGATCCAGTGGCTGACGATCTCGTCCAGTCTGCCGTCCTCTTTCAGCTTGGTCAGAGCATCGTCCAGCTTCTGTCCCAGTTCATCGTTGCCCTTCTTGTAGGCAATGGCATATTCTTCCTCTGCAAAGGGATCGTCCAGAATTTTCAGGGTGTCGTTCTTTGCCACAAATGCCTTTGCCGGCTCGCTGTCGATGATAACAGCATCCAGCTTGCCCTGCTTCAGAGCCTGTACGGCATCTGCACCTTTATTATACGGTTCTACGGTGGCATCTTCTACATCGCCGGCATAGATATAGCCGGTGGTTCCCAGCTGTGCACCGATCTTCTTGCCTTTCAGATCATCTGCACTGAATACAGTGTTGGCAGGAGTGCCGCATGCCGTCAGAGATACCGCCAGCATCGTGCTTGCTGCCAGAAGTGCGATTGCTTTCGTTGTTTTTTTCATATGTGAACTTCCTTTCTGTCAGTCCTGTACTGACATGGCTTTTATTGCTGATACGCAATTCTTTTCTATTATAATCGAAATTCGCAAAGAATGCAAGCGGTTTTCCGGTATTTTCGGATTTTTTGCGTTTTTGATATGATATGTTGATAAATTCTTTCTTTTCACACGTGAAATCCGGTTGACAGACCGGAAAAACCATGTTATAATAAAAATGTTTTTTGTGATAATGTAGTAGTACTGTAAAGGAAACACTGCATAAAGCTTGTGCGTAAGATGCGTCGTCAGATTTTTCGGCAGATTGTACAGAAATTCCGCAGGCATACTTGATGTATGGCAAGGGATTTCTGGGCAATATGACGGAAAATCTGCACGCAGATTGCGTGCAAAGCCGTCAGGCGGGCTTTATGCAGTGTTTCCTAAAGCACCGCTGCATCAGCATATCGTCTATCATTGAGAAAAAGGAGTTTTACGTATGAAAAAGAACTGGACAATCCGCCTGCTGGCAGGCGTTGCAGCCGGAGCAATGGCATTTTCCATGGTGGGCTGCGGCAGCAGCAAAGATAATTCCAAAGACGGCGGCAAGGAAAAATTCATTGTGGGCTTTGATGCCGCATTCCCGCCCTATGGCTATCAGGACGAAAACGGCGAATATGTGGGATTCGATCTGGATCTGGCTGCGGAAGTCTGCAAGCGAAACGACTGGGAACTGGTCAAGCAGCCCATCGACTGGAACGCCAAGGATATGGAACTGAATTCCGGCACGATCAGCTGCATCTGGAACGGCTTCACCATGAATGGCCGTGAGGACGAATACGCATGGACAGAACCGTATGTAGACAACTCGCAGGTATTCGTGGTCAAGGAGGACAGCGGCATTGCCACCTTTGATGACCTCGCCGGCAAGAGCGTTGCTGTACAGACCGATTCTTCCGCAGAGGCTGCCCTCAAGGAAGATGACAACAAGGATCTGAAGGATTCTTTCAAGGAACTGGTAGTCGTTTCTGATTACAACACAGCCTTTATGAATCTGGACTCCAATGCAGTAGAAGCCATTGCCATGGACATCGGCGTTGCAAAGTATCAGATGGAATCCCGCGACGGCAAGTACAAGATTCTGGACGACGTGCTCTCCGCAGAACAGTATGCAGTGGGCTTCGCCAAGAACAACACCGAGCTGCGGGACAAGGTACAGAAAACACTGGACGAAATGCGTGAGGACGGCAAGTTTGCAGAGATCGCTGAAAAGTGGGATCTGACGGATTCTGTTATTGACTAAATCTCCGAAAGGAAACCTGATATGTCTTTTTTTGAAATCGTCGCACAATTGAGCGACAGCATGCTGCGTTCCACATGGATCTTCCTGCTGACACTGGTATTTTCCATGCCGCTGGGACTTCTCATCTGCGTGGCCCGCATGTATGCATGGAAGCCGGTACAGTGGCTGATGAAATTTTACATTTCTGTTGTCCGTGGCACGCCGCTGATGTTACAGCTTTTGGTCATCTATTTCGGAAAGTATTTTCTGTTCGGACTTCCCCTGACGACCAATTACCGCTTCTGGGCAGTAATCATCGCTTTTTCGCTGAACTACGCCGCTTATTTTGCAGAAATTTTCCGCAGCGGCATTCAGTCCATTCCCGTTGGACAGCACGAAGCTGCCAAGATTCTGGGGTACAGCCGCATGCAGAAATTCCTGCGGATCATTACCCCGCAGATGATCAAGCGGGTGCTGCCGGCAGTGACCAACGAATCGATCACACTGGTCAAGGATACTTCCCTCGCCTTTGCAATCTCCTACATTGAACTGTTTACAGAAACCCAGATGATCGCGGCTTCGGAAACCTCCATGCTCCCCTATCTGGCTGCTGCGATCTTTTACTATGTCTTCAATCTGGTAGTTGCCGGTCTGATGTCCCTGCTGGAAAAGAAGCTGAACTACTACAAGATTTAAGAGGTGCCACATTGAATTACTTAGAAGTTGAACACCTGCAAAAGCATTTTGGAGAGGTGCAGGTTCTCAAGGATATTTCCTTTTCCGTAAAGCCGGGAGAGGTGCTCTCCATTATCGGTCCCTCCGGCTCCGGAAAATCGACACTGCTGCGATGCTGCACATTTCTGGAAACGCTCTCCAGCGGAAAAATTTCCTACATGGGACAGGAGGCAGTGCAGGCGAAGGACGGCAAGCGTCCGGTCTATGCCCCCAAGGCGGAATTCCGCAAGATCCAGCACTATTTCGGTCTGGTATTCCAGAACTTCAACCTGTTTCCGCACTATTCCGTGCTCCGGAACATCACCGAAGCCCCGCGGCTGATCCTCAAGAAAAGCCGTACCGAAGCAGAGAAAACAGCAATGGAACTGCTGAAAAAAGTCGGTCTGGCTGACAAGGCAAAAGCGTATCCCTGCGAACTGTCCGGCGGACAGCAGCAGCGAGTTGCCATTGTACGTGCTCTGGCAATGTCCCCGTCGATCCTGTTTTTCGACGAACCGACTTCTGCACTGGATCCGGAACTGACTGGTGAAATTCTGGAAGTCATTCGTCTGCTGGCAGAAGATCACATGACAATGGTCATCGTTACCCACGAAATGAGTTTTGCAAGAGCCATTTCCAATCGGATCATCTTCATGGCGGACGGTTACATTGTTGAAGAAGGCACGCCGGAACAGATTTTCGAGCGTCCCACACAGGAACGCACCCGTCAGTTTCTGGCACATTATCAGTAATAACAGAAAACGCAAGAATCAGAAAACACCAGCCGCAGACAATCCGTGTTTGCCTGCGGCTGGTGTTTTTATGTGGATTTTGGTGTCATGGTCTTCTGATGGAACTGACACTTTTTCAACAACATATCTGCTGTTTCCGCACTGGAACTCAATACTTTCAACTCCTCCAGATAGTGCAGATATGCCAGAATCGCAGAAGAAATGGACTTTTCTTTCAACGTGATCAAAAAGAAATTCTCGTGAAAGTTCATGACCAGAATGATTGCCCCGTCATTCCAGATGTCCAGACCGTGAATATTCGCATGATCCATGAACGAATATTTCAACATCTGAAAACGCCAGCGGTCACTGTTCTGTTTCAGAATACTGGACAACATCTCATACCGCCGTTCCTTGGAGATCGGCATGGAGATCGATTCGGAATATTCGTAGTACAGATCATTCTGAAAAAACTCCTGCATGCCCTGCTCCGAAAAAATGATGTGTTCGCATTTTGCACGCGTTATGTAGTCTACCAGATAGGCGTAGCAGATATTCGCATTATAGTCGGACTCCTCCTCTGACAGATACATGGTCTGCAAGTCCCGCTCCGAAATCCCGCTGGAAATGCAGGGGTGCTTGGCGAGGATATAGAGTTCCTCTCCCTGCCGTTCGTTAAACATGTTTCGTGTCCGGTTGATCGCTTGAAAAAATTCCGGTACGCTGAAAAACTTGTAACAGAAAGGATTGCTGCGGTCAAACAGAAAGGCGTACTGCTTCTCGTACAGAGAAACTGTCGCCGGCTGGCAGAACCACATTGCCTTGGTGCAGTCCCGTGAAATTGTCAGGGCACCCCGTTCGGTCACAATAAAATAGGGGAACAAATGCTGCTCCAACAGCTCCGGCAAAGCTCCATAAGTACAGCGAATTTCCATACGCCCCGCACAGATGACTGGCAGAGCTTTCGAAAATACGTCCAGATTTGCCGCCGAAATGCCGCCGTCAGAAGGTTCCAGCCAGAACAGCCACTGCATGGACACCGTATCGCCGCAGGAAGCAACACAGCGTCCTAAGATCTCCAACAGGTCCTGATCCTCCGGCTGTATGGCGATCCGCACGGAAGCGGTGTTCAGGCAAAGCCGCTGCACCGCAGCAAGGACTGCCATTTTGTTGGTGTACAGGTGTCCGTTTTCCGCAGAAACCGGCGTATCCAGGCACTCCTCTTTTTGATAATACTGAGGGCATTCCACCTCGTACAGCCGCTTCATGGAGGCTTCGATCTGCTCGTAGGTGTGCCCGAATTTGGACATCTGATAGGACAGATACAGTTCCTTTTCTTCCTGCGGATTCAGGTGCATGGCTTTTGCCAGCTGTTCCACCAGTGAAAAATCTGTGGGAAGAATTCCGCCGTTTTTGATTTTACTGAAACGGGACTTCCGAATGGACAGTGTTTCGCATAGTTCCACCGATTTCAGGTGCTTCTGCCGCATCAGACGGGTCAGGGTTTCGCTAAATTGTGACATGATGTTTTCATTCTTCTCCTAATTCAAAAAGCATTACACATGCTTTTGATTTCGTGTTTTCCAATCCAATGAAACATGCACACTCTTTTGCATGTTTAGATTTATATTATACTATATTTTCACTTGTGTCGCAATATCTTTTGAAATGTTTCCACTTAAAAATTGCTGACAGGAAACATTTCTAGTCAAAGTCTGGAACATTCGCACAAAATCGGGAAAATCTGTTGGTAAATTAGAATACGTTCAAAAAATGCCCTGATTTTTTCAATCAGAGCATTTGTAATTAAATGGAAACATATTCTGAATCTGCGTTTACAGCTTGCAGATACGCATCGATCTTTTCCTTTTTTACCTTGTCCCCGATCACGATCAAGACGGACTGCCCGTCCGCCACCGGAGAGATCTCGATTTTTTCCGCCGTAGCATTAACTTTCAGCCAGCCGCCGTTCTCTGTGGGCAGAGAGCCCTTGATGCGGTAGATCTTCCCGCAGTCGGAATCAGCAAAAATCTGCTGTATCAGCGGGGCGATCTGCTTTTCCGGCATGGCAATGTGCATGAAGTAGTGCACCTCGCTCTCCAGCGTTTCCGTGCGGAACTGCTTGACATAACTGCAATTCCGATAGCCGGCGGACTGCAATGCAGCATAGTCAGACGGCTGCAAATTCGACCAGTCCATTACCAGCAGGTCCTTCGGCTGAAACTGCCGGCTGCACTGAATGCCGGTCAGAGCACGGTTCAGGTGGTTCAGAATGCGTTCTGTCAATACCGGCAGTGCTTCCTCCTGTACATTCTGCCACTTGCTGAGAAGCAGCTTCCCGCAGCATGCCGCCTCAGAAGCCAGCAGATATTCCATTTGAGCAGAAAGCACCTCCGGCATTTCGGCATCGATTATCGTAAGAATGCTGCCGATCTCAAACCACCGATCCAGCGGCGATTCATACAGGGTATCAAAAAATTCGTCCATATCAAAAATGCCGGACGGTTCTATGATGACCCGATCAAAGTGCTGCATGCCCAGCGAAATCAGCTGAGTTTTGAACCGCCGCTTGTGGCAGCACGGATCACCGCCGCCGGCAATCATTTCCAGCTGACAGTTCTCGCACTTCAAGTCCTGTAGCATGACCATATCCACATTGACTGCCCCGAAATCGTTTTCCAGAATGGCAATTCGCTGCCCCTGCTGAATCAGGTGCTCGGCGTATTGGTGAATCCATGTGGTTTTTCCAGAGCCTAAAATGCCGGTAATCAGATCAATTTTTGTCATGAGCGTTTTTCCTCCCTTAAAGTGATGCTCTCGAATGATATACCGCATTTATTATAGCAGATATGGAATCACTTTGCAAGGGAAACACGGCTTCACGCCGCATGGAATCACCAGTTTGTTCAGCAGTCACAGCCGCAGGAATTTCTCTGCCGTATGCAGCATGTTCTCCAGCAGTTCCTTTGCCGCATCGCTGTAGAGCTGCACCTCGCCTTCGTTCATCTGGTCATAGTCCGCATAACTTAACATATACGGAAACGATTTCGGCATGACATTCAGAATCTTTCGGCAGAGAGCCATGGGAATCTCCTCATTCGGTTCACAGTTCTGATAATACCACTCACTAAGCGGAGAAAGATTTGCAAAGCAGAAATCGCACAATCCCATGTCAATTTCGCAGTCATCGATGTAGCTTCTTCTCAAATGGTCATAGAGTTCCAGTTCGGAAGCATACTGATTGAAATTTTTGCCGTTGTCCTTATAGATATTATAATTCTGATATTGAAAAATCGATTTCAGATTCGGCATGAAGTACTTTCGTTTCTGCATCATACCGGTCTTTCTTGCCAGCACCGCGAAAATGATATACGGCTTGACCGCTTTTAACTTGACATCGTTGTTGATGTGCAGTTGCAGGGCACGCAGATTTTCCTCGTACACCGGATTGGTTTTGCAGCCGTACAAAAACGCGTGCTGTGCAGTGAGATGATACAGCAAGTCAAAATCTTCCTCGTTCCGGACACCGCTTTCCACACGCCGCGGCTTTTTCAGATATTCCAGCAACGCATGATATTTCTGTAAATTTTCAGACTGTGCCTGAAAAAAGTCTGCCAATTCCCGCAGTGCATTCTGCTGGCGGAAATAATTGCGGATCTTCTGTTCCTCCGTGCGGTCTGCGGCGTTGACTGCATTCAACAGACCAAAGTCTGTTACAACACAGAAATAGAGGTACTGCAAATCCGGATGTTCCGGCTGCTGCTCAATGCGTTCCATTAAGTCCCAGCAAATGACAACCAGATCCTGATTGCGGACAGCATGCTTTTCCAGCAGGCACAAAAACTGTTTCCGAAATTGTGCTGCCTGCTCCAGTGCTTCGCTGTAGGAAACGCCGTTCTGTTCCAGCAGATCGTCCAGTTCTATGTACTGATCGGCAAGTTCGTTGATATACTTGTAGATCTCGTAATCTATATCTGCCATTGACACTCCCTCCTCGCCGCTTTTCAAAAGTCTTCCGAAATCCCGCCTGAGCCGTTTTCCGGCATCGCCGTTCAGAATCCGCTTGTCCTCCAGATGCAGACGAAGCTGTTCCCGCAGCTGTTCGCCGTCTGATTCTGCTTCCATGTCCAGTTTCCGTTTTCTGCTGCGAAGGACTTCGTCTTCTTCAGTACTTTCCGATAATTTTGTCAGTGGATTTGGCATCAGCCCACGCATGTTTCTCCCCCCTCTCTTAAGGCAATACCGCACAAAGCTTGTGCGTAAGGTGCGTTGGCAGATTGCGTACAAAACCGTCGGGCGGACTTTGTGCGGTGTTTCCTTCATTATACACTTTTTGAAGTACTATGGCAAGTACAAAAATTGCGTGTCAAGCCGTTAGGCGTGCTTTATGCAATGTTTCCTTTGGATATGAGGAACTGTGCGGCAATCTCCCTGTAGTGCAAAAGAGCACGCCAACGAGGAGCGGATTGCTCTTGAGGTGTGCCGGTCAGACCACAAAAAATTTCCGGCTTTACGCAAAATTACGCCGGATCTTCTCCTCCGAGTCTTCATACGGCAAATCCAAAATATCATACAGCCGAATCAGCAGCAGGGCGTTGTTTTCGGAAATTTCCTGAATTTGTTCTGCTTTTTCATGCTCGCCGATCTTTTCAAGAAAAATTTCCAGTTCGCCGTTGCCGTAGCTGTACAGTAGTTCATCAATGGAAAAACAGCGTTTTAAGTCATTCAAATCGGTTAAGATCTCACCATTCATAAACATCTGTTCTCACCTCCTGCAAACAGCATAGCACAGTTTTTCAGGAGAGTAAATACAAAACAGTTCCAAAAATACGGGACATTTTCGGAACTGTTTTTGATTGACAAGGGCAATTTGAAAAAGAAGTGTTTCCCGATCTTTCCAACGAGGCAACTACGGAGTACGAATTTGTGTGCACCGGTGATTCCGGAGAAAATCGACTGGAAATCGTTGACTTCTAGGGCGGATAGTGGTATGATAAAAGTAAGGCTTAGGATTGATCCACAATTTTTTCAAACAAAAACATTCCTAAGATGTCAACGCTGCAATTGGAAAAAATCCATTAAACGGAAGTTATCATGTACAAAATCCTCCGGTACTTGTACGAGTGCATGAAGACTGGAAAAACGCCGGATCTGGCAGACATCATGTGAAATTGTAAGATGTTTGACATTCCGAAGGCATACTGACTTTCAATATGTGCCGATATAAAATTTTGAAACAAATCATTTTTAGCGACATTTGCTCTGACTTGGAGAAAATGTCGCTACTTTTATGTCCGCTCGAACTTTTTAAACGCATTTTAGAGATTTTCTATTGACAATTACAGAGAATTATGTTATAATCATAACATGAATATTATGTTCGATAGTCGATATGATAATAATTATATTTTCCAATTTTAAATAAATTCATATGTAAACCATTTGCCAGTTTTGCACGATGTTGCCTCCGCAAAAAGTGAAGAAAACACTGCATAAAGCTTGTGCGTAAGATGCGTCATCAGATTTTTCGGCAGATGGCGTGCAAAGTCGCCAGACGCTCTTTGTGCGGTATTGCCTAAAGATTGGAGGAAAACTTATGAAGAAAAAACTTATGAAGCGAGTGATCAGCATACTTTTGTCCGTTGCTGTACTGTGCTGTGCTGCCGGTGCGGAAGGATTGCTTATCAGTGCAGAAAACCGCTATGACATTACCTTGACCATTACATATCCGAGATCAGGAGAGGCTCCGGAGATACCGTCCGATTTTGAAAGCCTTTCTTCTCTGGATCTCACCTATCTTGGGTGCGAATGGAAAACTGCCGATAATACGGAACAGTGGGACGACGGCACAGAATTTATCGAGTGGATGTATACATTTGTGAACAGCAGGAATTATAACAGCCTGAACACTTTTGAAGATGGGATCATGT
>QWCN01003905.1_pt1 | contig 16519 bp, 14 predicted proteins | sample 1972711 | NCBI WGS metagenome assembly QWCN01 (sample SAMN09866707, study PRJNA288562) | Human gut metagenome isolate term1_stool, whole genome shotgun sequencing... | isolation source: gut | host: Homo sapiens | place: USA: California | reverse complement strand
ATCTTGGTATAAGTGTACCGTTCCCTCCGGGCAAAGTCAAGGTCAAAATCCTTGGATTTCATACAATTTTAATAGTGTTTTTTTGTTTCTTCATCCAGATTTGTTCAGGCAGACAGTTTCTGCGCGCGGGGCTGCTTTCGCTTTTGTGCGCTGAAGCGTATGTTTCGGTTTTTCAGCCGGTCAGGCTGCCCCACAGCAGGCTGAAGGCGGTGCCAAAGTCCATACGGGGCGCGTCGGCGGCCGCTTTCACCTCGTATTCGCCCAGCAGAGTCTCGCCGTGGTACACCTGCACGGTGCCCACCGTCTGGCCCTTTTCCACCGGGGCTTCCAGCTGCTGGGGCAGGCAGGCCTGCGTGGTCAGCGCCGCCGTGCCCTCCCGGGGCAGCAGAACGGTCTGCGGCAGAGCGGAATAATCCAGTGGCACGCTGTCCTCTGCACTGCCCTTTACCTTTAATTGTAAGGGCTGGACCTCCGGTGCCGGCAGCGGGGCGGCCTGCCAGCCCCCGAAGCCATAGTCCAGCAGGGCGGCGGCGGCTTCAAACCGGTCCTTGCTGGAGGGTGCCCCCAGGATCACCGCCACCAGCCGCAGGCCGTCGCGGGCGGCACTGGCGCTGATGCACACCCCAGCCCCGCCGGTGGTACCGGTCTTGAGGCCGGTGATGCCGTTGTAGCGGTGCAGCAGTTTGTTGGTGTTCACCAGCTGGGTGGCCCCGCCCCGCAGGGTATCGGTCCAGATGCCGGTATAGTGCAGCACCTCCGGGCAGGTGTTCAAGATCTGGCAGCTCATCACCGCCACGTCCCGGGCGGTGGAAAGGTGCCCTTCGGTATCCAGCCCGCAGGCGTTGTGGAAGGTGGTGTGCTCCATGCCCAGCTCGGCGGCCCGGGCATTCATGCGCTCCACAAAGGCCGGCTCACTGCCGCCCACCAGCTCCGCCACTGCCACGGCGGCGTCATTGGCCGAGGACACGCAGACGGCCTTGATCATCTCATCCAGCGTGAACTGTTCTCCGGGTTCCAGCCAGATCTGACTGCCGCCCATATGGTAGGCGTGCTCGCTCACCGGCACCGTTGTTTCCAGTGTGAGCTGCCCGTTGTGGATGGCTTCAAAGGTCAGCAGCAAGGTCATCACCTTGGTGATGGAAGCAATGGGCACCTGCTCATCGGCGTTTTTTTCGTACAGCACCGTACCGGTGTCCTGATCCACCAGAATGGCCGCCCGGCAGTTCAGGCTCAGCTGCGGCTGCGCCGCAGCGTCCACCACCGGGACATCTTCCACCGCCGCCGGGGCCGCTGTGGGCAGTTCCGCCTGCACCGCAACGCCCCTGCCCTCTGCCGTGCCGAAGGCCAGCGCAAACAGCCAGAAGCACAGGACCCCCGCGCACAGCAATGCCAGATTTCTCCGTTCCATTCCGGTCCCCTCCCCGCACGATCTCGTCTGCTGCAATGTATGCGGCAGACTGCCCGCAAATGCCCCATTGTAAAATCCCGTTTTTGTGCGCTGGAACGTGCTGCCGGGCAAAATCCGCTCTTGCACTGTGGGGCCGCTCTGTTATATAATGAATAATGCTGCAATTTTCTGAACTCACTTTTGTCGAAAGGATAATCCCTCATGCGAGTTTGTTTTTATACACTGGGCTGCAAGGTCAACCTGAACGAGACCGGCGCCCTGGAGCAGATGTTCCGTTCCAACGGCTTTACCATCGTGCAGGAAGGCGAACCGGCGGACGTATTCGTGGTGAACAGCTGCACCGTGACCAACTTTGGCGATCAGAAGAGCCGCAAGTGGCTGCGCCGTGCCAAGCGCGAGAACCCCGGTGCCGTGACCGTACTCACCGGCTGCTATCCGCAGGCCTTCCCGGAGGAGGCTGCGCAGTTCCTGGAGGCCGACCTGGTGTGCGGCAACGGCGACCGCAAGGCCATTCTGGACAATGTGCTCAAGCTGCTGGACGGCCATGAGCGCATCGTGGCCATCACCCCGCACCAGCGCGGCGAGCAGTTCGAGGAACTGCCGGTGGAGCGGTTCGAGACCCACACCCGCGCCTTCATCAAGGTGGAGGACGGCTGCAACCGGCAGTGCGCCTACTGCGTCATCCCCCGTGCCCGCGGCCCGGTGCGCAGCCGCGCCGAAAGCAGCATTCTGGCCGAGCTGCGCCAGCTGGCCGCCGCCGGTTACCGGGAAGTGGTGCTCAGTGCCATTTCCCTGCCCAGCTACGGGCTGGACACCGGCACCAATCTGGTGGAGCTTGTGGAGAAATGTGCTCAGGTGGAGGGCATCGAGCGCATCCGTCTGGGCAGCCTGGACCCGGACATGCTCACCCCGGAGTTCATCACCCGGCTGGCCGCTGTGGACAAGCTGTGCCCCCAGTTCCATCTGAGCCTGCAGAGCGGCTGCACCGCCACCTTGCGCCGGATGCGCCGGGTTTACAGTGCCGAACAGTATGCACAGGTGGTGGACCAGATCCGCACCGCCTACGGCAGCCGCCCGGTGAGCTTTACCACCGACTGCATCTGCGGCTTCCCCGGCGAGACGCCCGAGGATTTTGCCGAGAGCTGCGACTTCCTGAAGAAGATCGGCTTTTTGAAGGTGCATGTGTTCCCCTACTCCCGCCGCAGCGGCACCCCGGCCTATGACTTCCCGGATCAGGTGCACGAACGCGAAAAGCAGGCGCGCAGCCGTGAAATGAACGCCCTTGCCGAGCAGGTGCGCTGTGAGGTGCTGGCTGCCCACGAGGGCACCGAGGATGACGTGCTGCTGGAAACGCCGCTGTCCGGCACCCTGTTCACCGGCTACACCCGGCTGTACATCCCGGTGGTGGTGTCCGCCCCCGGCCGCAAGAGCGGCGAGATCGTGCATGTGCGGCTGGGCCAGTACGACGGCGAACGGGTGCGTGCAACACTTTGCTGAAATTTTAAAGTGAAATTTGTTTACTTTCATCCATTTGCGATTTCTTTAACGAATTTTGCGGTTTTCTCTTTTCATGAGCGAATCTTTATGCTAAAATGAGGATGGAATATCCGGGGCGTGGCACCGTTTGCAGTGGTGCCGTACCAAACGTTCCCGTGGGATGCCGTGTGCTCCGGGCCGTCCGGAGACAGGGCAAACGATGCATTTTTGTTGTTCACTGCAGAGCAAGGAGAGATTGGAATGAGTTTTCGAGGAATCAATACCACGGTCATCCAGATCCGCCGCCAGGTGTTCACCGAGGTGGCCCGGATGGCGTATGCCAACGTCAAGGGTGAAAAGGCAAACCACCTGATGCGCAAGATCCCTTACACCATCATCCCCGGCGAGGAAGGCAAGCTGCGCAAGGACATCTTCCTGGAGCGCGCCATCGTTGAGGAGCGTGTCCGTCTGGCCATGGGCCTGCCCACCCGCCGCATGGACGAGCACAACAGCGTCGTCTCCGGTCTGGAGGACGCTTCCATTGCCGATAAGTATTATGATCCCCCGCTGGTGAACGTGATCAAGTTCGCCTGCAACCGCTGCCCGGAAAAGCTGGTCAAGGTGTCCGACCTGTGCCAGGGCTGCCTGGCACACCCCTGTATGGAAGTGTGCCCCAAGAAGGCCATCACCTGGGAGAGCGGCCGTTCCACCATTGATCAGGAAAAGTGCATCAAGTGCGGCCGCTGCGTCGGCGTGTGCCCCTACAATGCCATCGTCAAGACCGAGCGTCCCTGCGCCGCAGCCTGCGGCATGGGTGCCATCCACTCCGATGAGCTGGGCCGTGCCGAGATCGACTACAGCAAGTGCGTGTCCTGCGGCCAGTGCCTGGTCAACTGCCCCTTCGGTGCCATCGCCGACAAGGGCCAGATCTATCAGCTGATCCAGGGCTTCAACCGCGGCGACCGCATCTACGCGCTGGTGGCTCCCGCTTTCGTCAACCAGTTCCCGGGTCTGGCTTCCACCGGCAAGCTCAAGGCTGCCCTGAAGGCCGTCGGCTTCTGCGACGTGGTGGAGGTGGCCATCGGTGCCGACCTGTGTACCGTGGACGAGGCCCACGACTTCCTGCAGGAAGTGCCCGAGAAGCTGAACTTCATGGCAACTTCCTGCTGCCCGGCCTGGAGCATGATGGCCAAGACCGCGTTCCCGGATCTGGCCAAGAACATCTCCATGACCATGACCCCCATGGTGTTCACTGCCCGCATGATGAAGCAGGCCGACCCGGAAGCCCGTATGTGCTTCATCGGACCCTGCGCCGCCAAGAAGCTGGAGGCCTCCCGCCGCACCGTGCGTTCCGACGTGGACTTCGTGCTGACCTTTGAGGAGCTGGCCGGCATCATCGAGGCCAAGGACCTGGATCTGGCTTCGCTGGAAGTGGACCCCGCCGAGCAGGATCTGATCCACGCTTCCGCTGCAGGCCGCGGCTTTGCCCAGTCCGGCGGCGTGGCCAAGGCCGTTGCCGACAAGATCAAGGAGTGGCACCCCGACATGGATGTGAAGATCGCATCCGCACAGGGTCTGGCCGAGTGCAAGAAGCTGCTGATGCTGGCCAAGGCCGGCAAGTACAACGGCTATCTGCTGGAAGGCATGGGCTGCCCCGGCGGCTGCATCGGCGGTGCCGGTACCATTGCCGACCCGGCCCGTACTGCCGTCCAGCTGAACAAGTACGTCAAGGAAGCTCCCTTCACCGACCCCGAGCAGAGCGCCTTCATGAGCAACATCCATGTGCTGAAGGACGACCCCGACTTTGAGCTGTAAGCTGCTTCTCGTCTGAGCATTTCTGCCGTCTCCCGTTTCCGGGAGGCGGCTTTTTTGTGGGATGCGCTCCGCTTCTTCGTGAATGTGCAATATTTTTGTGAAGCATTCACAGCCTGCATTGACAATTCTGCCGGAGTCTGCTATATTTGCGGTGACAAACCATGTGATTCTGTCATTGCCGCTTCCTGCGGCAGGAAAGGCTGATATTTTATGACAACTTCTCTCAAGCGTGCCGGTACGGTCCTGCTCTCGGTGCTGCTGCTGTGCACTCTGGCGCTGAGCGCCGGGGCTGCCTCCAAGCTCCGGGTGGGCGTCAAGTTCTGGAAAACCGGCTCCGACAAGGAGTCCATGGCCAATTCCGGCATCGACACCAGCCGGGAGGCTTCCCTCACCCGCCAGTCCAACGGCACCTACACCCTGACCCTGCCCATCCAGCAGGTGTCCAAGATGGGCGTCACCGGCTACCTGACCGGCCTGACCATCGGCGATGTGACCTACAACGGCACCGTGACCGGCGATGTGACCAAGGACACCGGCGTGCTCACCATCAAGAACCTGCCCGCCTCGGTGCTGACCGGCAGCGATGTGAACAAGGCCCTCACCGTGACCTGCAACATCCAGATGGACCTGAGCCTGCTGGGCGAGATCAACACTTCTGCCCGGTTGTGCATCTGGAATAAGTAAGGCTTCTCCGCATATGCACAACGCCGTTCCCGCAGTGGGAACGGCGTTGTTTTTGGTTCAGCTGTCCATGTGCTTTTCCACAAAGTCGCCGACCATGCGGTCCAGCTGCAGCACAGCGTTCTCTGCGCCCTTCATCACCTTGCGGGTGGCACGGCGCAGCTGCCGCTGGTTCTGGGTGGCCGCCATTACGCCCACGGCCCCCAGTGCCGCCCCGGCCGCCATGCCCAGCAGCATACCGGACGCTCCCTGATTTGCCTGCTGTTTCATTGCAAACACTCCTTTCCCTGCCCGCTGTGCGGGCCCTTGGCGGTAGTATTTCCTGTAAAGAATCCACTATACGCTTTTTTTGTGCAGAAAGTTGTGGTATACTGTAGCATGGTGTTTCAGGCAGTTCTGCCTTTTGGCGGCATTCTGCCTGCATTGGACCCGTACAAAGTAAGGAGGTTCCTTATTTGATAAAACCTGTTGAACCCAAAAAGATCCTCTGCATCCATGATCTGTCCGGCGTGGGCCGCTGCAGTCTGGCGGTGATCCTGCCGGTGCTGTCGGTCATGGGGCTGCAGCCTGTGGCTCTGCCCACGGTGGTGCTTTCCACCCATACCGGCGGGCTGGGCACCCCGGCCCGTCTGGACGGCTGTGCCTACGGCGAGGCCGCTCTGGAGCATTATCATGCACTGGGCCTGGATTTTGACTGCATTTATACCGGCTACCTGGGCGGCGAAGCGCAGGTGGCACTGGCCGAAAAAGCCTTTGCTCTGTGGCCGTCGGCCCACAAGATGGTGGACCCCGTGATGGGCGACAACGGTAAGGCCTATGCCACCGTGACCCCGGAACTCATCAGCCGCATCCGGCAGCTGTGCCGGTCGGCCAACCTGATCCTGCCCAACTACACCGAGGCGCAGCTTTTGCTGCAGCGTACTCCCGTGGATGATCCACTGGATGACGCAGCCGCCCAGGCACTGGCCGACGAGCTGACGGCTCTGGCCCCCAGTGCCGTGGTCACCGGCCTGCCGCTGGGCAAGTACATCGGCTGCGCCGGCAGCGGCTCTGACCGCTTTGTGGTCAAGAAGCTGCACATCGACCGCAGCTTCCCCGGCACGGGCGACCTGTACGGTGCGGTGCTCATCGGCTCCCTGATCCAGGGCAACGCCCTGAGCGCTGCCGCCGACAACGCCGCCGAGTTCGTGTCGCTGGCCATCCAGAACACCCCCGCCGGGCAGGACACCCGCTTCGGCGTCTGGTTCGAGCCGCTGCTGCCCCGCCTGTGCCCGCCCCGGGACTTTTAACGGAGGACCGCAGATGAGTGAAAAACCAACTTTGAACATCGTTCTGGTAGAGCCGCGCATCCCTCAGAACACCGGCAACGTGGCCCGTACCTGCGCCTGCACCGCCTGCCGTCTGCATCTGGTGGGGCCCATGGGCTTTGCCATCGACGACAAAAAACTCAAGCACGCCGGGCTGGACTACTGGCATTATCTGGACATCAGCTACTATGACGGGCTGGATGACTTCTTTGCAAAGAACAACGGCCCATACTACTACTTCACCACCAAGGCACCCCAGCGCTACACCGATGTGGCCTACCCGGACGGGGCTTACCTCGTGTTCGGGCGGGAGGACGCCGGCCTGCCGGAAGCCCTGCTGGCCGCCAATCAGGAACACTGCATCCGCATGCCCATGCGGGACACCTGCCGCAGCCTGAACCTGTCCAACAGCGTGGCCGTGGGCGTGTACGAGGTGCTGCGCCAGTGGGATTTCCCGGAGCTTCTGGACCACGGACATTTACGAGACTACGAATGGAAATGAGGTTACTATGAGCAAGATCGCGATCCTGACCGATTCCTCCTGCGACATCCCGCAGGAGATGGCCGAGAAATACGGCATCGACATCATGAGTTTCCACATCCTGCTGGACGATGTGGATTATGTGGAGCGGGAGAGCTGCACCAACACCGAGTTCTACGACAAGATGCGTCTGGCCAAGGGGGTGCCCTCCACCGCCGCCATCACGCCCATCCAGTTCTGTGAAAAATACTGCCAGTATGTGGACGAAGGCTATACCGATGTGATCCATGTGCCCATCAACAAGTCCGGCAGTTCCACCTACAACAACGCCCTGATGGCACAGGGCATGCTGCGGGAAGAGCGCCCGGAGCACCATATGAAGATCCACCTGCTGGATCCTCACACCTATTCTATGGTGTTCGGCTGGTATCTGTGCGAGATGGCACGCAAGCTGAAGAACGGTGCCGAGATCAGCCATGTGATCCAGGAGTTTGAAAAGCAGATGAACTGCATGGAGATCATCCTGGGACCCTACAGCCTGAAACAGATGAAAAAGAGCGGCCGCATCTCCGCTGCGGCTGCCGTCATGGGCGAGCTGATGGGCGTGCGCCCCATCATTACCCTGATCGACGGCAAGACCAAGGTGGAGAGCAAGGTGCGCGGCGACGACAAGGTCGTGCCCGCTATGATCGAGCTGTGCAAAAAGCGCGCCGACGGCGTGGAGAACTTTGACTATATGATCGGCCACACCAACATCAAGCAGGCCGAGGACCTGGAAAAGGCCTGCCGCAAGGCCTTTGGCAAGGCTCCGCTGGTGGTGTTTGAGCTGGGCGGCGTGGTGTCGGCCAACACCGGCCCCGACACGGTGGCTCTGGTGTACACCGGCCACCTCAGAGGGTAACATTTCAATGCCATTGCATGATGCAATGGCATTTTTTGTTGCATTCCGTGCCAATTTATGCTATACTCCCCTTTGCTGTGCTTTTTTGCGCAGTTCCTTTAGAGCAACTTAGGATTTTAGGCTCCCCGGTGCGTCTCGAACCGCGCCGGGCCAAACCCACAGGGGCTGGCGGCCCTGTGCGGTCAAAATCAAACCGCTGGAGTATTATCATGAATCAGAATTCTTCCGTCCGTAAACTGGCACGCTGCGGCGTGGTGGCTGCCATCTATGTGGTGCTGTGCCTGGCACTGCAGCCCCTTTCCTACGGGGCTGTGCAGGTCCGTGTGGCCGAGGCTCTGTGCCTGCTGCCGGTGTTTGGCACCGAGTACATCCTGGGTGTGGTGCTGGGCTGCTTTTTGGCAAACCTGCTGGGCTCCACCATCGTGGACGTGATCTTTGGCACTCTGGCCACCCTGCTGGCCTGCCTGGTCACCTACCGGCTGCGGAACATCCGCTTCAAGGGCCTGGCCCTGGCTGCCAGCCTGCCCCCGGTGCTGTTCAACGCTGTGATCATCGGCATTGAGATCGCCGTGATGTTCCCGGACCCCTCTTCCAGTGCCCCCATCTGGCTGGCCTGCATCACCAACGGCATCTCCGTTGGCATCGGCGAGCTGATCAGCTGCACCGTTCTGGGCGTGCTGCTGGTGAAGATCATTGAAAGCAACACCGCTCTGAGCCAGATTTTTGGGGCGGAATAAGCGGCTTTGCCGCAGGAGGGCCCCATGCAGCCAAATGGTATGATTTTCTGGGACTGGAACGGCACCCTGATGGACGATGTGGATTTTACCCACGGGTGCCTGAACTGGATGCTGGAAAGCCACGGCTACCCGCAGCGGTACGATCTGGCCCAGTACCGGGAGCTGTTCCGCTTCCCCATTGAGGACTACTACCGCCTTGCCGGGTTTGACTTTTCCCGGCACCCCTACCCCATGCTGGCAGAGCACTTTATGGCGCACTACAATGCTGGGGTGGACGCCTGCCCGGTGATGGCCCACGCCGTGGACACCCTCACCGAGCTGGCCCGCCGCGGCTGGAAACAGGCTGTACTTTCCGCCTCCCGCCGGGACTACCTGATCGAGCAGGTGGCCGCGCGGGGTCTGCAGGGCTTTTTTACCGAGTTGCTCGGCCTTGCGGACATCTACGGCGTGAGCAAGGTGCAGCTTGGCACCGACTATCTGCGCCGCACCGGCATCGACCCGGCCCACTGCGTGATGATCGGCGACACCCAGCATGATGCCGAAGTGGCCGCCGCCATTGGCGCCAAGTGTGTGCTGTACACCGGCGGGCACCAGTCCCGCGCGCTGCTAGAAGCTGCCTGCCCCCATGTCATCGACGACCTGGCCCTGCTGCCGGATCTGCTGGAGAGCTTATAATGCAAAACCGACCACCTGTGATGGCTGCATCACGGGTGGTTTTTGCGTTTATGAACGCCCCGGCAGCATCTTTTTACAGAAAGTTCATGCAAAAAGCGGCTAAACTAGCCTTGCAGATTTGACGCCCCTGCTGCTTTGGTGTATCATATAGATTGTATTGATGTGCCTTTCCGGACGTGTGTGCGTCCTGATCTTATTGTATGAGGTGTAACGAATGTCCCTTGTTGAAAAACTCTTTGGCAGCTTCTCCGACCGGGAGCTGAAAAAGGTCAATCCCATTGTCAAGCAGGTGCTGGCACTGGAGCCCAAGTATGCGGCCCTTTCGGACGCAGAGCTGCAGGCCCAGACCCCTGCTTTCAAGCAGCAGCTGGCCGACGGCAAAACGCTGGACGACATCCTGCCCGACGCCTTTGCCGTGTGCCGCGAAGCCGCCTGGCGTGTGCTGGGCATGAAGCATTTCCCGGTGCAGATCACCGGCGGCATTGCCCTGCACCGCGGCGACATCGCCGAGATGCAGACCGGCGAAGGCAAAACGCTGGTGGCCACCCTGCCCGCCTACCTCAACGCCCTGACCGGCGAGGGCGTGCATGTGGTGACCGTGAACGACTACCTGGCCAAGCGCGACAGTGAGTGGATGGGCAAGCTGTACCGTTGGCTGGGCCTGAGCGTGGGCCTGATCGCACAGGGCATGGACGGCGACGCCCGCCGTGCCGCCTATGCCGCCGACATCACCTACGGCACCAACAACGAGTTCGGCTTTGACTACCTGCGCGACAACATGGTGACCTACAAGGCCAACATGGTGCAGCGCGGCCATGCCTTTGCCATCGTCGATGAGGTGGACTCCATCCTGATCGACGAGGCCCGTACCCCGCTGATCATCTCCGGCAAGGGCGAGGACTCCTCCAGCCTGTACACCCAGGTGGACCGCTTTGCCCGCACTCTGCGCAAGAGCGTGGTGGTGGAGCTGGAAGATAAAGTCTCCACCGACGAGCAGGCCGACGGCGATTACGTTGTGGACGAAAAGCACAAGACCTGCACCCTGACGGCCAGCGGCATCAAGAAGGCCGAGGCCTACTTCCACATCGAGAACCTGGCCGCCGCCGAGAACATGACCCTGGCCCACCACATCGACCAGGCTATCAAGGCCTACGGTGTCATGCAGAAGGACATCGACTATGTGGTGAAGAACGGCGAGGTCATCATCGTGGACGAGTTCACCGGCCGCCTGATGATCGGCCGCCGCTACAACGAGGGCCTGCATCAGGCCATTGAGGCCAAGGAGGGCGTGAAGATCGCCGCCGAGAGCAAGACGCTGGCCACCATCACCTTCCAGAACTACTTCCGCATGTACAAAAAGCTGTCCGGCATGACCGGTACGGCCAAGACCGAGGCCACCGAGTTCACCGAGATCTACGGCCTGAACATCGTCACCGTGCCCACCAACCGCCCCAAGCAGCGCATCGACTATCCGGACGCCATCTATAAGACGGTGAACGGCAAATACCGCGCCGTCATCGAGCAGGTGCTGGAATGCCACAAGAACGGCCAGCCCGTGCTGGTAGGCACCGTGAGCGTGGAAAAGAGCGAGACGCTGGCAAAGATGCTGCAGAAGTACACCCGCGACTTCAACGTGCTGAACGCCAAGAACCACGAGCGCGAAGCCGAGATCGTGGCACAGGCCGGCAAGAAGGGTGCCATTACCATCGCCACCAACATGGCAGGCCGTGGTACCGATATCATGCTGGGCGGCAACGTGGAGTTCATGGCCAAGGCCCAGATGCGTAAGGAGCACTTCTGCGAGAATCTGCTCAGCCCCGAAAAGCCCCAGGACGCCGACCCCGCTGCCGTAGAGATGCTGCTGGCCGAGGCCAACGGCCACGGTGACACCGAGGACGCCAACATCCTGGCCGCCCGCAAGCGGTTCGAGGAGCTGTACGCCCAGTACAAGCCCGCCGTGGAGGCCGAGGCCGAGGAAGTGCGCGCCGCCGGCGGCCTGTTCATCATCGGCACCGAGCGCCACGAGAGCCGCCGCATCGACAACCAGCTGCGCGGCCGTGCCGGCCGTCAGGGCGACCCCGGCGCTTCCCGCTTCTACCTGAGCCTGGAGGACGACCTGATGCGTCTGTTCGGCGGCGACCGCGTTTCCAGCCTGATGGACACCCTCAAGCTGGACGAGGACACCCCCATCGAGAACCGCATGATCACCAACACGCTGGAAAGCGCCCAGAAGAAGCTGGAAGGCCGCAACTTCGAGATCCGCAAGAACGTGCTGAAGTACGACGACGTGATGAACCAGCAGCGTGAGATCATCTACGGCCAGCGCCGCAAGGTGCTGGATGGCGAGGATATCAGCGCCGAGATGCACAACATGCTGCGGGAGAACATCGACTCCAGCTGCAGTCAGTTCCTTGCCGGTGACGTGAAGGATGACTGGGACTTTGGTGCCCTGCGCCGCCACTATCAGGGCTGGCTGACCACGGACGCCGACTTCCGCTACACCGTGGCCGACTTTGACAACATCTCCCGCGAGGGCATTGCCGACATGCTGTACAACCGCGGCATGCAGATCCTGCAGGCCAAAGAGGTACGCTACGGTGCGCCCCTGATGCGGGAACTGGAGCGCATCTGCCTGCTCAAGTGCGTGGACCGCCAGTGGATGGACCACATCGACAACATGGACCAGCTGCGGCAGGGCATCGCTCTGCGCGGCTACGGCCAGAAGGACCCCGTGGTGGAATACCGCATCGAGGGCTTTGACATGTTCGACCAGATGGTGGACTCCATCCGCGAGGACAGCGTGAAGATGCTGCTGACCATCGAGATCCGGCAGGCCGGTGCCGCCCCCAAGCGGGAGCAAGTTGCCAAGCCCACCGGTGAGGGCTTTGTGCCCGGCAACGGTGCCCCCGGCGTAAAGGGTGCCCCCAAGGGCCAGCCCGTGCGGGTGATCAAGATCGGCCGCAACGATCCCTGCCCCTGCGGCAGCGGCCTGAAGTGGAAAAAGTGCACCTGCGCCAAGTTCCATCCGGAAGGCCTGCCCACCGACGCAAACGAAGATTAAGCTGAAAAGCCTCCCGGCTCCTGTCTTTGGCAGGGGTCTGGGAGACTTTTGATAAAATGAAAGGGAGCTGATTTGGAATGATCACACCGGAAAAGCTGTTGGAAGCTGCAAAGCAGCTGGAACCCCAGCTGCAGGAATGGCGGCGCACCCTGCACCGTCACCCGGAAGTCGGGTTCGACCTGCCCCAGACCAAGGCACTGGTCCAGAAAGCCCTGACCGAAATGGGCTACGCCCCGCAGGACTGCGGCAAGTGCGGCGTGCTTGCGCTGGCGGGCGGCAAAAAGCCCGGCAAGGTGATCCTGCTGCGCGGCGACATGGACGCTCTGCCCCTGCAGGAGGAGTCCGGCGAGGCGTTTGCCTCCGAGGTGCCCGGCAAGATGCACGGCTGCGGCCATGATATGCACACCGCCATGATGCTGGGTGCCGCCAAGCTGCTCAAAGAGCATGAGGACGAGATCGAGGGCACCGTCAAGCTGGAGTTCCAGCCCGCAGAGGAGATCTTCCAGGGCTCGCTGGACATGCTGAAAAACGGCCTGCTGGAGGACCCCAAGGTGGACGCTGCGGTCATGTTCCATGTGCTGGCCGGCATGCCCCTGCCCGCCGGTATGGTGCTGGTGCCGGGCGGCGGCATCACCATGGCCAGCTGCGAGCAGTACCACATCGTGGTGCACGGCAAGGGCGGCCACGGCTCCATGCCCAACGCCTGCATTGACCCCATCACCGCAGCGGCCCACATCCACATTGCCCTGCAGGAGATCAACAGCCGCGAGCTGGACCCCGCCGGGTTCGGCGTGTTCACCACCGGCCGGTTTGAGGCCGGCAAGGCGTCCAACGTCATCCCGGACAGTGCCGATATGTGGGGCACCATCCGCACCATCGACCCGGAACAGAAGGTCAGCGCCCAGATCCATCAGCGCATGACCGAAATTGCGCAGGGTGTGGCCACGGCCTACCGCTGCACCGCTGAGGTCACCTTCAGCGATTACTGCCCCTGCATGGTGGTGGACAAGCCCCTGGCCCAGAACGCCCTGGCCTATATGACCGAGCTGCTGGGCAAGGGTGCCATGGACATGACCTCCCTCACCGGCGGCAAACCCGGCGGCGGCAGTGAGGACTTTGCCTTTGTGAGCCACGAAGTGCCCACCGTGAGCATGTTCCTCTCCGCCGGCAACGCCAAGGAGGGCTATCTCTACGGCCAGCACCACCCCAAGGTGCGCTTTGACGACAGCGTCCTGTACGAGGGCTCTGCCGCCTACACCTATATGGCCCTGCGCTGGCTGGCAGACCATAAGGAATAATTTTCCTCTGGAACAGCAGGACCCCGGAAGGTTTTCCTTCCGGGGTCCTGTTCGTTTCAGATCAGTTTTGCGCCGGAGTGCGGCAGACGGTCGGCGTGCAGGGTCTCCCGCAGCAGCTGCGGCAGGGCGGTCAGGTCACCGCCGGTGAACCACCAACCCGCCGCCAGCGCAGCCAGGGCCAGCGCCACCAGCAACAACAGCACCCGGCGCAGCCAGCGGCGCTTCTTTTTGGGCGGAGCCGGGCGGGCCTCCGCCTGCGCAGCAGGCGGGGCAGACACAGCTTCCGGCACCGGGTCGCGGTAGTGCTGCCAGCTCGTGCCGGGGACCTGCGGCAGACCGCAGGCTGCCCGGCGGATCATGTCCAGCAGCCAAAGGCCCGGCCCATCCTCCCGGTACACGGTGCGCAGCCAGCAGCCCTTGCGGGTGCCCAGCAGCAGCAGAAATTTCCCGTCCTGCTCCCAGCACCCAGCGGACAGCTCTGCCCCCACAAGGTGCTGTGCCGCCTGTACCCGGGCCAATGCGGCGGCAGCGTCCTGCCTGCGGGCAGCCCGGCGGGCGATCTGTGCCCCCACCTTGGGGTCGGCATAGCTCTGGGTGCCAAAGTCGAACACCTTTTCGGCCCCGGGCACGGCTTCCAGCCGGGCTTCCATCAGGGCCCCGGCGGCAGCATCCGCGCACACCAGCAGCCGACGGCGGTGCTCCAGCGCCTGCACCACGGCGGCGGCAAGGTCTGTGTCCCCTTCTCCGTACAAGTCAGCCGCAAAGCAGCCGTGCAGACTGTGGCGGGCCTTGTCCAGCCCGGCGGCATTTTCGCTCCGCAGTGCGATCAGCGTTTCCGCGCCCCGGCTGCGGCATTGGGCGGTCACACACCACTCCGGCGGGAAAGCAGACGCCGCCTGCTGTACCCCCAGCGCCGATGCCCCGAACAGCCGGAGCACACAGCGGACCGGTTCGTTTTGTTCACAGCTCAAGTTCTTCACCCCCGCGGTCCGCAGGGGACCGTATTATTCTGCGAGAAAGGCGGCGTTCAGGGCCTCCAGCGCGGCTGCATCGCGGCAGTCGGCGGCGGCCAGCGGCTTTGTGGCGGCAGGCACCTTGTCCTGCGCCCGCCGCAGGGCCAGCACCAGTGCTTCCTGCGCGGCGCGGGCACGGATGAGCGCCCGGTCCGGCCGGGAAACGAACAGCTTTTCCACATACACGGTATCACCGCGGGCAGCACCCAGATACACGGTGCCCACCGGCCGCACGGCATCGCCGCCGGTCGGCCCGGCCACGCCGGTGACACTGACGCCGATGTCGGCCCCGGCAGCCTGTGCCGCGCCCAGCGCCATCTGTGCCGCCACCGGAGCGGACACCACGTTGTACTGCTCGATCACGGCAGAGTCCACCCCCACCAGCTTTGCCTTAGCCTGCTCCCAGTAGGTCACGAAGCCGTAGCCGAACACCTCGCTTGCACCGGACACGTTGGTGATGCGCTGGGCGATCATGCCGCCCGTGCAGCTCTCTGCTGTGGCAAGGGTCAGTCCCTTGCGCTGCAGGGTGTGCACCACCGTTTCTTCCAGCCCGGCCACATCCTCATCATACACCGCATCGCCCAGCAGATCATAGAACTTTTTGGCATAGGCGCGGCACATTGTTTCGGCTTCCGTGTCGGTCTTGGCCCGGGCGGTGATGCGGATCTCGCATTCGCCGGTCTTGCAGTAGATGGCAGCGGTGGGGTTTGCATTTTCCAGCAGATCCCGCACCTGATATTCCAGGTTGCTCTCGCCGCCCAGCACTCGCAGCGTCAGACTGTGCAGGGCGCAGTTCTGCCGGGCCAGCAGCAGCGGGCGCACTTCCTCCTGCCACATGGCCTTCATCTCGTGGGGCACACCGGGCATCAGCACGGCGCAGCGGCCGTCCTGCTCAAACCAGGCACCCGGCGCGGTGCCATGGCGGTTGACCACCTTGCGGCCGTGCACCGGCACCATGGCCTGCTTGCGGTTGTTGGGGGTGACCGTGCGGCCGGTGCGGGTAAAGTAGGCCACGATCTTGTCCCACTCTTCCGCGTCAAAGGCCAGGGTGTCGCCGTAGCAGGAGGCCACGGTCTCCTTGGTCAGGTCGTCCGCCGTGGGCCCCAGCCCGCCGGTGAACACCAGCAGGTCGCAGCGCTGCTTGGCCTCGTTGACAAAATCCGCCAGGCGGCTGTGGTTGTCACCGATGGTGCTCTCTCGCTGGACCGTGATGCCCAGCGCGGCCAGCTCCCGGCTGAGGTACTGGGCATTGGTGTTGAGAATGTTGCCGAGCAGCAGCTCGGTGCCGACACTGATGATCTCTGCAGTCATGGACAAATCAACCCTCGAATTCTACCTGATCGGTGATGCGGATGCGGATGCGCTCGGCGTTCTCGGCGGCCTCGGCTTCCAGTGCGGCAAGGCCCGGCATGGCGGCTTCGGCTTCCAGAATCTCTTCCAGCTCCGGGCGGATCTTCGGGTGCGGGGGCGTGAAGATGGTGCAGCAGTCCTCATAGGGCAGGATGCTGGTTTCAAAGGTATTGATGTGGCGGGCCGTCTCCACGATCTCGGTCTTGTCCATGCCGATGAGCGGGCGCAGGATGGGCAGGTCCTGTGCGGCGTCGGTGCACTGCAGGGCCTTGACGGTCTGGCTGGCCACCTGAGCCAGGCTCTCGCCGGTGACCAG
>QWCN01003885.1_pt1 | contig 16556 bp, 9 predicted proteins | sample 1972711 | NCBI WGS metagenome assembly QWCN01 (sample SAMN09866707, study PRJNA288562) | Human gut metagenome isolate term1_stool, whole genome shotgun sequencing... | isolation source: gut | host: Homo sapiens | place: USA: California | reverse complement strand
CCTCTATGTGGTTGTGTGTGCACATGGCGCTGTTTTTCGCTTCTTCCTCCACCTTTTCCAACGTATCAAAGTGGTAAGCGATGTAGCTGACGCGCATGGCCGCGCCGTTGCCAAAGCTGCCATAGCCCGTTTCGGCATGTCCGTCCAGCCAGCGCTGAAACATCGTGCCGTACCCCACGCCTCTGTACATACGCCCGAATTTGCCATAAGCCTTTGCATAGCTGATGTCATTTAAAAGCGCGTATTTCGTCGCGATGGTCAGCACCGTATCGTCCGTGAAAAAGCAGTTGTTCCCAAAAAGCTCCACCTTTTTATAGTTGAACCCGCTCGGTTTGCTGAATTCAAACCGCGAGCCGGCAATGTCTCCTAAAATCGCACCGGTCAATCGGATCCCTCCATTCCCTGCATGATCGGATTCAGTATACCATGTTTTTTCTTCTGTTTCCACATATTTTTGTGAAAAAGTTCCGACTTTGAACAGCTTTTTGATTCTTTTGACTTTTTTCGCCGAATACGGTATGATATAGTTTAAGATAAGCTCATAAAGAGGTGTTCAAAATGAGAAACGCAAAACGGCTTTTGGCGGCGCTTCTGCTCGCGGCGGCACTCATCCTTTCCTCGGCATCGTGCGGCGGGCAGACCGAAACGGCAAGCGAAGCGCCTGCCGCCGCGTCTTCCGAACCGCAGCGGGATTACACCGTTCAGATCTCCAAGGACACCCTGCGCCGCACAGGGCTTGACATCACCGCCGCGGCGCACCGGCTGGGGCTTACAAACGTCACCACAAATGATGACGGCTCCTGCACGGTAGAAATGACAAAAGACGAGCGCGATGCCGTCTGCGCCGCGCTGAAGGAAAGTCTGCACGAGCAGATCATCGCTTTGCCAGAGGACGGCACGTGGCCGTTTATAAAAAGCGTCACGCTCTCCGAAGACGGCCGCAGCGCCGAAATTCTGAGCACCAAAGACCTGTATAAACCGGAGCGCGACAACGCCGCTGCGCAGGCCGTGTACATTCCCGCGCTGCTCTACGCAGCGTTTACGGGCGAGGACGCAGAAAGCTTCACGGTGCACTTCACCGTAAAAGATGAAACGACCGGCGATGTGCTGGGCGAGTTCGATTACCCCGTCGCAGAGCCGACCGCTTCCGAAAGCGATGCAAGCGGCACAGAAAGCACCGCCCCCTCACCCGACACCGCAGAATAAACCGCATACAAAAAACGGAGCCGCACAGGTTTATCCCCCATGCGCGGCTCCGTTCTTTTTACTTTTTCGCCTGTGCAAACTCGCCCATTTCTTTGTGTTTTAATTCGCGCCAGACGGTGCACAGCATCGTAATGTAGCACGCGCCACCGCCCACAAAGTTCGAGATAGCCTCCGCCCAGAACACACCGTCCACACCGACAGCGGGGATCTGCGGCAGCAAAAACGTCAACGGAATGACGATGATGACCTTGCGGAGCAGTGAAAAGAAAATCGCCTGCTTTGCGCGACCCATCGCCTGCACAACAGACTGCGCCGACATTTGCAGCGCTATCATAAAGCACCCGAAGAAATAAATGTGCATGGCGTGCGTGCATGTTTCGAGTAACTGCGGGTCGCCGTTAAAAAGCTGAATAAACACGTGTGGGAACAGCCTTAGCACGAGCCATACAAGCACCATATAGCTGAATGAAACGACCGTCGTGAACACAATCACGCCGCGCACGCGCTTATATTTCTGTGCGCCGTAGTTGAAGCTGACCACCGGCGCCGCGGCAGATGTCACACCGGTTACCGGCGTATATGTCACTTCGCGAATAGAGTTGATGACCGTCATGACCGCGACGAACAGGTCGCCTCCGTGTTGCGAGAGCATCGCGTTGCACGCCACCTGCACAGCGCTCGACGTAAAGCCCATGATAAAGCCCGAAATGCCAAGCGAGGTGATCTTGCCGATGAGCTTTGCCTGCGGGCGCATGCGCTTTAACTCCAAACGAAACAGCGTACGCTTACCGAGCAGGAAGCGCACCACCCACACGGCGGAAACGAGCTGCGAAAGCACCGTTGCAAGCGCCGCGCCCTGCACACCCATGTCGAACACAAAAATAAACAGCGGGTCAAGCGCAATGTTCACCACTGCGCCGATAACGACCGTCAGCATGCCGCGGTTCGCAAAGCCTTGCGCATTGATGAACCCGTTCATGCCAAGCGAGACCATCATGAATACGCTGCCGAGCATGTAAACCGAAAGATAGCTGTCCGCATAAGGGTACGTCGCGTCGCTCGCGCCGAAGAGATACAGCACCGGCTTTTTGATGAGCAGCACCACAATGCACAAAATTACGCCCGTAATGACGAGCATCGAGAACGTGTTGTTCATCACGTCTGCGGCGCGCTCACGCTGCTTTTCCCCCTCTTCGCCGCCCTGCTGTGCCGCACCGCGCGCCATAGAAAACAATGGCGTGCCGCCCGAGCCGAATAAATTCGCAAACGCCGTCACCATCAGTAAAATCGGAAACGTCACGCCGACGCCCGTCAGCGCATCTACCGATGTATCGGAAATATGCCCGATATACATGCGGTCTACGATATTATATAAGACGTTCACAAACTGCGCCAGCACCATCGGCACCGCAAGGCGCAGGATCGTTTTGGAAATCGGTCCCTTTGAAAAATCATCGTTTTTCTTTATATCTGCAGCCATACTTTTGCCTTTCCGAATTAAAAAATAAGCAGTATTAGTATACAACTTTCGGCAAATTTTGTAAATGGAACGCCTTAAAAAGGCACAGACAAAACGACCCCTTCGGTGGGCAGATTGCCGCGAAAGGGTCGTTTGCATTTACTTTATTACAGCTTGAGTTCTACCGCAACCGGGCGGGTACCAAGCAGCTCCGCGCTGCGGTCATCCGGCTGCGAGGTGCCGACGAAGAACGTGAAGCTGCGGCTGTCTACGCGGCGCGTGCCGGTGTCGTCCACAATTTCAAGCGCGGCCTTCGGCACGGTGATCTCGACGTCACACGTCTCATTTGCACCGAGTGAAACCGCCTTAAACGCACAAAGGCTGTGGTTGCGCACCGCGAATTCTGATTCATTGTCACGCACATAGATCTGCAAAATCTCATGCACGGCACAGCCCTCATTTTTGACCGTCGCCGTAATCGTATAGTGCTCGCCGTCATCACGCATTTCGGCTTTCGTCACTTCCGTTTTACCGTAAGTGAGGCCATAACCGAACGGATACAGCACGCCGCCCGTAAAGTAGCGGTACGTGCGGTTTTCCATCGCGTAATCCGTAAACGCGGGCAGCTCGTCGGAGTCGTTATAAAACGTCACGGGCAGCTTGCCGCTGAAGGAATACTTGCCGAACAAAAGCTCCGCAATCGCCTTGCCGCCGCGTGCACCCGGATACCAGCCCTGCACTACGGCAGAGAAGTTTTCCTCCGCAAAGCGCAAATCCATGGCGCTGCCGGTCATGTTGATGAGAATGACGGGCTTGCCGGTCTTCGCGACAATCTCCATCAGCTTTCTCTGCGGCGCGGGCAGCAGCAAATTCGCCTTGTCGCCGGAGCCGACAGAGTTGCTCTGGTCCATCTCCTCGCCCTCAAGATTTTCATTGAGGCCCGTCACCAGCACCACAACGTCGCTGTGCTCCGCCACGGTCTCAGCTTCGGAAAGGCGATCGCCGGGCAGGCCCAATCCCTCCACGCGGTCTTTGTAGAGGTGGCAACCCTCGGCGTACAGCACGCGCACGTCGTCGCCTACATAGTCCTGAATGCCCTCCAGCACCGTGATATATCTTGACGCCGTGCCGTGGTAGTTGCCGATGAGCGCCATGCGGTCGTTCGCATTCGGGCCGATGACGCCGATCGTCTTGATCTTCGCTTTATCAAGCGGCAAAATGCCGTCGTTTTTCAGCAGCACAACGCTTCTGCGCGCGGCTTCCTCGCTGAGCGCCAAATGCTCCGGGCACTCCACGACCTCATAGGGGATGGAGTTATATTCGCAGTTCTCGTCAAACTCGCCGAGCATAAAACGCGTGGTAAAGAGCCGCTCCGCCGCCGTCGTGATGTCGTCCTCGGTGATGAGCCCGTCCTCGAGCGCGCGCAGCAAATGCAGATATGTGTTGCCGCAGTTTACGTCACAGCCCATCTTAATGGCGAGCGCAGCGGATTCCGGCGCGGTGGTCGTGATGTGGTGGTGCAGGTGCAAATCGGAAATCGCCCAGCAGTCGGAGACAAAGTGCCCCTGAAAGCCCCACTTGCCGCGCAGAATTTTGCGGATGAGCAGGTCACTGCCGCAGCAAGGCTCGCCGAGTGTGCGATTGTATGCGCCCATCACAGCCTCCACTTCGCCCTCTTTCACAGCGGCTTCAAACGCGGGCAGATACGTCTCCCACAAATCCTTCCGGCTCACCTCGGCGTCAAATTCGTGGCGAATGGCCTCCGGGCCGCTGTGCACAGCATAGTGCTTCGCGCACGCCGCGACCTTCAAATATTTCCCGTCACCCTGCAAGCCCTTGATGTACGCCACACCGAGCTGCGCCGTGAGGTACGGGTCTTCGCTGTACGTCTCCTGCCCTCTGCCCCAACGCGGGTCGCGGAACAGGTTGATATTCGGCGACCAGAACGTGAGGCCCTTATAAATATCGCGGTCGCCGTGCTTAGAAGCTTCGTTATACTTCGCGCGGGCCTCCGTCGCAACGACATCGCCGATTTTTCGGATCATCTCCGGGTCAAACATGCTCGCCATGGCAACGGGCTGCGGAAACATCGTCGCCGTGCCGGCGCGCGCCACGCCGTGCAGCGCTTCGTTCCACCAGTTGTACGCCGGAACGCCCAGCCGTTCAACGGGCGGCGCATCAAATTTCAGCTGTGAAGCGCGTTCCTCTATCGTCATTTTGGAAACAAGCTCGTGCGCCAAAGCCTGCGCCTTTTTTCTGTCTCTCATGGTAACCCCCCTAAAAGTTGTTAAAAAAAGTATAGCACGGTTTAATTCAAAAAGGAAGATAAAAGTTTTATCTTCCGGATAAATTGACAACAAAAAAGCGGCAAACCGAAGCCTGCCGCCGAAAATATATAATTTAGAGATTCAAAAAGCCCGCGTTCAGCATGGACTGTGCCGCCAAAATCGCACCGAGACGGCCACTGTTGAAGTTCACACCGCCCTGCATCCATGCCGCAAACGGCTCACGCAGCGGTGCGTCCGCAGAAAGCTCAATGGACGAGCCAAACGTGAACGAGCCGGACGCCATGATGACGTCGCAGTCGTAGCCCGGCATGGGGCTCGGCTCCGGCACAACGAAGGAATCGACCGGCGCGCCCTGCTGAATGCCGCGGATAAATGCGCACAGCGCCTCGCGCTCGCGCAGCTGCACCGCCTGAATAATATCCGCGCGCGGCTCATCGTAGCGCGGGGTCACATCAAAGCCGAAGCCCTCAAACAGCGCCGCCGTGAACACAGCGGTCTTTAAGGCTTCACCCGTGACGTTCGGCGCGTGGAACGTACCCATGAAAAGCTCGCGGTTGTTGCCGAGCGTGCAGCCGATCTCACGACCCGTGCCCGGGGTCGTCAGGCGATACGCGCAGCTTTCAATAAGGTCGCGGCGGCCCGCAATGTAGCCGCCCGTCGGCGCAATGCCGCCGCCCGGATTTTTGATGAGCGAACCCGCCATAAGGTCTGCGCCCACAGCCGTCGGCTCTGTTTTCTGCACATACTCGCCGTAGCAGTTATCCACCATGACAATGCAGTCCGGCGCACGGCGCTTTGCGATCTTTACAATGCGCTCGATCTCCTCCACCGTCAGGGACGGGCGCAGGCTGTACCCGCGAGAGCGCTGAATGTATACCATGCGGTGCTTCGGCGTGATGGCCGTCTCCATGCCGTCATAGTCAGGCGTGCCGTCCGGCAGCAGATCAAGCTGTTCGTAGTTTATGCCAAACTCCTTTAATGAGCCGTTGCCGTCGCCCGTAATGCCGATCACGCCGCGCAGCGTATCATACGGCATGCCGGTAACGCTCAGCATCGTATCGCCCGGGCGCAGAACGCCAAAAAGCGCTACGGTAAGCGTATGCGTGCCGCTGACAAAATTATAGCGGCACAGCGCGTCCTCCGCACCGAGGGCACGCGCGTACACTTCGTCCAGCACGTCGCGGCCGCGGTCGCCATAGCCGTAGCCTGTCGTTGCCACAAAGTGGCTCTCGCTGACGCCTGCCTGCATGAACGCAGCCTGCATCTTCTCCTGATTATACCGCTGTGTTTCGGAAATTTTTGCAAGGTACGGCGCAGCCTTCTGCTCCGCTTCCTCCGCCGCCTTCAACACGCGGTCATCAATTTTAAAAAACTCGTACATAGTAAACCCGCTTTCGCAAACGCAAAAGCCTTCCTTTATCTGAATTATTTTAATTGCATAATTTTCCCTGCGCCCATGCGCCGCACGGTTTATAGCCCAAAGCGTCATAAAACGCCTCGTTTTTGCTTTCTTCGCGCAGGGTATACACCGTGCCGCTCGGCAGCATTCGCTCCATTTTTCGGACAACCGCCGTGCCAAGCCCCCTGCGGTGAAATTTCGGCAGCACCGCCACAGCAGAAATGAGGCTCGCGCTTTCGCCGAGCACTGCTGCGGCCACTGCGACGGTCTTCCCATCTGCCGAAACACCCGCGCAGCGCACCGTGCCGTGCCGCATGCGGTGGGATAAATCGAGGTAAAACGGCTCGAACTCCCCCACCATGCCGTTTGCGTTCAGCACAGCATAAATCTCTCTCGGAGAAATTTCCTCCGCAGGATGCACAGCCTCATTTCGCAGCACTTTTTGCAAAATCGCGCCGCTTTCGGTGATGTTTAGCCCCAGCTTTTCGGCATTCTCCGCGCTGCACACGACTTCATTTGTGCCCACCGCACTCAAAAATGCACGTGCCTCGTCCGCGTCGGTGATTTCCCCCGCAATGCAGACGGAGCCGTCCGTTTTTCCGTAGGCGGCTTCCCCGTCCGTCCAAAACTGCGCGAACGACTGATGGAAGCCATACGCCTGCGCTTTAGACCGGATCTGGCACCCAAACGGAGAACTCACGCACGGCATAGAGAGCGCTTCTAAATTTTCCGCAAGACGGATCATTACAGCTTGCCGCCGGAAATTTCCGCCATCATCAGCGCCATCAGGTCAATAACCGCCTCTATGTCCTTTTCGGTCGTCATTGCGATCGCGCTGTGGATATAGCGGCACGGGTGCGAGATCGTCAGCGTCTTCACGCCGCCGCGGGAAACGTGAATGGTGCCCGCGTCTGTGCCGCCGGCGCGCACGGTCTTCGGCTGCACCGGAATATTGTTTTCTTTACCGAGCGCCATCGCGCGGCGGAAATAATCCTTCGGGTAAACGGTGCGCATATCCGTAAGGGAAATGACTGCGCCGCCGCCCATTTTGCACGCTGCGTCCGTCGGGCTCACGCCGGGAATATCGCCCGCCGTCGTACCCTCCAGCACAAGCGCCGCATCGGGCTCCAGAATATACGCCGCCGTGCCCGCGCCGCGCAGGCCAATCTCCTCCTGCGTGGAGAAGACGAAATACGTGTCGTATTCGAGCGGGCGCTGCATCAGCGTGATAAGCGCAAAGCAGCCCACGCGGTCATCGAGCGCCTTCGCCTTCACCGTACCGTGCACGTGCTCAAAGAACGGCACAAAGCACGCGTTGTCGCCAATCTGCACCAATGTCTCGGCTTGCTCACGTGTATCTGCGCCGATGTCAATGGCGAGTTCGTTCACGGGCACGGGCTTTTCAAATTCGTCGCCCTTGAGCAAATGCACCGGCTTTGCGCAGATGACACCCGGCGTTTTGCCGCCCACCAGCACATCGCGGCCGGAGAGCACCTCCGGGCGGATATTGCCGACCGTTGTGAACTTCAAAAGGCCGTTTTCCGTGATGTTTGTGATGACAAAGCCCACTTCGTCCATGTGAGCGCAGAGCATCAGCTTCTTCTCGGGACGCTTTTCGCCCTTTTTAAACGCCAGAATGTTGCCGAGCGGCGAAATGTGAATCTCGTCCGCATACGGCTCAATTTCACTTAAGATCACGCTGCGCACATCGTCTTCCTCGCCGGAAACACCGATGGTGCGGGTAAGCTTTTCCAGAATTTCATAGTTAAGCATTCGGCTGCGCCTCCTTATCCGTGATATACGCCGCGATGAGCTTTGCGATGTTCTCCATATCCTCAAAATCGCAGACCTCCGCCGGGGTGTGCATGTTGCGCTGCGGCACGGAGATAAGCCCCGCGCGCACGCCGCCGCGGGTGGTGCTGATCTCGTCGCAGTTCGTACCCGTTCTGCCGCCCATGGCTTCCAGCTGATACGGGATATTTTCGCGCTTTGCGAGCTCGACAAGCTTTTTGCTGATTTTTCTGTCCAGCGCCGCGGAGAAGCCGATCATCGGCCCTTTGCCGAGCTCTGCGGTAAGCATGCTCTCCGCGTCCGGCTGCTTTGCGAACGAAACGTCCACGGCAATGGCCTCGGTGGGCTCAAGTGCATACGCAGAGACCTGTGCACCCTGCCCGCCGACCTCCTCCTTTGTGGAGCACAGCACCATAACGCAGCAATCAGGATTCTGTTCATTTGCAAGCTGTGCGGCGCGGATGATGCACGCGCAGCCCGCACGGTCGTCGAGCGCCGTGCCCGTGATGCGGTTGCCCATGAGCTTTTTCAGCGGGCGCGTCAGTGCGGCGCGGTCGCCGACAGCGACGAGCTTCTCCACTTCCTCTTTCGGAAGCCCTAAGTCAATGCACTGCTCTGCAACGGGCTTTATCTTATCATCGCCCTTTGCAAGGTGCGGCGGCAGTGTGCAGCCGATGCCCGTGACGGTCTCCGTGCCGAACACGGTAACGGGGCTGCCCGGCAGCGTGCGGCGGTCCACACCGCCCACATTCGTCACATGCAGAAAGCCGTTTTCGTCAATGTCCGTCACGATCATACCGATCTGGTCAATGTGCGCGTCCAGCAGAATGCGGCGCTTAGAACTCAAATCGCCGAAAATGCCCACAACGCCGCCAAGCTCGTTCTCACACACCTCTTTGCAGAAGCCGAGCTCCTTTTTCGCAACCTTGAACACGTCGCCCTCACAGCCGGATGTGCCGTGCTCTGCGCACAGCGCGCGGGTGAGGCGTTCAATCTCTTCAAACATGATATTCCCTCCTAAAGCCTGATTTATAAAAACAAAAGCCCCGCATTCCGAATGGAGACCCATCGAAAAGCGAGGCGCATTTCCGCAAGTATTTACTTACTTTGTGAAATACATAATGATGTTGATCACAAGGACCAGCACAAAGAAGCCGATCGCAATGAACTTTGTCCAACGAGCAAGGAACGCATCCATGGAACGCGCCTTATTCTTGGAAAGGAACGTATCCGCGCCGCCGGTAATCGCGCCGAGGCTCTGCTGATGGCCTTCCTGCAACAGTACGACAATGATGATCGCCAGTGCGAAAAGAAGCAGAACGATACCGAAAGTAATTTCAACAGCACCCATATATTTTACCTCCTCTTCAAGAGACTTAACGCTAATTTTATTCGTAGCTTAATTATGATACCATACAAAGCGGGATTTTGCAACAGGATTTTTTGCTTTTTTCCTGCATATTCCGCCGTCCTACGTCCATACTGATACCAAGGCAGTCACAGTCAGGCGTTTGTGCGCGCCAAAACGGACCGTGCGGCAAAACCGCACTTTCGCGTCACACGAGCGGGGTCTTTCCCGGGCGGGCGGCGCAGTCCATGGTGCGGACTGTATGCTGCCCGCCCTTCAGTAGGACTGAACGCTCCGCCGCGCAGGCCACACGTCTGCACAAACGGAACGCCAAACGGTCTTGCCGGAGGGCTGATTTTTTACAGCGAAATCTGCTCGCCGCCCTCCTCTCCGTTCGGCAGTGCGCCGAGCGCCGGAATCTTCTTTCTGTACCGCGACGGGTTCTGCAGCTCGTCTTCTTGGTAGATATGCGCGTCCGTAATGCGTTGGCCTTTTTTCAGGTTCATCACCGCCACGCCCTGCGTGCTCTTTGTCGTCTTCGGGGCGATGAGCGCCGTGTTAAGGAGCAGTCGTCTGCCGCTTGAGGACGTCAGCAACACATCGCAGTCTTCCAAAATTTGCAGCGCCGCCGCAAGCGGGGCCTTGTCGGAATACGCGTTAATGAGTTTTCTGCGGTTCGTCTTCGTGTAGTACGCGGAGAGTTCCACCTTGGCGACCTTGCCGTTATCGAAAACAAACAGCATATAGCCCTTAAAGTCGGTCGTTACAGCCATGTACGCAGCGCTTTCGCCCTCGTCCATCTGCACGCGCGCAGGCACATATTCGCCCATCACGCTCGCTTTGGTGTCGGCAAAATCCGCCGCTTTCAGCTTGTAGACCTGCGCTTTGTCGGAGAAGAACAAAAGCTCTGCCGCGTTTGTCGATTCCATCTGTTGGGCGATCTCGTCTCCATCTTTTAATTTCTGGTCGCCGCCCATGCGCAGGGAAAGCGGGGTGATCTTCTTAAAGTAGCCTTCTTTCGTGAAAAACAGGTTCACCGGGTAATCCGGCACAGTCTCCACGGGCTCTTCTTCGGCAATTTCCTCCGCGTACAAAATATGGCTGCGGCGCGGCTGGCCGTACTTCTGCGCGATTTCATTCAGCTCGCGCACAATAATCGTCTTAATGCGCGTTTTTGAGGCCAAAATTGCCTCAAGGTCACGAATTTCTTCCTCTAAGCTGTTCACCTCTTCGGTGCGCTTTAAGATGAACTCGCGGTTTAAATAGCGCAAACGGATTTCCGCTACATATTCGGCCTGAATTTCGTCGATGCCAAAGCCGATCATGAGGTTCGGCACAACTTCGCTTTCTTCCTCGGTCTCACGCACAATGCGTACGGCTTTATCGATGTCGAGTAAGATTGCCTTGAGGCCGTAGAGCAGATGCAGCTTCTCTTTCTTCTTCGTGAGGTCGTAGTGCGTTCTGCGGCGGACGCATTCAATTCTGAACGCCGTCCACTCCTCAAAGAGCTCACGCACACCCAGCACACGCGGAATACCCGCGATGAGCACGTTAAAATTGCAGGAGAAGCTGTCCTCCAGCGTCGTCATGCGAAACAACCGCTGCATCAGCTTATCGGGGTCTGCGCCGCGCTTCAAGTCGATCGTGATCTTGAGTCCGTCCAGACCCGTCTCGTCTCGAATGTCGGTGATTTCCTTCACCTTGCCCTGCTTCACAAGGTCGATGACCTTTTCCACAATGACTTCAATGGTCGTCGTCGGCGGGATCTGGGTAATATCGATGCAGTTTGCGGATTTATCATACGTGTAGCGCGAGCGCACCTTGATGCTGCCGCGGCCTGTTTTGTAGATTTGCTCCATCGCCGCGCGGTCGAAAATGATCTGCCCGCCGCCCGGGAAGTCCGGCGCCTGCATCGTCGTAAAAATGTCATGCTTCGGGTCACGGATGAGCTCCGCCGCCGTGGTGCACACTTCGGCGAGGTTAAACGGGCAAATGGACGACGCCATGCCGACCGCAATGCCCGTGTTTGCGTTGACGAGCACCGAGGGGAACGCCGCCGGCAGCAGCGTTGGCTCTTTCATCGTACTGTCGTAATTGTCGACAAAATCCACGGTGTCCTTGTCGATATCGCGGAACAGCTCGCGGCAGATGGGGTCAAGGCGCGCTTCCGTGTAACGGGAAGCCGCCCACGCCATGTCACGGGAATAAAACTTACCGAAGTTGCCCTTAGAGTCCACATACGGGTGCAAAAGCGCCTCGTAACCGCGGGAAAGACGCACCATCGTGTCGTAAATCGCACTGTCGCCGTGCGGGTTCAGCTTCATCGTCTGACCGACGATGTTCGCGCTTTTCGTGCGCGCCGAGCCGAGCAGGTTCATTTTGTACATCGTATAGAGAAGCTTTCTGTGCGAGGGCTTAAAGCCGTCAATCTCCGGGATGGCACGGGACATAATAACGCTCATCGCATACGGCATATAGTTCTGCCGCAGCGTGTCGTTGATGTCCTGCGCCTGAATTTCACCCGCGCCCGCAATAAAGCCCTGCATCTTCGGCGTATTTTCTCTTTTCGGCTGTTTTTTTCTTGCCATGCTTTACGCTTCCTTTCGTCAGAGCTTTAAGAAATATCGAGGTCATCGAGGTACTCGCTGCCGTGGGTCGCAATGTAGTCCTTACGGCCTGTAAGATTATCGCCCAGCAGGATATCAAACATCTGCGCCGTCCTTTCGGCATCGCCGGGCTTCACCTGAATCAGCCTGCGCGTTTTCGGGTTCATCGTCGTCAGGTTCATCATGTCCGGGTCGTTTTCACCCAGACCTTTCGAGCGCTGAATCGTAAACTTCTGGCCCTCAAGCTGCGTCAAAAACTCGTCCTTTTCGCGCTCGTTGTACGCAAAATACGTCTTGTCCTTCGCCGTAATTTCATAAAGCGGCGATTCCGCAATGAACACCTTGTGCTCTTCGATGAGCTGCGGCGTCAAACGGTACAGCATCGTCAGCAGCAGCGTGCGGATCTGGAAGCCGTCCACGTCGGCATCGGTGCACAGGATGATCTTGCTCCAACGCAGCGCGTTGATGTCGAACGACGCAATGGACTTGTTCGCCTTCGACTTTACCTGCACGCCGCAGCCGAGCACCTTAATGAGATCGGTGATGATCTCACTTTTGAAAATCTTGTCGTAATCCGCTTTCAGGCAGTTCAGAATTTTGCCGCGGATCGGCATCACGGCCTGATAGTTCGGGTCGCGCGCCTGCTTGACCGCACCGAGAGCGGAATCGCCCTCTACGATAAAAATCTCACGCTCGGAAACATCCTTGCTGCGGCAGTCCACAAACTTCGCCACGCGCCCCGTGATATCCATTTTGGCCGTCAGCTTGCCCTTTAAGTTGAGGCGCGTTTTTTCGGCGTCCTCGCGGGAGCGCTTGTTGATAAGCACCTGTGCGCCGATTTTCTCCGCCTCAATGGGGTTTTCGATGAAATAAATTTCGAGATTATGGCGGAGCATCTCCACCATCGCTTCCTGAATACCCTTGTTGTTGATGGCCTTCTTTGTCTGGTTCTCATAGGAGGTCATCGTGGAGAACGAGGACATGACGATAACAAGGCAATCCTCCACGTCCTGAAATTTAATTTTGCTTTCGGATTTATTATACTTGCCGTTCTGCTTCAAATACGCGTCAATCTGGTACACGAACGCGTTCTGCACGGCCTTGTCCGGCGCGCCGCCGTATTCCAGCCAGCTCGAGTTGTGGTAGTATTCCGTCAAATGCACGCGGTTGGAAAATGCTACCGCGGCGTTGATCTTCACATTGTAAAGCGGCAGGTCTTCGCGGTCGCGCACGCGCTTTTCGGACTGCCAGAACTGCACGGAGGTCAGCGCATCTTCGCCCACCAACTCGCGCACATGATCTAAAATGCCGTTTTCGTAGCAGAATTCCGTCGTCTCGAATTTGCGCGGCGAAACTTCATTTTTGAAAATAAACTTCACGCCCGCGTTGACGATGGCCTGCCGCTTGATGATGTCCGTGTAATAGTCCGCCGGCACGTCAATGTCCGTAAACACCTTGATATCCGGCTTCCAGCGGATACGCGAGCCCGTGGCCTTCTTGCCGTAAGGCTCCTTATTGAGTCCGCCTACGTTCTCACCGTGCTCAAAGTGCAGCGTGTAGCGGAAGCCGTCGTAGCGAATATCCGCGTCCATGTATTCGGAGGCATACTGCGTAGCGCACAGACCGAGACCATTCAGACCCAGCGCGTAATCGTAGTTGCCGCCGTCATTGTTGTTATACTTGCCGCCCGCGTACATCTCGCAGAACACAAGCTCCCAATTGTAGCGCTCCTCACGCTTGTTGTAATCCACTGGGATGCCGCGGCCGTGGTCTTCCACCTCAACGGAATGGTCGGCATAGCGCGTGACGGTGATCTCCTTGCCGTAGCCCTGGCGCGCCTCATCAATGGAGTTCGAGAGGATCTCGAAAATCGCGTGCTCGCAGCCATCGAGACCGTCTGAGCCGAATATGACCGCCGGACGCAGACGTACACGGTCCGCGCCCTTCAGACTTTTGATGCTGTCGTTGCCGTAGGTTTGCTTTTTAGCCATTCACCATGTTCCTTTCCTCAAGCGGGCAAAATAATACCCGCACGGGATTGCCCATAAACAAACGTAAAGGGAATGCAAATGAGCACATTCCCTTTCGTCAAAAATTTATTCGTTCGTGTTCGCGGCCGGTTCCGTCTGCGCTTCGGTCGGCAGCTCTGTCGTTTCCGGCGCTGCCGCTTCTGCCGGGATGATGCCCGCAGCGGCAGTCTGTGCGCTCGGCAGCAGCTTGCCGTTCATCACGTCAAGGAACTCGTCGGCGTCCAGCTTTTCGCGCTCAAACAGCACACCCGCCAAACGGTGCAGCAGGTCAATGTGCTCGGAGAGCACCTTCTTCGTCTTATCATACGCGTCGCAGATGATGGACTTAATCTCCTCGTCAATCTCCGCGGCGGTCTCCTCGGAATAGTTCGAGACATGACCCATCTCCTTGCCGAGGAACGGATTGCTGCTGTCCGCACCGTACGTAATCGGACCAAGACGGTCGCTCATGCCGTACTTTGTGACCATCGCGCGGACGATCTTCGTGGCGCGCTCAATGTCGTTCGATGCGCCCGTGGAAATATCGTCAAGCACCAAGGCTTCCGCCACACGGCCGCCCAGCAGCACGATGAGCTCCTCGCGCATCTCGTTGCGACTCTGGTAGGACTTATCCTCCGTCGGCAGGTGCATCGTGTAGCCGCCTGCCATGCCGCGCGGGATGATGGAAATCTGGTGCACCGGGTCCTGCGAATCGCAGAAGTACGTCGCGATGGCGTGTCCTGCCTCGTGGTACGCGGTCAGCTTCTTCTCTTTGTTTGTCATCACACGGCTCTTCTTTTCGGTGCCGACAACGACCTTGATCGTCGCTTCCTCGATTTCCTCCATCGTGATGGACTTGTGGTCCTTGCGGGCTGCAAGCAGTGCCGCTTCGTTTAAGAGGTTCTCAAGGTCTGCACCGGTAAAGCCGGCGGTGGATTTTGCAATGGTGGAAAGGTCAACATCCGGTGCAAGCGGCTTGCCCTTTGCGTGTACGCGCAGAATATCCTCTCTGCCGCGCACATCCGGGTAGCCCACCATCACCTGGCGGTCGAAACGTCCGGGACGCATCAAAGCCGGGTCCAGAATATCCGGGCGGTTCGTTGCCGCAATCATGATGACACCCTCGTTCGCGCCGAAGCCGTCCATCTCAACGAGCAGCTGGTTCAGCGTCTGCTCACGTTCGTCGTGGCCGCCGCCGAGACCCGCGCCGCGCTGGCGGCCCACGGCATCGATTTCATCAATGAAGATGATGCACGGGTGGTTTTTCTTGGCTTTGTCGAACAGGTCACGCACACGCGATGCACCGACGCCGACGAACATCTCCACGAAGTCGGAACCCGAAATGGAGAAGAACGGCACGCCGGCTTCGCCTGCAACGGCGCGCGCCAAAAGCGTTTTACCGGTGCCCGGAGGGCCAACGAGCAGCACGCCCTTCGGAATGCGCGCACCGAGCTCGTTATACTTATTCGGACGTTTTAAGAACTCCACAATTTCGCGCAGCTCTTCCTTTTCTTCGTCCGCGCCCGCCACGTCCGCAAACGTCGTGCGGCGCTTTTCGTCGTTTATTTGCTTGACTTTCGCTTTGCCGAAATTCATCTGGTTTCCGGCTCCGCCGCCGCCCATGCGCTTCATCATGAATACCCAGAACGCCACAAGCAGTGCGATCATCAGCAACGTCGGAATGAGGCTGACAAGCCAGCTCGTCTCCGCCGGGCGGATGACATCCTGCGTCATGCGGTTATTCGGATGTTCCTTGTTATACGACTTGATGTAGTCCGAAACGTCGTTGTAGAACAGGTTCACGTTCGGCACCGTGTAGCGCACAACGGATTCCTTTTTGCTGCTGTCCTCTGTCACGGTCAGCTTCATCTCGCCCGTGCCCAGGTTCAGCGAGTATGCGCTCACCTTGCCGTCTTCAAAGTAAGACAGTACATCGGAGTATTTCAGCCCCGTCTGGTCTGCCCCGCGGTCAAACAGAAGCAAAAGCAGCACGACGAGCAAAATCGGAATGCCGAGGTAGATCAAAAGATTGCGAATGATTTTTTTGTTGTTGCTGTTCAAGTTCCGACCTCCCGGAAATCAAATTGGATACAAAGTGTATCCTTAAATAGAAACAGAAACTTTTTTATCAAAACGGAAGCTTAGACTTCACCGTAGACTTCAGGTTTCAAAACGCCGACAAACGGCAGGTTTCTGTACTTCTCATCAAAATCGAGACCGTAGCCCACGATGAACGCATCGGGAATATCGCAGCCCTTGTATTTTGCGTAGACCTCCACCTCGCGGCGCTCCGGCTTATCGAACAGTGTGCAGATCTCAATGCTGTTCGGCTCGCGGCTTTTCAAAAGGTTTACAAGGTAGTGCAGCGTCTTACCACTGTCGAGAATATCCTCAACAATCACGATATCATAGCCCTTCAGGTTGATGTCGAGGTCCTTGATGATCTTGAC
>QWCN01004479.1_pt1 | contig 16565 bp, 25 predicted proteins | sample 1972711 | NCBI WGS metagenome assembly QWCN01 (sample SAMN09866707, study PRJNA288562) | Human gut metagenome isolate term1_stool, whole genome shotgun sequencing... | isolation source: gut | host: Homo sapiens | place: USA: California | reverse complement strand
CTACTACGTTTGCTGTAATCTCATGGAAGAAGGAGGCATACAGAATTATGATAGCTGATAAAATTAAAAATGCTCGTACTATTCTTTATTACATAACTACAAGAAAAAATCTGATACCAATACTATAAACAGCATAAGAAAATTGCTTCAACCCAAAATATGAACACAAATGTTTTTGAGGGATACGGAAATAATATTCTAATTGCTCCAAATAGAACTTGCACTGAAATTGCATTTGAGCAATGGTGTGAAGATGATAAGCATCCTGTAAAACATGTTTATAAGAATGGTGATAAGGGTGATGAATATTTTGGAATCGTTTATAGAAAAGCATTTAGAAGAAATCATTTCTATCCAGATTATATCGTTCAAACTGAAAATGGTGATGTTTGGATTATTGAGGCGAAGGGTGGAATAACTTCGGATGGTAGTTCCAACAATATTGATGGATATGCAAGTAAGAAATTTGAAGCGTTGAAGCATTATGCAGAGAGAGTTGCAGAAGTTAAATGGGGATTTGTAAGAGCTGTTGGTTCTCAAATATATATATCAAATACTGAATGGGATGAAAATGTCATGAATAATGATATTTGGAAACCTATTGAAGATATTATAAGATAAGAATAAAAAGCGGAAATGGATCTGAAATAAATCAGTTCCATTTCTTTTTTATTCTTATTTTTCAAGATATTTCTCTAGCATATGAACAAAAAGTTGTCCGATTTAAATGTTTGCTTGAGTATAAAGGTTTATTATCTCAATGGAAAATAAATGAACTTAGGGCTTCATGATATGGGGGCATGACCCACCGCGGACGCATGAAAAGATAACCGGTAAAACGGATTCTTTTCGTGCACTTGGAATGACCCAGGAGGAACTGGCAGAAGCATTATATGTAGAGAAGTCTATAATCTCCTACTACGAGAATGATAAGAAGGAGATGAGAGCCAGCGGTCTGGCAGAGATAGCCAAAGTACTTCAGACTACGCCGAATTATCTGCTGGGTTTTGCAGATAATAATGATGGATTTGCGGACGAAGCGCTTGGTTTGTTGCGAGATGTGAAGGATCAGTCTGTAAGAGAGATTCTTTTGAAGCAGATCAGGGCACTGATTTGAAAAAATGTATTGCTTTTGTCCGTACATTGACTTATAATATGGGTAAAAGAAAGGGGCGTGATGATATGGCAGCTAAATCAGCAAATCTTTATGCAAGAATAGAGCCGGATGTTAAAGAACAGGCTGAGGGAATTCTGGCTACTTTGGGGATCCCGGCATCTAATGCTATCAATATGTTTTATAAGCAGATCATTCTAAATAGGGGGCTTCCGTTTGAGGTAAAGATTCCAACTGCGAGACCTGTTGATATTTCGAGAATGAACGCAGAGACTTTGGACATGGAACTTGAGAAAGGATATGCGGATATGCAGGCAGTGCGGATATCCGAAGGGATTATAATGTATGAAATATGATGTTACCTTTACGGAGCAGGCTGAGAACGATCTTCGCGGTATCTTTGAGTATATAGCATTTGATCTTCTTTCGCCTGAGAATGCAGCCGGACAGCTTGACCGGATCGAAGAAAAAATCCTTTCCTTGGGAGAGTATCCGGAGAAGTTCCGGCAATATGAAAGAGAGCCCTGGAAGAGTCGAAATACACGAGTTGTGCCTGTTGATAATTATGTTATTTTCTATATCCCCGATAAGACAAAGAAATTGGTTACAGTGATTCGGGTTATGTATTCCGGAAGAGATGTAGATAAGCAGCTTGATGAATTTACAAAGTTATAATCATAAATCCTATGAGGCGTATGAGACATTTGGTTTCATACGTCTTTTCTTTTTTACTTTTTTGAGTTGACTACCGGTCAACAGAAGTTGACCGTTTGACGAACGATTTATTCCGTGGCGTTCCGTAGAATGACATATGTAAGCAAGAGGTGACGCAAGCCGGCAAGCCTAACCTCCAAGAAATGTTATGGAGGTGCGAACATGTGCATTACAGAAGATAAGTTAGTGGAAAGCTACGGGAAAGCACTTCCACTGGCAGAATTCAAGATCACCTACAGTCATCTGCATGACGGGAGAAAGCTCGTAGAGATCGCGGAGGAGGAAGACAAGGCGTATCAGACGATCCTGAATATCGTATCGAAAACAAGAAAAAAGCTGGAAGGCAAGACGATTGCTTTCTTCAAGGAAACCATACAGGAGGGTTAGATCATGGGATATAAGAGAAAAGAATATGAGAATATGGAAAACCTTTTTACGAACGGCAAGAAGAAGTTCGTAAAGTATGAAGAAGGTGCAGCAATGTACTTCATGGGGATCCATGCATTTACCGAACTTGCCAAGGAAGCGAAAGCAATCTACCGCATCAGGAGGATCGTTCTGGTAAATACGGAGATCATCGACGAGTATATCGAGAACTTCAGAGACATTTAATGGAACAGTATGGAATGAAAATCAGATGCACAGCTTTCAAAAAAACATTGTATTTTTGTGGGGCATAAACTATAATGGGGACATAGATTCGGAAGGGAGCAGGTTATGGCAAAAGTTGGAAGACCACCGGTAGAAGATAAGAAGTATATCAAGGTTGGCTTCAGAGTCACTGAGGCAGAACGTGACAGACTATTTGCCTACTGCAAAAAGATGAATCTCACCCAAGCACAGGTCTTTAAGGAAGCGCTTGAACTCCTTTACAAGACCAAACCCTAAGAAAACTGTGCCTCTCCAAAAAGGAGGTAAACAGATTGGCACAGAGCAGGAAGGACTCCAGCGGCTATGCGCTCAGAAGCGGTGAGTGTCAACGGGCAGACGGACGTTATTCGTATTCTGAGAAAGATATAGACGTTACGGATAAAAGGTGATGTATATGAGGATTTTTTACATTGATTATGAAAATGTAATGGATAGTGGTTTGAATGGTATTGCAAAGCTAACTGCTTCTGATACTGTGAAAATTTTTTATAGTGAAGATGCTCAGAGGATGTCATTTGGAACACACAGAAGAATTATTGAATCAAAAGCAGTTTTTACATATCAAAAGATTAGTCCGGATTTGAAGACTGTTAAGAATGCGTTGGATGTGCTGATTTTACAGGATCTTGAAGCAACAATGAAAACTGATAAAAGCAGTGATTATTATATTGTTTCTAAAGATAACGATTTTGATGGCTTTATCGATGAGAAACTTAAGAAAAAGTATAAAATCAAAAGAATTTTTGAGGTTTGCCAAGCTTCGACATCTAAGGATAGTAAAGTAAATCAAAATAGTAATTCATCCGCGAATAAATCTAAGGATACAAATGCTAGACAGAAAAAAACAGATATAGAAGCAGCTAGCAAGAAAAAAGAGCAAGTAATCCGTTCACATATTGGTAGGTACTTAAAGGAATATAATGAATGGAAAGAAGATATTGTTGAGGCTTACATGGAATCTAGTTCAAGACAAGAGCTTAATAACAGACTTCAACAAACTTTTGAAAATGAGGCAGTTAGTGAGATCTTATCTGCTTTGAAAAATATTATAAAAGACATGCCCGGAAGATAGATGAACTAATGAGCATTACTTTTGATGAGGAACTGCTTATGGCAGAAGAAAAGACAAAACAAGATAAAAAAGGCCGGCTCCTGGCACTTAGGGATCAGAGACTCAGAATCGGTCTCATCAGTTGGAATTTGCACAATTTCAATGGATAAGAGTGCAATGGACAAAAAACGGTTTAATGCGTCGATTCTTTTTGGAAATTATTTATTAAATATCCGTCGCAACTCTTCAATATTCTAATCGCAGATTAATGCATGGTTTGGAAAGGAAACAGTCCTAAGGTATGCCTGAAATGGAGTCCCTTTTGGATTTAGTATTGCTGATATTAGGACATTTGTATCAATTAGTATTCTCATGCATTTGTTTCCTCATTTCTCATTTCGTGAACCATAGCGAGAATATCTTCTTCGGAAGTTAATCCGGCATTTTCGGCCTCACCTGCCATTTCTGCCTGAAGGATCTGCATGGCATAGACAGCAGAGTTGACAATTCGTACAGAATTTCCTTCCACAATGAAGCTGACGCGATCGCCGTTGGCAACGCCTAATACGTCACGTACATCTTTGGGAATGGTTACCTGTCCTTTGGACATTACCTTTGCATTATCTACAAATGCTCTTGAAATCATGATATTCACCTCCTGTAAAAGTAGGAATTTTCCTACTTTTATTATACGCAGGATACCGTGAAAATACAATGGAAAACATAGGATAATGCTCTTTTGCTTCTTTATTCATGTATGAATGTACAGATAAAGGAGTTTTTTTGCGCGCATAACATCGGAATCAGTCGACGGGTTTCGATATCGAAACTAAAAATAGAAATGGAGGAAAAGGAAAATGGCATTTTTTCAGAGTGCAGTAGGAACACTGCAGACACTGGTGGTTGCTCTTTTGAATTGGAGGAAAAACAATGGGTAGAAAATCAAGATATTCAGAGTATGCCAGGGGCATGAGCAAACGAACTGTCGCAAAAGATGCCCAGATATTCCGCTAACAATCAGATCCTTATCATGATGCAAAAGCCCAATGCCACCATGTGCCAATCTTTTACCGGATGGAAGGAAATGGGGCGGTTCGTAAAGAAAGGCGAGAAGGGAATCCGTGTGATGGCACCGGCTCCTTACAAGATGGAAAGAGAGCAGGACAAGATTGGCGCAGACGGAAAGCCTGTACTTGATAAGGACGGAGAGCCGGTAAAAGAGGTTGTTGAAATCAAGGTAAATGCTTTTAAGCCGGTGAGTACGTTTGACATCTCGCAGACCGATGGTGAGCCGGTGCCTAGACTTGGTGTAGATGAGCTGACAGGAAGCGTGGAAGGCTATGCTACATTGATGGAAGCAATCAAACAGGCCAGTCCGGTGCCGATTTCCTTTGAGAATATCGAAACCGGTGCCAAGGGATCCTATATAAGATTGCACTGCTTGTGAACTTGTGTGGCAAAAAGAAAAAACTTGTCCCTTAAATCGTGTACCTATGTTATAATGGCCTTAAAAAGCCGGGACATAATGGAGGCATTATGGAATTTAAAGAATATAGAGATGAAATTAACCATATTTTTGCAGCTTACAGCAGAAGAGGTTTTGTTGATTATTATAATTGCAGAGGTTTGTGGAGCGATATGACAAGTCTTATGACTGAGGCCACAGCTGATCTTGGAAGACAGGGACAATATAAGGAATTGTTTGAACTGGCTAACAAAGCATTTTTGAAATGGGCGAAAACAGATAAGGATGATTCCGATGGGGAGACTCAGGATTTTGTTTGTTACGTTTTCAGTGCCTGGGATGTGGTATATGCTGCAGATGATCCTAAAATAAATCATGCCAAGATGCTGGAATGGTTTCTTAAGAATCTGGATGGTTCTGTTATCGATTATATGGAGGATGAACTCTACAGATATATGATGGAGCACTTCAAGAAAGAAGAACTCCTAAATAAGAAAATGAATTTTCTGAAAGAGAAGATAGAACTTTTTGAGAAATCGGAAGATCATTTTCATGTTGAATTTCATTTGCCAAGGTGTAAGGAACGAGTGCTGACTCTTATGGGAGAACTGAAATATCCTATCGATGAGGTGCGTCAGTATGCCGGCACAATTAAGAGTTATTTTGTTAAGGAGACCCTTGCCAAGATTGAACTAGACTACGGCAATATTGATGAGTCCATTGCAATTTATGAGGAACTTGCGGAGCGCGAAGATCAGAGATGGGGCAGAAATGAGTACCGTGAAAAACTGATGCATATATATAAAGACCATGGTAATCAGGAAAAGTATTTTGAAAATCTGAAACTGGCCATGCGTGCTGCAGTTGGGAATATGGAACTTTGGGAAGAGTATAAATCAAATTTTTCAAAAGAAGAGTGGCCCACAGCTCGAGAGGAAATATTTGGTGTGATTAAGAAAACGGATTATAGAGCAAGCAGCTGGTATGCAGAGGAAGACAGATATGATCTTGTTATGGATATCGTAGAATCCTGTGAAGATACAGATCTGATAAAAGCATACGAGAAAAAATTGAAAAAACTGTATCCGGAAAGGTGTCTTACAGTTCTTACATGCAAAGCAGACCGTGTGGCGCATGATGGAAATAAAAGATCTGATTACAGAAAACTTGCAGGGCTGCTTAAGTGGATTCAGAGATATCCAGGAGGCGATGATGTAGCAGAAGCGCGTGCTGAAAAATACAGACAGGCTTATCCAAGACGTAAGGCTATGCTTGAAGAATTAATGAAATTCTAGGAGGGTGCTATGGGAGATACATGCGAGATTTGTAAAAAGAATCCGGCTAAGATAAGTATTGGTAATCATTCCTATTGTTTTGATTGTCACAATAAAATGGCACTACACGATATGGGAATAGATGATAGCTTTACCTATGCCAAGAATATGTCAGTTATAGAGCCCAATGGAAAAATTCATACATTTGAAATTGAGCATGTGGTTCTAGGTGGAATTGTCAGTTGGGAGGCAAATGAAAAGGATGGAGAGTATCGGTTTAGACTGATATCGCAGACGGGAGAAGATGGTGCTGATACTGCACAGAAATTATTTCGTAAAATTGTGGAAGGTGTCTGCACGAAAACACTTGAAGAGCACAAGGGAGAGTGGAGTACATCCTATTTTCTAAAGTCAAAGGGTAACATTAGCATAATCGAAGATGAAGACAGAGATTATGATACAGCTTTTGTAATAGATGGAAAAAAGTTTACGCCTGAGGAATTTGCAGAACTTATAAAGGGATATGTCAGCTTCCAAATGCAATATCAGATTAAAGATGGTTCTGAAAAATTGCTTGGAGAAAATGAATATCTTGTTCCGGTTAAAATATCCAAGCAGGGACTGATGGAAGAACTTGAGACAGCACTTGCAGTTACTACAGACAGAGGAGGATTTCTTTCATATAAAAATGTTCCTGCATTTGATGAACTGTTCTATAAAATCCTTGATAAGGCGTTAAGAAGGGAGGACCTATGCAATTAACTGTTGAACAACAAAATTTTATAGATTCTGCATTGACAGGTAACAATGTTTTGGTTGATGCATGCGTGGGCAGTGGTAAGACTACGGCTATTCAACAGTTATGCATGGCGTTTCCTCGAAATAAAAGGATACTGTATTTGACATATAACAAATTGCTTAAGATTGACGCCAAGGAAAAAATAAAGGGGAAAAATATCACTGTAACGAATTATCATGGATTTGCTTATCTATGTCTTATACGAACAGGCATTAAAGCGGGCATATCTGATTTAATACAGGTTTTTCTCAATAAAAAACCAAGCGTTGGAGCATATGATTTGCTGGTACTTGATGAATATCAGGATATTGATCAAGAGATTTCCGATATGCTTACATATATCAAGGAATGTAATCCCGATATGCAGATTGTGGCTGTTGGTGACATGAAGCAGAAAATATATGATAAAACTGCGTTAGATGTACAACAGTTCATCGATGGATTTGTTGGAAAGCGTGAAGATCTGGAATTTACACAATGCTTTAGGCTTTCCAGAGATATTGCTGAAATGCTTGGTCGTGTGTGGGAAAAGAAAATCATTGGAGTAAATCAGGAATGTAAGATTTCATATCTCTCAGAAAAAAAGGTTGTAAAGTTTTTGTCTGAGCAGCAACCAGAGGATATTCTTTGTTTGGGTGCCAGAAATGGCTTAATGTCTCGGACACTAAATACATTAGAAGATAAATACAGTCCGAAGTATAACAAAAAAACGGTATATGCCAGTATATCCGATTCTGATAGATCAGGATCGACTGAACCAAGTAAAGAAACTGCAATCTTTACAACATATGACAGCAGTAAGGGATTGGAACGTAAAATTTGCGTAGTATTTGATTTTACGGAAAGCTATTGGGCAGTTCGCAGGGATATGCCAGAACAAAAATATGAAATACTTAGAAACATTTTTTGTGTAGCTGCTAGCAGAGGAAAAGAACAGATAATTTTTGTAGAGCATGACGAGGCAATGCTTTCGGAGCAGTCTTTGTCTACTCCGAACAAAACGAATCACAAATTTAAAAATATGCAAATTTCTGAGATGTTTGATTTTAAATATAAGGAAGACGTTGAAGAATGCTTTGGATTGCTCGACATCAAGAAGATTGATAGGGAAGATACTACAGTTATTAAAATTGAAAACCATGAGGATTTGATAGACCTGGCACCGTGTATTGGTATATATCAGGAAGCTTCTTTTTTTGAGAAATATGATATTGATAAAGATATTGAACTCTATAAGTTACTGAATAAAGATAAAAAGGTTGATGCTACAAAATATAAAACGCTGGACAAAAAGATTCTGTATCTGATTTCTCTAGAAACCAGTCAAAACCGATATATAAGGCAAGTTAACCGAAAAATAGTGGAAGATGAGCAACGCGTAGAACTTGAGAATAGACTACTTGAGATATTTACAAAACAAGATGATTCTCAGGAAATTTGTGAGATTCAATTTGCAAAGAAAAAAGGAGGAATCTTCGAATTTTCTGCAGTTGGATATGCTGATGTAATAAAGAACAAGGTTGTATACGAATTGAAATTTGTAAGTGAGCTTACTCACGAACATTTTCTCCAGTGTGCATGTTATGTCGTGGCAAAAAGGCTTAAAAAGGGAGTTTTGTGGAATACACGAACGAATGACATGTATGAAATATCAATTCCTGATAAAGATAAGTTTTTGGATTGCGTTGCTAAAACGATAACTAAACATCAACTGGCAAAGTATTATAAGCCGAAAGGAGGTACTGCATGGCTGAAAGATTTGCAGTTATAGATACAGAAACAAACTGGGAAAATGAAGTTATGTCCATCGGTATTGTTATAGCGGAAGATGGAGTTTTTGAAGCGATAGACAGTAAATACATTATATTTGATGAAGCGGCCAGAGTTGGTGGAATGTATAGTTATGCCATGTTCCTTAAGGGACAAACTCCAGAACTGTTAAAAAAGAAAAAAGCGATAGAAGCAATTAAATCATATTTGAATGATAACGGTGTGAAGTCTGTTTTTGCATATAATGCGTCTTTTGATGCACGCTGTTTACCGGAATTATACCAATATAATTGGCATGATGTATTGCGATTAGCGGCATACAAGCAACATAATCCTGCGATACCTTCAAGTGCAAAATGCTGTGGAACAGGAAGGTTGAAGAGTGGATATAAGGTTGAGGATATACTCTATATGTTCGGCGAGGATGATTATATGGAGTTACATAATGCATTGACAGATGCGATGGACGAGCTTCGTATCATGAGTTATTTGCAACATGCTATTGATAAATATCCATTGCTTTAGCTTTAGCCTTTAGTTTAGGCTTTAGGCAAGCAAGGAATTCGACCTGTCATTTTTAACGGACACCTTACCTGATAATGTATAATCACAAACAGCCCTTACACGGTAGTGGGTGAAAGCTACAGCACCGGAAGATTGTATGACAAGATTGGAGATACTGCAAAGGGAACAGTTCTGTATGTCCTTCCGAAGGGAGTGCTTTGCGTGCTTAACACCGACGAAAAACCGCACAAAAAGAAATAGCAATCTATTTTCTGTGTGGAAATGTCTATGGTGAAGCATAAGTCAAGGTTGAAGGAAATACGACAGGGAACGGGGCTTACGATAGATCAGGTGGTTGAGGCTACCGGAATCAGTAAGCGAACGATTATTATAATCGAAAATGAAGAAGGAGCAAATCCTTCTGTAGACACAGTAAAACGGCTGATCAATTATTTTGAAATATCTTTCGAGGAGCTCTATCCCTGATAAATACTGGGGTAGAGCCCTTTTTCATAACCGGGTGCAGTATAATGCACTTGACCGTTAAAAAGGACATGATTATAATAACAATCATAACGAACATATGTTCTTATTTGACAAAAGGAGGGTATGAATGGATAAGAAATTAAGAACCCATCGGAACAGACATCGAAGGCATTGAATTTATTTTGCTTTTCATGAGAACCACTAATGATCGAAGAGATACGTCAGCTGCCCGGTATGTGGCAGGATTCTGATGAAGTGTCAGGGACAATGTAATATAGACATTACCTGTGGGAAATGTAACAGGGAAATTGTGGTTCTTGTAGATGAAGAGAGAGTCATGGTTCTGGAAAACAGACGAGGTTCTGAAAAGGACGCAAGAGCCGGACAGGTCCGGGTGAGTGTTCAGAAAAGTAAGGAACCGGGGAAAATGAAACCCATGAAAAGAGCTGCAAATTATTAAAATCAAATAAGTGAGATAGCAGTTGAACCGTCAGATTTGGCAGGAACCATCAGAGCCGGCGCTGTATATCAAGAGTTTGTAACGAGCTGGAATTAGCATAGAACTATTAGGAGCCGACAAAACGGAAACAGAGCCAGGTGGCATATTAGCTACCGGTCTTATTGGTATTCGTTTTGTCGACTCCTTTATTGCGTCTGCTTCCGTTTTGCTCCGGAAATGGAGAGAAAGATGGAAAAGACAATTGGAATGAGTGAGAATCAGAGAATGCAGAATGAAGATGGGAATGACACAGGAGGAACTGGCAGAGGCACTTTTGACAAAGAAATCTACAGTGTCTGCTTATGAAAACGATAAGATTGATATCAAGATTAGTATATTAAAGCAGATTGCAGCATTACTTGGTACAACGGTTGCTTACCTGGCAGACGATGAGAAAACAGAAATCGGTGAAGATGTGATGCAGGTGGCATTGCTGCTACAGGGAATGCAGAATGAGGAACTTAGGAAAGTTGCTGTGGAGCAGGTGAAATTGTTGGCTGGAGTCAAATAAGAGATAATAATTTGGGTATCTGGTTGATGGGGATGAGAATGATATAGCTCCTGAGATAATGCAAGTTGATACAAAATCATAATACTTTTTGTATCAAGTTGATTTTAGACGAATGTCTTCGTTTATTTTGAAAAAATAAAAAAGAGTTTACTTTCTCGCTTTTAAATCATATAATTAAAGCGTAGAGGTAAAGTAAAGAGGTGAATAGAATGACTAAAAAGGAAAAAATTGAAAATTTTATTGAAAAATATAACGGTTATCTTATTACCTCTTTGGTGTGTAGTGAAGATATTTCTAAGACCTATGTTGCAAAATATATTAAGGAACACGGTATGGAGAAAGTCTCAAGAGGTTTATATATAACGGATGATGTGTGGCCGGATGAGTTGTTCATTTTGCAACAAAGAAATGGTGCGATTATTTATTCCGGAGAAACAGCACTATATTTGCACGGTTTGACAGATAGGGAGTATTCATCTGTGTGTGTTACTGTGCCACAGGGATATAATGCGAGCCATCTTAAGGATAATGATTTTGATGTTTCGGTGAAATATGCGGCGCCGGATTTATACAAAATAGGAATTTGTGAGATTGCATCCAGCAGTGGAAATTTAGTTAAGGTTTACGATAAGGAGCGTTGCATTTGCGATTTGATAATGAATCGTAATAAGTATGAAGTACAAGTATTTCAAACGGCTATCAAGGAATATATGTCATCGAAGGACAAAAAGCTATCGCAGCTGATTGTATATGCGGATATGATGGGAATTCGAGATGAAGTGATGAAGTACGTGGAGGTGTTAGTGTGATTAGTTCATCAAGACAATTAAAAGATAAGGTGAGAAATATTTCGGATGGGAACAGTAATAAAGCGTCTACGCTAATTCGAAATTTTATGATGGAAAGATTTCTGGAAAGAGTATCTATATCATCATATCGAGATAATTTTATTCTTAAGGGTGGGATGTTGGTAGCGTCAATTGTTGGGGTGGATATGCGAGCTACGATGGATATTGATACAACGGTAAAAGCATTACTACTAAATGAGGCTGATGTACAGAGGATAATTGAAGAAATTTGTAACATCCCGCTGGAAGATAATGTTAGCTTTCAAATTAAAAGCACAAGAACTATTATGGAAGAGTTTGATTACCCGGGCATTCGCGTAATGTTGGAAGCTACGTTGGACAGGATGCGTCAGCCAATTAAAATCGATATTTCTACAGATGATGTAATCACACCAAAGGCAATAGAATACGACTATAAATTGATGTTTGAGGATAGAACGATTTCCGTTCTTACATATAACAAGGAAACATTGCTTGCTGAAAAAATGCAGACAATAATAAATAGGGGAATCGCGAATACCAGATTAAGAGATTTTTATGATGTTTACAGTATCATGAACTTCTATGAAGAACAGATAGAGAAGCGGGTTTTATATGATGCATTTTCTGCTACCTGTGAAAAGAGGAAAACTATTTTTACCAAGGATGATATAGAAGCTACATTACATTTGATATCTGATGATTTACATATGGAAGAACTTTGGGAGCAGTTTAAAAAGAGCAATTTTTATGTAGGGGAACTAGAGTGGAAAAGTGTGATTAATTATGTAGAGAAAATAATGAAGAAGAATTTACTATGATTTATATAAGAACTATGAATATCGCACCCAACCGCCTGGACAGGGCGGAAACAGGAAAATATATGGTAACATATATGGAATATGTCGGAGTGAAATAGAATTTATGCAGAAGGACAATCAGAAATGGTTGTCTTTTTTGTGGGAGTAAGAAGATTAAAGTCCATTCCCACTGTACTTTTTGTCCATTCTTTGGGGAACGACTTAATCCATAGAGAGTCGTAGAATACTATTTGTAAGGAAGAGCAAACCGGTTTCGCTGATGCTTACGTCAAATTCAAACAAGGAGGATTCGATGGTGGCAAAGGCAAGTATTTTTGAGATTTACGCAAGGGCAGATGCTGCCGGAAGGGTGGATATCATCTGTAAGAATTATTCGAATTTTATTGGAATCGTAGATGGCTACACGGAATGGCTTCGCTACATGATTGAGAGTGAAAAAGCTTATAACCGAAAGAAAAATCATGGAGATCTGGGAGTATGGGTGCAGACATCGGGCATTTATAGTGATATTACGGCGGATACGGCAATCAGTAATGTCATCACCCGAGACGTGATTATTGCCTGTGATTTTTCCGGAGATGTACTGGAAGGTGTTGACCGTGGCGAAAATATCGGAAGGATGCATACACGCTTCGCAGAATGAGGGCAGATTATGAACTTTTCAATCAGCAACTGTGTATTCTGGGAAGAAACGAGTTAAGAATATTCAGAGGGTATCTTTCCGGGGAGAAGGATATCGGAGAGATCGCAGAAGAGGAAGGGATTCAGTATGAATCCGCGGCACAGAGGGTAAGACGTGCAAAGGTAAAGATCAAGGTTCAGATGGAGATAAAAAAGACTGCAATTGTACCTGTTTTGGTAAAAAAGACCCGTGATTGTCACTTTCGACATTAAAAAAACTAATGTAATCAGTGGATAAGCGATAAGTTGCACACCAATGACACAGAAGATGATCGCAAGCCGAGCGGTATCACAAAAGCAGACCGGGAAGCGAGAAAATCAGACGACCTTCTCGACGCGATTTTCCCTTGCGGTAAATGTGTCAACTTGAATTGACAAAATCATTGCTATATGGTAGTATAATACAATTTACAAAGTCGAAAACCAACTAAGTCAATATATTAATAGGAGTTACTATTATGAATTTCTATCTTTCCGAGGTCCCGTTTTCTCGATTCGGCTCGTATATGGCTCTCGCCGAGCTGCCGGATTGGTGGCAAGGGCATAAAATTGAACACGGTATCTATTTGAAGAATGTCAGCGGGGCGACGCAGAACCCTATCGTCGCTAAGTTTATTTTTTCTGGCGACGAGCTTTCCGCAGACTTAGACGGCGGTTCGATGTCTCTCGTTTCGGGAGATTTCAAATGTGATTTTTGCTTCCCCGACCCCGAAACGCTTATTATTCGCGGGGGCAGATCCGCTGTATTGACTCTTGACTTTATGACCGAAAGCGGACCTTATGACTACATTTATGAGTTCGACGCGGACGGACGCCATTGCTATGCCGAAAACTGTTACAAAAACAACACGAGCTATGTCGTATGGGCGCAGGAGGGAGATATTTATTTAGAACAGAATTGGTCTGAGCAGTCGTCGGAGTTTTCAAGGCTGAATATTGCCGGTACGGACGGCTTTTTGCTGATAATTAAGGAGACGCAGATAGAGTGGGACAGAAAATGTCCCGAGTACGATTTTGAAGCCTGTCGCGAGAAAGTCGCGCGTGAGTTTTCGGAGTTTTACAAAAGCTATCCCATACTTCCGAAAGAATATGAAGAAGTATCAGTTCTCGGTGCGTATATCAACTGGTCGGCATATGTTATGCCGCGAGGGTTCTTAAAGCGCCATGCGATGCTGATGTCAAAAAACCACATGACAAATGTCTGGAGCTGGGATCACTGCTTCAACGCGCTTGCGCTGTCATACAAAAATCCGTCTTTGGCATGGGAACAGTTCATGATAATGTTTGATTTTCAGGATAAATCGGGCAGACTTCCTGACAGCGTGAACGATTCAAAGGTGATATGGAACTATGTCAAGCCGCCGATACACGGCTGGACGCTCAAGAAAATACTTGAAAACGGTATGACGCTCACTAAAAATCAGCTTACAGAGGCATACTCTGCACTTGAAAAGCAGACGCTTTGGTGGATAAATTACCGCGATTTTGATGGCGACGGTGTCTGCGAATATGTCCACGGAAATGATTCGGGCTGGGACAACTCGACGGTATTTGCAACTGTTCCGCCGATAGCTTCTCCAGATCTGCAGGCGTTTTTACTTGTGCAGATGGCTATGCTCGCCGAACTTGCAGAGAGCCTTGGTATGCCTCAAGAGAGCGACAATTGGAAAGCAAGATTCGAGAAGGCCTCAAGCAATTTTTTGGAGAAGTGCTTTGTAAACGGTCTGCCGACAGCATTTCAGAGCGGCACTCACAAGGTTGTTGAAAACCAAAGTCTTCTGCCGTATCTATGCCTGATTTTGGGCGACAGATTGCCGAAAGAGTATCGGAAAAATATGATAGACAAGTTAAAATGTGGAAGATTCATCACTGATCACGGCTTTGCGACGGAGAGCCTTGACAGCAATTGTTACCGACCTGACGGCTACTGGCGCGGTCCGATATGGGCACCGTCAACGGTTATTTTGTGCGACGGACTGAGCAGGTGCGGCGAGATTGACCTCGCCAAAGAGACCGCCCGAAAATTCCTTGAAATGGCAAAGCAAAGCGGCTTTGCTGAGAACTATAACGCCGTAACAGGCGAGGGCTTACGCGACAGGGCGTATACTTGGACTTCAAGCGGGGTGTTTATTCTCGCGGAGGAATACTTGAACAGTCGTGCTTGATGTAGGATAAACTTGCTTCCAGGCAGAAGTCCAGTGGCAGTAAACAGTGTCATCTGCGTATCATCGGATATTTCTGCTATACCGTTACGGAGTTCATATTCCGTAATGCCGTTTGTGCCATATTTTTCAAATATAGATACAGCAGTACATGCAAAAAAAGACGTATTTTAAGGCGAATGACATCTTTTGGACGTACAAAAGTCAAAAAAACATGCAAGAGTGACCAAGTATATAGAATCCGGGAAAGCCCATTTTCAAGGGCTTGCAAGGATATACAAGAGTAACCTGAGCAATCAAAAAAATTCCCGACGTTAAAATCGCTATAATTTCGTCGCTCCTTGTCATTCCTTGTCACGCTTCGTCACACTACGGACAAGTATGGACAACGGCATGTAGACGCAAAAAGTCGCGTTTTCTGAGCCGAAAAGTGAGGTCTCTTGAAGCCTCATGTAAGAGTGGAAAAATGCTTCGTGCATCGTCACGGAACGTGATGTAGAGCACGGATTTGGCTGTAAATTGAACAGGTAAATTATCCAGAGGACAGCTTTTGGATGGTTTCACAGGCACTTACTTTAGAGAAATCTAGAGTAGGTGCCTTTTTTCGTGCTTGGGGTAACTTGTAAACTTTTTTTTCATTAGAAAGGAGGCTCATGATCGTGGCGAAAAGATCAAAGGAAGAGCGGGAAGAAGAAAGAAAAAAGGAACTTCTTCGGACATTAAGAAGAGGACCGGATACTTTGTTTCCTATGCCCAGGGAGCACGGATGTATTCCATGAACTATTACTCATTCGTGAAACTGGCAAAAGAACTATTAGTAAAAATGTATCGCAGATGACAGGGGACAAAGGAATCTCCCCTTTTTCTGAAATACTGTCAGAGGCATGTGGAAAAACAGGTGATGTAAGGCATCAGACGATATGATGTTGGCGTAGATGCCAATAACTTCTTTCCTGTTTCGGTGAAGCAGGTAATAGATTTCTTTGGAGAGCAGGTGAATATAGATGATCACAATATTGTATGAACCGTGCCTTTACGAAGCAAGCCGCGATTTTAATTGATTTATTCCAATCAGTATGCTGTATTTGATTTGTAAATAAAAATGGTTTACAAATTAAAAAGGATGCATTATGGAAAAATATCTTACTGAAATGCTTCATATGGATACTAAATTAGTCGAGGCTACAGAATTATATGATCATCTCCCGCTTTTATTTAAAGGGACTTATGTTATTT
>QWCN01003876.1_pt1 | contig 16594 bp, 9 predicted proteins | sample 1972711 | NCBI WGS metagenome assembly QWCN01 (sample SAMN09866707, study PRJNA288562) | Human gut metagenome isolate term1_stool, whole genome shotgun sequencing... | isolation source: gut | host: Homo sapiens | place: USA: California | reverse complement strand
AGGGGGGACCGGGGGAGAGGAACTTCGGCGTTTGAGATGGTCCTCTCCCCCGGGGCAGGTCGAGCCAGTGCCGCCGGGGGCAAGCCCCCTTTCGGGCACCACAGTGGCAGGGATAGCCAGTGCCGCCCGGGTTCAGCCCCGGGGATGCAAGGGGCGGAGCCCCTTGCATAAGAAAACTAAAAATCTCCCCCTTCCCGCCGGGAAGGGGGTTGGGGGGATAGGGGCAGCAAAGCAAGCTAAAGGCAGGGTTGTCAGGCGACAAAGCAGGCACGCCACCCGGCGGGCACCACAGTGGCAGGGATAGCCGGTGCCGCAAACGGTTTAATGCCGGGAATGCAAGGACGCAAGCCGTCAACCATCACGGATTCATCACAAAATGCTCAAAAACTCCCGCGCCGCATATACCCGGCACAGGCAGAATAAACAAACTTTGCCGATAAAGCAAAATTCCCCTTGACAAAGCCGGAGACTTGCTGTATAATAGTCGCATATTTTTTAACAGGAAAGGAGATACCGCAATGTTTGCAGCCGGAATGATGATGTGCATGTGCCGCATGATGATGTGCTTCTGCTGTGAACCGAATGCCGGTACCTCTGTGTGTCGATGAAGGATCCCGGGGAAAAGGATCTTTCCGATAATACTGTTTGCTCTCACCCGTTCCGCGGACGGGTGCAGTGCATGGGGGGAAGCCGGTGCTTCCCCTTTTTGTTTACCATAAATGTATAATTATTCACGCAGAAAGGAATATTTCATGATTGAACTGCGGAATCTGAATAAAACCTTCCTCACGCAGGACGGGGCACTGACAGCACTGGATGACATCAACCTAACGGTGCAGGACGGCGAGATATTCGGCATCATCGGGTTGTCCGGCGCAGGAAAGTCCACGCTGGTGCGATGTATGAACCTGCTGGAACGACCGACGCACGGCGAGGTGCTGGTGGACGGGCAGGATCTGATGAAGCTCTCCCCCGCCGGCTTGCGGGAGGTGCGCCGCAACATCGGCATGATTTTCCAGAGCTACAACCTGCTGGAGCAACGCACGGTACTGCGCAACGTGCTGTACCCGCTGGAGCTGACGCACGAGGACAGGCGGACGGCACGCACCCGCGCCATGCAGCTGCTGGAGCTGGTGGGACTTGCCGACAGGGCGTCCGCCTACCCGGCACAGCTGTCCGGCGGGCAGAAGCAGCGGGTGGCAATCGCGCGGGCGCTTGCCACCAACCCGCACTACCTGCTGTGCGACGAGGCAACCTCCGCGCTGGATCCGACCACGACGGACTCCATTCTGGCGCTCCTGCAAACCATCAACCGCACGCTGGGCGTGACCGTTGTGGTCATCACGCACGAGATGGCGGTGGTGGATCGCATCTGCCACCGGGTGGCGGTGATAGACAACAGCCGCATCGTGGAAATGGGCGCGGTGGATGCGATATTCGCCAACCCGCGTTCCGCCATTGCGCGGGAGCTGATCCTGCCGCACGTCAAGGTGGCGGCAACCGTCCGGGGCGGGGCGCACGTCCGGCTCGCCTTCAACGGGGAGTCTACCTACAAGCCGCTGGTGTCGGCGCTGATCCTGGAAACCGGCGTCCCGGTCAGCATCCTGTTTGCGGACACGCGTGACATCGGCGGCAAGACCTACGGGCAGATCCTGCTGGAGCTTCCCGGCGAGGATCGCCTTGCCCAGCGCGTGACCGCGTGGCTGGACGCCAATTTCCCGTCTTACAGTCTGGAGGTGTGAGTATGTCGGATATTCTGAAACAGCTTTGGGAGACCGGAACGCTGAGCCGGGGCATCTGGGAAACCGTGTACATGACCTTCCTGTCCACGCTGATCGCCTATATAGTCGGACTGCCGCTGGGCGTTGTGCTTGCCGTGACCGGCGAGGGAGGCATCCGACCGATGCGCTGGCTGAACCGTGCGCTGGGCATTATCGTGAATGTGTTCCGCTCAATCCCGTTCATCGTGCTGATGGTCGCCATGCTGCCGGTGGCAAAGGTCATCGTCGGCACCAGCATCGGCAACGCCGCCATGATCGTGATGCTGGTCATTGCCGCCGCCCCCTACGTTGCCCGCATGGTGGAGTCCTCGCTCAAGGAGGTCAGCCCCGGCGTCATTGAAGCGGCGCAGTCCATGGGCACCTCGGACTTTGGCATCATCCGCAAGGTCTTGATCCCGGAGGCAAAGCCCGCGCTCATCGTGGGCGCCGTCATCTCGACCGTGACCGTGCTGGGCTACTCCGCCATGGCGGCGACCATCGGCGGCGGCGGACTTGGCGGCATTGCCATCATCTGGGGGCATCAGCGGTCGCATGAGGACATCATCTGGGTCTGCGTGCTGCTCATCGTGCTCATCGTGCAGGTCATTCAGGAGCTGGGTATGCTGCTTGCGCGCAAAACCGACCGCCGCGTGCGGAAGTGAGCCTCAGGGCGTCCGGCTACCGGCTGCCTTCCATCCTGTACTTCCCCAAATCATCAAAATAAAAAATAAGGAGATATATTGCCATGAAAAAGATTCTTTGCCTCACCCTTGCGCTGATCCTCACGCTCTCGCTTGCATCGCTGGTCGGATGCAGGAAGCCCGCGACCGACGAAAAGACCATTGTGGTGGGCGCCAGCCCGACGCCCCACGCCGAGATTCTGAATCAGGTCAAGGCTGCGCTTGCCGCCGAGGGCTATACGCTGGTTGTCCGGGAGTTCGACGACTACGTTCTGCCCAACAAGGCGCTGGCGGACAAGGAGCTGGATGCCAACTACTTCCAGCACACACCCTACCTGAACAGCTACAATCAGTCGAACAAGACCGATCTTGTGGCGGCTGCGCTGATCCACTATGAGCCGTTCGGGCTGTTCGGCAACGGCGTCAGCAGTGTGGCGGACATTGCCTCCTCCGCGACCATTCTGATCCCTGCCGACGACTCCAACGAAACCCGCGCTCTGCTTCTGCTCGCGCAGGAAGGGCTGATTACGCTCAAGGACGGCAAAAATGTCAGCACCGGCGTGACGACTCTGGACATCGCAGATGCCAAGGGGCATGACATCCGCCCCATCGCGGCGGATACGGTCGCCGCGCAGCTCAAGAACAGCACTGCCGGCACCGTCGCGGTCATCAACGGCAACTATGCACTGGGCGCCGGGCTGAAGGTTGCCGATGCGCTTGCCGTCGAGAGCGTCGAGGGCGACGCCGCCAAAACCTACGCCAACATCATCGCCGTCCGCAAGGGCGATGAAAACTCCCCCAAAATCCAAGCCCTCATCAAGGCTCTGGAATCCGCCTCCGTCAAAGCGTACATCGAAAAGCAGTACGGCGGCGCTGTCCAGCCCATGTTCTCCGTCAATTAACGGAGATGCGGGGATGCGGGATGCGCTGGGGGACTCTTGAAAGAGTCCCCCAGACCCCCCAGAACTTTTCCAAAATAGGATTACGATAGCCCGGAATCGGCACGTTCCGGGCTTTTTTATGTCTTTTTTTGCGGGGTGAGGCGGTGGTTGGGGGTGGCGTTCCGGTGACCGAGGAAGAACGCAAAAAAATCGGAACCGCACATCGGTTCCGATCCCGTGCAACAATAAAAAGAATCGGGAAAAGTTCTGGGGGGTTCGGGGGACTCTTTCAAGAGTCCCCCGGCGCATCCCTGTCCCCGCCGGGTGCAACAGCCGTCTTGCCCCAAAAACGCCGCAGGCGCTCGGCAAGCGACAGGGGATCGCCAACGGCGCACAAATCCGCCCAATGCGGAGGGAAAAGCTGGCGGTAGGGAGCCGCGGTGTACCGGTCATCCAGAAGCACAACCGCGCCGCGATCCTCCGGAGTCCGGATAACACGCCCCGCCGCCTGCAATACGCGGTTCATGCCGGGGTAGGTGTAGGCGTAGGCGTACCCCTCCCCCTCGCGCGTTTCATCGTAGTACTCGCGCATGATGTTGCGCATACTCGAAAGCCCGGGCATACCGACGCCGACAATCACCGCACCGATCAGGCACTTGCCCGGCAGGTCAACGCCCTCCGAAAACGAGCCGCCCAGCACGCAGAAGCCGATGTGCAGGCGCCGGTTATCCGGGCGGAAGGAGGCAATGAACGCCTCCCGCTCCGCCCCGCTCATGTGCCGCGTCTGAACCACCGTGTCCACCTTCGGGTAGCGCTTGCGGAACAGCCCGCTCACCTTCTCCAGATACTCGTAGGAGGGCAGGTAAACCAGATAGTTTCCCGGCTTGGCGGACACAGCGGCGGCAATATAACTCACCACGGCGCGGCAGGTCTTGTCCCGGTCGCCAAAGCGCGTGCTCAGCTGATCCGCCACGCTGATGCACAGGTTTTCCGGCGGGAAGGGCGACCCGAACATCGCCTGCACGCTGTCCGCCCCGCCGCCCAGGATATCCGCAAAGTATTCGGTCGGCGTCAGCGTCGCCGAGAACAGCACCCGCGCGACCGCCCGGTGCAGGAGCGGACGCAGGATGGGCGCCGGATCCAGGCACACCAGCCGCACCGTCACGTCCTCCCCCACCGCCTCAACGTAGGTCACATAGCCCCGGTAGTAGTACGAGGCGGCGGTCAGCAGCTCCCGCAGCATCCGGAACAGCGCGGCGGCAGGTTCACCGAGCGGATGCTCCGGGTTATTCCGGATCCAGCGGGCACAGCGCCGCGACAGCGCATCCGCCGCCGCGATCAGCTCGCCCGGGCAGGTGCGATCCAGCGCCGCCCCCCGCCGGACACCGTCTGCCCCCGTGACAGCCGTCCCGGCACACAGCGCCGCCATTTGCGACAGCGCCCCGATGACATCCTCCAGCGCCGCGGCGGTCAGTTCCTCCCCGCGCACCGGCAGATCCTCGTCCGGGAACAGGTACTTCTCTCTTCCCTCCTGCTCGAAACGGAGGAAGCTCTCCCGGATCCCGCGCACCGCCGCCAGCGACAGCCCGCCGGAGTACATTTCCCGCACCCGGTCAGGCAGGTTGTGCGCCTCGTCCACCAGGAAAACATAGCGCCCGGCAGGCTCGCCGTCGCCGAAATACCGCCGGAGACGGGCGGTCGGGGAGAAAACGTAATTGTAATCGCAGATAATCAGTTCGCAGTACTCGGACAGATCCAGCGACAGCTCGTAGGGGCACACGTGTCCCGCCTCCGCCGCCGCCCGGATGGCAAGCCCGGTAAACAGGCTGTTCCCTGCCGCCAGCATCCGGCGGATGACGCCCTCCGCCCGGTCGTAGTACCCCTTGGCATACGGGCAGATCGCCGGATCACAGCAGGAGGTCATGTCCGTGTCCCGCCGCGCCCGCGCCGCCTCGCACAGGCACACCGACTCCCGCGCCGTAATCACGCAGGCACGCAGGGGGGCGCCCGCCGCGCACAGATGCTCCGCCGCTTTGTACGCCTCCCGGCGTGCCGCGCCCTTGGCGGTCAGGTAAAATATCTTGTCGCATATGCCTTTTCCGAGTGCCCGCACGGCGGGGTACAGTGTGGACACCGTCTTGCCGATGCCGGTCGGCGCCTGCGCGAACAGCGTTTGCCCCCGGCGGATGTCGCGGTAGCATTCCCGGATCATGTCCTCCTGCTCCCCGCGCATGGTGGGGTAGGGGAAGGCTGCCCCGGCAAGCAGGTCGCGCACCCGCCCCTGCCGATCCCGCAGATCGGCTGCGCGCGGGAGGACCTGCGCCAGCATGGCAACGTACATTGCCCGCAGTCGCTCCGCCGTCATGATCTGTTCGGATTCGGCGGACGCATCCCCGCCCGCGTGGACATAGGTCAGGCGCAGCGTCACCTGCGGCAGATCCCGCGCTGCGCACAGGAAGTAGCCGAGGGTACAGAGCTGCGCCAGCGTTTCCGGGTCGGGATACTGCGCCCGCGCCTGCAGGTTGCCTGCCGCCGTGCGGGTCAGCTCCACGCGGCTCATGCCTGCCGGATCGTACAGGACGCCGTCCGCCCTGCCGCTGACCGAGAAGGTCACGGCGTCCGCGTGCGGGGTATCCAGCCGGGCGCGGTTCCGGAGCGTCACGTTCTGCCGATACGGTTCGCCTGCCGCCGGGGCATCCGTATCAGGGGTTGGCTGTTCCGGGAGCCACTGCCGTCGCGGGCGGCGTACATTGAGGTCTCCGCGGCGGTTTGCCAGTGCGCACAGCTCGGCTACGGACATCTCTATGCAGTCATTTTCGCGGTTGTAGCGCATTGGGGACTCCTTTCTTTTTGTTTTTTTGGGGGGGCTTGCCTTTTTTGTCGCCGGCTGACTATACCTTTATCTTCTTTTCTGCCCCCATCCCCCCACCCCCCTTCCCGGCGGGAAGGGGGAGACTTTTTAGTTTATTTCGCCGGGGGCTGACGCCCCCGGCACCCCTGCACTGAACCGCTTACGGCACTGACAAATCATGCCATACAGGCAAGCCCAAGGGGGGCTGAAGCCGGGCGGCGCGGGAATGGGGTGGCGCCTCACGCGCCCGGAGGGGGGGCGGCGATTTTGGTCGTCGGTCTATTTCTTACTTTAGCCGCTTTTTTGCCCCCATCCCCCCGACCCCCTTCCCCTCCGGGGAAGGGGGAGATTTTTAGTTTATTTCGCCGGGGGGCTGGCGCCCCCGGCACCCCTGCACTGAACCGCTTACGGCACTGGCTGAACCTGCGGGGCAGGTACCCGGGGCGCCGGGGAGCCTGCGGTTCGCCGCAACACCGACAGAAGCCCTTTTCTCAGAGCGGTGCCGGCAGCCAAGGAGAGGGGGGACCGGGGGAGATGGAACTATCCGTCGCACGCGACGGCGGCGTTTGAGATGGTCCTCTCCCCCGGGGCAGGGATAGCAAGTGCCGCAGGGGGCTTGCCCGGCTTGTTGCAGGCTCGTCCTGCCGTTCCGCTGCCCGGCGGGGGCTGAAGCCGGGTGTTATAACAAATTCGAGGAAAGTTCTGGGGGGTCTGGGGGACTCTTTCAAGAGTCCCCCGGCGCTTCTTTGCCCCTATCCCCGGGGGCTGGGGGACTCTTTCAAGAGTCCCCCGGCGTTTCTCCCCCCTTAAACGCCGAGGGAAGTGCGATAGAGAGCCATTTTGCGCTGGGTATCGGGGAGGTCAGAGCCGGAGAGGAGGAAGTAGAATTTAATTTTGGGTTCGGTACCGGAGGGGCGGACGACGATGACGTCGCCGTTTTCGAGCGAGAAGGAGAGGACGTTGGAGCGGGGGAGGCAGGTCGGCTGGGAGGAGCCGGAGATGCAATCGGTCAGGAGGGCAGCCTGGTAGTCGCCGAAGCGGACGACGCGCACGCCCGCAATGGACGCAGGCGCCGGGGAGCGCAGGGAATCCATCAGGGCAGCCATGCGGGCGGGACCGTCCAGCCCTTCCATGTAGATCTCCACGTTTGCCTCGTAGCAGAAGCCGTACTTGGCATAGAGGGCATCCAGCGCGTCGGAAAGCGTCATGCCGCGGCGCTTATAGTATGCGGTCATTTCGGTGATGAGCATGGAGGCGACCACGGCGTCCTTATCGCGGGCGTAGGTTCCCTTGAGGTAGCCGTAGCTTTCCTCAAAGCCCAGGATAAAGTGCCCGAAGCCCTTTTGCTCATAGTCCTTGATGACTTCGCCGATAAACTTGAAGCCGGTCAGCACGTTGTGCATGACAACTCCGTGCGCGCGGCAGATTTTCGCCGCCAGCTCGGTGGTCACAATGGTCTTGACGGCGAAGGGGTGATCCGGCATGGTGCCGGTTTCCTCATATGCAGTCAGGATATATTCCAGAAGCAGGCAGCCCATCTGATTGCCGGTGATGGTGGCAAAGCTGCCGTCACGCGTCCGGGAGACCACGCCCACGCGGTCGGCGTCCGGGTCGGTCGCAATGACAAGATCCGATCCCACGCGGTCGGCGATGCCGATGCCAAGCTCAAACGCCGCCCGATACTCCGGGTTGGGCTTTTCGACTGTCGGGAAATCCCCGTCGATGACCATCTGCTCCGGCACGGTGAACAGGTTCCGCAGACCGATCCGGCGCAGAATTTCCGGCACAAGCCGATACCCCGCACCGTGCAGGGGCGTATACACGATCTTGAGGTTGTCCGCCACGTCCCGCACCGCGCGCGGGTTGACCGCCTGCTTCTCCACTTCGGCAAGGTACGCCTCGTCGATGTCGCGCCCCAGCAGGGTGATCTTTCCGGCGCTCAGCGCCTGTCCGAAATCGACCGTATGGACGTCCGCGAAAATGTCCAGGCTTTCCATGACCGATGCGACCACATCCGCGTGCTCCGGCGGGAGCTGTGCGCCGTCCTCCCAGTACGCCTTATAGCCGTTGTACTGGCGCGGATTATGCGAGGCGGTGATGTTGATTCCCGCGACGCAGTGCAGGTGGCGCAGGGCAAACGACAGCTCCGGCGTCGGGCGCAGTTCGTCAAACAGGTAGACCGGGATATCCGCCGCCGCCAGCACGGAAGCCGCCGTCCGGGCGAACTCCTGCGAGTGGTTGCGGCAGTCATAGGCAATGACCACGCCGGCGGCGGATTTGCCCTCGCGGCGGATCAGCTCTGCCAGCGCCTGCGTTGCGTAGGCGACTGTATGGGTATTCATGGCGTTCATGCCTGTTTTCATGACGCCGCGCAATCCGGCAGTGCCGAAGGACAGGTAGTGTGTGAAGCGCAGGCGCAGTTCGTTATCGTCGTCCTGAATGGAGAGGAGTTCTGCCTTCTCGTCTGCCGTCAGGCTGTCGGATGCCAGCCAGCGGTGGTATTGTTTCATGTATTCTTCCATACTGTATTCCTTTCCGGCTGTTATTTTGGGTTTTTTTGGGGGGAAGGGGGGGGGCGGCGGTTTTGGTTGTCGGATTGCTTTGCCACTGTGGGAGTCCGGCGGGGGGCACAATGGCTTTGGTCGCCGGGTTTACCAGCCTTATCAATGCTTTTCTGCCCCCATCCCCCCAGCCCCCTTCCCCTCCGGGGAAGGGGGAGGCTTTTAGTTTATTTCGCCGGGGGCTGGCGCCCCCGGCACCCCTGCGCTGAACCGCTTACGGCACTGAACAATCATGCCATACAGGCAACCCGAGGGGGGCTGAACCCGAGCGACACTGGGGAGGGGCGGTTCACGCGCCCGGAGGGGGGCGCGGCGGTTTTGGTCGCCGGTCTATTTCCTACTTTAGCCGTTTTTTTGCCCCCATCCCCCTGCCCCCCTTCCCAGCGGGAAGGGGGAGACCAAGGTTATTTTATGCAAGGGGCTTCGCCCCTTGCATCCCCGGGGGCTGAACCCGGGCGGCACTGGGGAGGGGCGGCGACTCACGCGCCGGAGGGGGGCTGAAGCCGGGTATTATAACAAATCGAGGAAAGTTCTGGGGGGTCTGGGGGACTCTTTCAAGAGTCCCCCGGCGTTTCTTGCCCCTTGCATCCCCGGGGCTGAAGCCGGGTATTATAACAAATTCGAGGAAAGTTCTGGGGGGTCTGGGGAACTCTTTCAGGAGTCCCCCGGCGCATCTTTGCCCCTTGCATCCCCGGGGGCTGAAGCCGGGTATTATAACAAATCGAGGAAAGTTCTGGGGGGTTTGGGGGACTCTTTCAAGAGTCCCCCGGCGCTTCTCCCCCCTCAGGTTGCCAGGAACGCGGGGAGATTACAGGTTTTTTTCGAACACGTGGTAGCCGCCGCGCAGGGTAGTTTGGGTACCGTTGAAGTCCAGGTGGGCGACGGAGCCGAAGGGGAGCTGGACGAAGAGGAACAGTTTCCCGTAGCGTTTTGCCCAGCGGACGGAAACCTCGCCCATGACGGTATCCACGACGGCGTGGGCAGACAGGAGGGCAGAGGGGAAGACGGGCTTGATGGTCATTTCGGCAAAGCCGGGGGCGGTCGGTGTGATACCGGCGAGGTACTGGTAAAACCAGGAGCCGACGGCGCCGTACATCGGGTGGTTATGGGAGTTCATATTGGGGTTCTTTTTCAGCTCGAAGCGCTCCCAGACAGTGGTTGCTTCGTTCTGGATCATGAAGCCGAAGGAGGGGTAGGTGTCGCGGGTCAGGAGGGTATACGCTTCGTCGGCGTAGCCGAACTTCGCCAGCATATCCAGCAGGTAGCGCGTGCAGAGGTTGCCGGTGGTGAAGCGGTAGTCCCGGTTGACCAGATCATCCCGCATCAGGCGCGCCGCCGCCGCCTCGGACTCCGGCGGGAGAATGCCCAGCCACAGGGCAAACGCCTGCGCGCCCATGGATCCGGTCGCAACACGCGCCGTTGCCGGGTCAAACCACTTGGCAAGGAAGGCGTCCCGCACACGAGCCGCTGCCGCGCGGTACTTGCTCTCCGCCGCGTGCCGCCCCGTCCGGCGGGCAAAATCCGCAAGCGTCACGCAGTTGAAGTAGGAGTAGCCGGTGGACATCAGCACACCGGGCGTCTCCGCGTTGGTCGCGCCCTCCTCGCCGCCGATGCAGGCATACCCCGGCGCCGCCCAGTCGCCGTAGTAGGAATAATCCACGGTGCCGTCCGGGCTGTGCGAAAGCAGGAAATCCTCCCACGCCGCCATGCCGTCGAACAGCTCATCCACCGCGTTCAGCTCGCCGCAGTGCATCAGCGCCTGCTTGCCCGCCATCAGGTAGGAGGAGCAGACCGGATCGGCGGGCAGACCGCCGTAAATGTAGGGGGAACAGCAGGCAAACTGTCCCTCGGCGCGCTGCTCATTGTGAATATCCAGCATGATCTTGGGGAAAATGCGCGACACATCAAAGTTGTAGGGCGTTTCCTCAAAGCGCACGGTCGCGTCGTTCATCCACGCCATGCGCTCGTCGCGCTGCGGGCAGTCGGTCAGAATGGAATGCAGGTTGTCCTTCTCGGTCATGAGCAGGTTCTGCTGGATCGCGTTCAGCATCGCGCTGCCGCAGGTGAAGCTGGAACGCTTCTGTATATCCGTGTGCAATGCCACCGCGCGGATGTCCTCGGGCTCCAGCGCAGCCAGCCCCGTCACCTCCACGTAGCGGAATCCATGGTAGGTGAACTCCGGCATCCACTCTTCCAGGTCGCGCTCGTCGCCAGCCGCGATGTAGGTGTCGGTCTGCTTTGCCCCGCGCAGAGGCTCGGTGAACAGCGTGCCGTCCTCGTTCAGCTCCTCGGCGTGCCGCAGAACCACCCGGGTACCCGCCTCCATCCCGTCGGGCAGGTCAAGGCTCACCACGCCCGCGATATTCTGCCCGAAATCCACCACGAACATTCCGGGCTTCGGTCCGGTTATCTCCACCGGCTCGTAGACCTCCTGCTGACGGATGGGCTGCAGTGTCATGGGGCGCATGACGCCGCCCGGCGCCGGCACCGCGCGCGCGTGGCGCGGATCCAGCTCCTCCGGCTCCCGGTTCCGGCGCGCGTCAAAGGTCTCGCCGTTGAATATCTCGGACTCCTGCGCGCCCACCACGCAGAACCAGTCCTCGCCCGTGGCGATGTCCTCTGTCGTGCCGTCCTCGTAGGTCAGGCGAAGCAGTGCCCAAAGCTGGCTGTCGCCGTAGAACTCGATCTTCCGCTCACCCAGCATGGAGAACATGAACTCCGTGCCGTTCTTGCGCCAGCCGGGGGCAACCTTGATCTCCAGTCTGTTCAGCCCCTCGGTCACGATCTCGCCGACGCCCGGCGTGACGCGGTAGTAGCAGACGTGCGCGTAGTTACTGTGGGCGGGGTCCAGCTCGGCGTCGTCTGTTTCCTCATCGTTCAGGTACGCCTTGTGGTAGCCCAGCCCGCAGGTATACAGCACTGCGTCCGCCACCGGCTGCTTGGGGACGAAATCGCGATAGAAATGCAGGACGCGGTTCCCCTCGTCCTCCTGCGAGCTGATCCATGTGCCGGGGAACGCATCCAGTGCGCCGTTGAAAAACAGCTCCTCGCCCGTGGCGGTGCCGCCTGCGTCATCCTCGACGAGAAGGTCGGCGTGGAGCAATGCGCCCGCCGGGAAATCGCCTGCCGGGAAGGTGGCGGTCTGTGCCGCCGTTTCGACTCTTCCGCTTTCGTACAGCACCTTCCTGCTATCCAGGTCGGTCAGTGTCAGGGTGTACGCGGTCTGTGTTCCGTCCGGGCGGTCGGAGCCGAGCGACCACGACAGCGCCGGTGCGGCGTGCTGTCGGGAGAATTCGGCAACCGTTACGATGTCCTCCAGCGGTGTGCCGTCAAGATACAGTTTTTTTAGATAGAGCATTGTCGTTCCTGCCTTTCTTTTTTGGTGCTTCTGCTATATATTCGTGCAAGTTATCCGGGGAATCCTTGTAAATATGATACCATGCGGCGGGGCAAAAGTCAATAGGATTGCGGGATTTTTCAGAGCGTGGGAGGGAGTTTTTGCCGGGGCGTGCCCCTCTGCCCCCTGTGTGGTGGGTTTGCCGAAGCGGTGCCCAAGGGGGGGGGAGTGCCCCCGACGGCACTGGCTCGCCCTGCCCCGGGGGAGAGGACCATCTCAAACGCCGCCGTCGCTTGCGACGGATAGTTCCATCTCCCCCGGTCCCCCCTCTCCTTGGCTACCGGCACTGCCCATAGAAAGGCGTGTTCTATCGGTTTTGCGCCGAAACGCAGGCTCCCCGCTGCGCCGGACACCTGCTTGGCAGGGACTATAAGTGCCGTAGGCGGTTCAGTGCAGGGGTGCCGGGGGCGAAGCCCCCGGCGAAATAAACTTTGGGACTCCCCCTTCCCGCTGGGAAGGGGGGGAGGGGGGATGGGGGCAGCAAAGCAAGCTAAAGGCAGGGTAAGCAGGCGGCAAAGAAGGCAAGCCACCCTTTGGGCACCACAGTGGCAGGGATAGCCAGTGCCGCCGGGGTACAGCCTCCGGGCACCTGCACGGCAGGGACTATAAGTGCCGTAGACGGTTCAGGGCAGGGGTGCCGGGGGCGAAGCCCCCGGCGAAATAAACTTTGGGACTCCCCCTTCCCGCCGGGAAGGGGGGCGGGGGGATGGGGGAAAGAAAGTAAGCTAAAGGCAAGGTTGGCAGGCGACAAAGAAGGCAAACCACCCTTTGGGTACCGCCAACGCCCGCCGCCCCGGCGACCTGCCGGGCAAGCCACCCATCGGGCACCGCCAACACCCGCCGCCCCGGCGACCTGCCGGACAAACCTCCCGCCGGGCACCACAGTGGCTGGGATAGCCAGTGCCGCCGGGGCACGCCACCCATCGGGCACCACAGCGGCAGGGATAGCCGGCAAGCAAAAGGGCGCCCCGCGCGGCACACAAGTGCCGCGCGGGGCGCCTCGGGCAAAGAAGCCCGGGAACCTGCTGAATTACTTGCTCAGCTTTCTCATTACCCGCCTGAGCTGAGCAGGGAAGCTCTTCTTGGCAGACATGTATTCGGAGCTGAACCTGTTGGAGTCCTTCTTGTAAACGTCATTCTTGAACAGATTGTAGAAGCTGAAGGTATCCGCAAAGTAGAACGCCATATCAAACACGCGGTTCTGGAAAATCAGATCCAGCATCTCGCCGGACTCCGCATCGCGGATGTTCCGGGAAGTCAGCATGATGTTGTAGTAAGCGGGCTTGACTTCCTGCGAGGAGAAGATGGCATAGTACTGAATCGTCTTGCCGACCTTCTCGGCGATGTCATCCGGCACGCTGGCAGTGATGGACAGGCAGGAACCGCTGTCATGCGTCCAGGTGCGGTAGTACTGCTGCGCCTTGTCGTACTTCGGCACAGGCAGAACGCCGTAGTCACCGTCCATATCCTTGTTCAGGGTAGGCAGGTAGGTGGCAATCTCGGAGTAGAACATGGCGCGTCCGCCCTTGAAGCAGGCAAGACCACGGTTCTCCTGCCCGGGAGGGGACATGAAGGTCGCGTTGTTCTCGTGATAGATCGCCTTGGCGGTAGCCAGCACCTGCAGCGCCTTGGTCATGTTGTCCTCCAGACCCAGCACAGGCGTATCCATGGTGCGGTCGTTGAGGATGTAGCGCAGGCCGGAGCCGATGAAGAAGGTGTTGCCGTACTCCCACGTCGTGACAAAGCCGTAGGTATCGTTCTCATCCCAGTTGCCGTCTCCGTTATCGGCGGAAACGCCCTGAATGATCTTGTTGAAATAATCCAGCGTCCACTCCCAGTCGCGGACGGTCTGATACGGATCGGCAACCGTCTTGGCGTATGCCTCGCGCATCTTCTTGTTGAAAATCAGCACGTAGGTGAAGTCGTCATCCACAAAGTTGACGTCGCCGCACATAAAGTACACCTTCTGGTTGAGGGCGAAGTCTGCCGTTCCGGTGTCCCACCAGGACTTGTCAAGGTCGATTCCCATGTTGATGAAGTCATGCAGATAGCCGGAGGTCGCCGCCTGTGCGGTTTCGCGCAGACGGTAGTCGATGAGGTAGAACTCGCCCGTAGGCACCGTGGCTTCGGTGCTGATTGCCTTGGTTGCCTGGTCGGCGGGCTTGATCACCCAGTTGAACTTCAGACCGCACTCACTCTCCAGCAGGTTGTTACGTGTGTACACGGCATCGTTGATGACCTGAGAGTTTCCGCCCTCCTTGTCCACAACGCCGTCCTCCGCCTTGACTTCGCCGGAAAAGCCGTCATACAGCAGGATGCCGAATTCTTTTCCGCCCCAGTCCACCTTGCCCAGCTCTTCCTTGGTATTGGCGATCTCACTGGTTTCGCTGCCGCTGTCAGACGCATCGGAACCGGATGCGCTGCCGGACTCGGTTCCCTCGCCGCCGTTGGCGCAGCCGGCAAAACTGCTCACAACAAAAACCAGCGCCAGCAGGAGTGTCAGCGCGGTTGTCAGTTTGCTTTTCATGTTTGGTTATCCTCCTTAATTTATTTTGTGCCGGTGCGCCCATCCGTTTCCCGACAGGCGCACTCTTTGTCAACCTACAGTATAGCACATTTTCGCCCGCCCGTCAAGGATAAGACAGCGGTGTCCGCGCATTTTCGGCTATCTGTACAGTTTTTACCGTCCGTTTTTGCGCTGTATGTCCAAATATAGCGGGGCGTTATGTCCCGGTGTGCGCCGCGGGATGCGGGCGGATCAGCGTCAGGTAATCCAGCCGATGCAGTCCCAGCCGGGCAATCAGCGCCTCGCCTGCGGCTTCCTGCTCGGTCTGCCGCATCCAGTCGCGCCGGTGCGCGTCCCAGCCGAGGATGACCGCATTGCCGACCGCCGCCGCTTCCTCCCAGAACGCCTCGCGCGGGTAGTAGCGGTGCAGTCCCATTCCCAGCAGGTTGATCTCCAGCGGCACGCCGCACGCCTTTGCCTCGCGGCACAGCCGCCGCGCCTCTGCGCGGTACAGCGTCTCATCGCCGACAAAGTGCATCACGTCCGGGTGGGCAAAGCAGGAGAACGCCCCCGTATTCAGCGCCTCCATGCACTGGTCTGTGTATTGGCGCAGGCGCGCGGGGTCATCCGTCTCCTCAAAGTTTGGCTGGCTGTCCAGCTCATTGCCCAAAAAGTGCTGTCCCAAAATGAGATACTCATACTCGGTCGGCTCCAGCATCTCCAGCAGCCGCCCGAAGTAGCGGGGGTAATACTCCGCCTCAAAGCCGATATGTATGTCGATATCCCCCCGGTACTCGTCGCGCAGTGCCGCAATCGTGCGGATATACTCGGCTGTCTGGTCGCAGCGCATCCGGAATCCGGAGCAGTAGCCGTCATCGAAGGGGTAGGGCGAATGGTCGGAGAAGCCCAGTACCTTCAGTCCGGTGTCCAGCGCCGCCTGCACGTAGGCGCGCTCGTCCGGCTCGGCGTGGTTACAACGCCACGTGTGGGTGTGGTAGTTGGCTTTCATCATGGTTGGGGAACTCTTCTTTCCGTTGTTTTTATCTGCGCGGCTCTGCCGCCAAAAAGCCGCCCCGGCGCGCCGGATGTCCTTTCATCCGACGCGCCGAGGGGACGCATCACTTGCGGTTCTGTTCGAGAAACCGGACCAGCTTGTCGATGGTGTCATGCTCCGGGGACGGCTCCAGCACAACGTGCAGCTCGTCCTCCACCTTGAGCAACAGTTCTGCCACGTCCAGCGAATCCAGCCCCATCTCCCGGAAGGTGGCGTCTGTTTTTACCTCCGACGGCGCTATGCCCCGGTATTCCGCCACAATCTCGATCAAGGTTTCTTTGATACTCATTCCGTTTCCTCCTATCGCGGGTTCTAAGGTCGTGCTGATGGACGCGGCGTGCATCCTGCCTCTTTTCCGTCAGCGCTTCCCTAACCGCCCTATATTATACACGCGCCCGGCGCGCTTGTCAACTCTTTTTTTCTTTATTATCTATTAGAAGATAGAAACACGGCCGGGGGGAAGAAAGAGCGCTGGGGGACTCTTGAAAGAGTCCCCCAGACCCCCAGAACTTTTCTCGAATTTTTATTGACGGAGCCACGGCTCGTGCCCGTTTCTGAAAAAACTGCCGGATGCGGCGGACACGGCAAGTGCCGCCCGGATTCTGCCCCCGCCGTGGCACCTACACAGCAGGTTCAGCCCGTGCCGCTTCCGGCTCAGGCGCGGGGATGCAAGGGGCGGAGCCCCTTGCATGAAATAACCTTGATTCTCCCCCTTCCCGCTGGGAAGGGGGTTGGGGGGATGGGGGCAGGAAAGAAAACTAAGGACAGGGTTGGCAGGCGAGAAAAAAAGCAAGCCACCCAGCGGCACTGGCTACCCCCGCCCCGGGGGAGAGGACCATCTCAAACGCCGAAGTTCCTCTCCCCCGGTCCCCCCTCTCCTTGGCTGCCGGCACTGCCAATAGAA
>QWCN01003875.1_pt1 | contig 16597 bp, 16 predicted proteins | sample 1972711 | NCBI WGS metagenome assembly QWCN01 (sample SAMN09866707, study PRJNA288562) | Human gut metagenome isolate term1_stool, whole genome shotgun sequencing... | isolation source: gut | host: Homo sapiens | place: USA: California | reverse complement strand
GGGAGGAAGAAGAACGCATCTGCCATCCGGCAGAACAGGAGGACTAAATGGCGAAATAACGTGCAAATGGCGAAGGCAACATTCGCAAACGCGCAGACGGGTGCCGGAACCAAAATCTGTGAAGAAAAGCTTTTGAAATTCCGATTTGCCTCTGCTATAATAGGCGTACAGCGTGTGGCGTTTCTGCGTAAATCCAGTTGCAGAGCAGCCACGCGCCTTTTTTTGCGGAATCGGGTGAGAAATGGCAAGATGGGAGAAAACTTCATAGGCAAATCGTGTAGCAGAAATGCGTAAGTCCGGATGTTCTGGGACTTACGCATTTCTTATTTTTTTGAAAGAAAGGTGATTTTTTTGGAAACCGGAAATCAGTTTTTGGGGACGGAGCGCGTGAGCAAGCTCATGCGGCAGTACGCCATCCCCTGCATCATCTCACTGCTGGTAGGCGCGCTTTACAACATCGTTGACCAGATCTTCATTGCCAACGCCAGTTACCTTGGCTCTTACGGCAACGCAGCCAATACGGTGGTGTTCCCGCTGACCGTTGTGGCGCTGGCCATCGCCGTCATGGTGGGCGACGGCTGCTGCGCCTTCGTCAGCATGGCACTGGGCAGAAACGAGGTGGACAAGGCCAAGCGCAGCGTTGGCAACGCGGTGGTGCTAAGCATTGCCAGCAGTCTTGTCCTGACGGTGGTATATCTCATCTTCGCAAACAGCATCGCATCATTATCGGTCGATCACAACAATATTCAATTTTTCTGCCCAGGCAAGTGCTTCTTCTCTGCTGGGAGATGCATCAAGCAGCACAAGTCTTGCTCCAGAGCGATTTAGTGTATCCACAAACGAATTCTGTTCGCTCGCTTCGATCCAGACACGCTGAACATGAGGCTCTTTCACGGGGATAATTTCAACTTCTACCCCCCTGCTCCGCACTTCATCCATAATTACTTTATAGCTGTCCGCATCACTCGTACTGCAACCATTAACAGCAGCCATCAAAATACCGGGGATATTGGTCGCTCTGCGAGCAAACAATTCCTCGCAGAGTTCAATACGTACTTTTTTGACGATACCCTTGCTCAGATAATGCGCCAGCCGACCGCAATTGGTCGGTGATCCGACCCCCTCTGAGCTTCCGCCCACGACCGCATCCGCGAACGGCACTATAATGAGGTTTGCTCGGTCAGCAAGCGAACGTGCTTCCGCACTGGCCTGTTCCATGATCTGATCCTTGCGTTCAAATTCAGCCTGCTTCAGTTCCTCCTTGACAAAGGATTCTACCTTGGGGTCTCTCCTGAAAAACGGCTCCATGTACTGAATGGTGACCGGAACGACGTGCTCAGCAGACTGTAAATGGCACTGTGTTGCCATAGCGATCATTACATCAGCCGGAACTGTAGATGGGATGCTGGTGTACATGGCAAGCTGGCTTGCTAGACGGGCGATCAGCACTCCACCGCCAATATGCGTTGCACACAGACCGGGAACAAGCACACGCGGTGTGCAGGGAACTGCAATGGTCGGAGAAATGGCAAGAGCGATTGCCTTTTCCATCTGTTCAGGCGTACCACCTGCCAATTCCACAAATGCTGCAGAACAGGCACAGGCGCCTGCGCCAATCCCTTCCATATTGCATCCGGTAGTGCATTTGCCAATGCGGTACATTCCACCGATTTTGAGGATAACTGCCATGATCCTTGCCAGCAGATCCAAATCGTCTGGATAAAACTCTTTTACCGTCTTGACAAAGCCGGTATACGGGCAAGAGTCACCGGTTCCGGCGCAGGGACGAAGACCTATTGTATGGTTGCCCACCTGTGCTGCCAGCGTGACAGCTATGATACGATTGACGAATGGATCCGCAATGATCTGAACATCTCCGCCATTGAGATCTTTACCGACCTCGCCAAGCAATCCGCTGCGACCCGAGGTAAGTCCGATCTCTGCCGCCTTAATATTGTGAGCAAACGCCTCATTCATGTCTGCCACGATCTCGTCATACGTTTTTCCTGTAAAACTTACAGCTTCTTCCAGAATAACCCGTCCGACTGTCATATGTAACTCTATTGCCGTAGAAATGCATTGACCAATGGTCATATGGCCAAAGTGGTAATCATGCTGCTGTGCATACTCTTTTACCGTCATGTGTATCTGCATCCTTTCTTTCTATTCTCATTCGAAGGTCTGCGTATCAGATACGTTATAACCGAATACTTTCAATCCACGTGATATGGTGAAATGCAGAAAGAACACTTCCTACATTTCACCAGTGTACCGCTCAAATCGTCTGTTTAAGAGAACAAATACTCCAGAGGTTCGTTATTGAGCAAGTGAAGGATATTTGCCGAGCAAAGGTTGAATACCCGATCGTAGTTATCATAAGTGGCTGCACCAATATGGGGCGTCAGAATAAAGTTGGTACCCTTTGCTCTGTAAATAGGATGATTGGCAGGCAAAGGACTAAAGGTATCAATGGCAGCACCCATAATATCCCCATGGATCAACGCATCCGCCAATGCTTCAAGATCAACCAACAGCTCACGCGCCGTATCGACAAGTATCGCCGTCTTTTTCATGGACTGGATCTGCTTGCGCCCAACCATACCCTGCGTCTTGCTGTTGAGCGGAAGTCCGCCCAGTACGATCACATCGCAGACGGGGAAAAGATCGTCGAAATTCATATAAGCAACGCCAAGTTCCTGCTCCTTTTCTTCACTGAGCCGGAACGGATCGTAATAATAGATTTTCGTATCAAATCCTTTGATCCGTTTGATGACATTCTGACCGATCTTGCCTACGCTGATCACACCGACCGTTTTCCCCGTAAGCTCATAACTCTCGTGTCTATGCGTCCAAGTGTGCCATTCGAGATTTAACGTTTTTTCCGCCATAAAGGGGATTCTCCTGTACAGCGCAAGAATATCGGAAACCGCCAGTTCTGCAACGGACACGCTATTAAACCCGGGACAATATGAAATGGGAATATTCTTTGACTTTGCGCAAGACACATCAACCATATCAAGACCAATGCCTGTACGCTGGATTAATTTGCAGTTCGATGCTTCCTTAAGGACATCGCTGGTCACTTGGAAGGTCGTATCAATCAGAATATCCGCTTTGGATAACTCGCCCGGTTCACCATTGACCGGGTTTAGAAAATGAACTTCAACATCATCCCGCTTTGGCATATGGTCTAAAAACATTTGCTCCATTTTAGCATTAAGCTTATCTAAATAAAGCACGTACATTGAGTAGATCCTCTCCTTACCAGTTTTCTACTTATTTTGTGTAATTCCAGCATTTCTCGTTTACTACAATATCGGGATGCTCACCTCTTGCTACCTTCTGAGCATTATTGATTGCCAGCGTAAATGACTTGAAATAGTTATCATAAGTAGCCGCTCCGATATGAGGCGTGCAGACCAAGTTCACACTAGGATCCAATTTGAACAGCGGGTCCTCAGGATCGCTCGGATCACTATAGTACACGTCTACTGCAGCGCCTTGCAGTTTATGACTTTTCAGCACCTCAATAAAATCAGCTTGATTAACGATAGGTCCGCGAGCCGTATTAATAAAAATGGAATTTGGTTTCATCAGATCGAACTGCTTCTTTGTGACCAAATTGGTCGTTTCAGGCATATACGGAAGGTGCAGGGATACAATATCGGCTGCCTTGAAGACTTCGTCCATATTATCGTAATAGGTTGCGCCCAACTCTGCTTCCTTTTCTGGAGTCATACGGATGGGATCATAATAAATGACATTGGTATTGAATGCCTTCACGCGCTTGATGACCTCACGCCCCACCGCACCGGCGCCTATAATGCCGATTGTTCTGCCATCCAGCGTGCTGCTGCAATGCCGATAGGTCCATGTGTGCCATTCACCTTTTTTTGTAAGCGGATCCAGAATCTGAAGTCTGCGGCATACTGCCAGCATCAAAAGCACCGCCAGCTCTGCCACAGAGTTTTGGTTCGTACCTCTGCTCACGGAAACAGGGATTCCTTTTTTGGTTGCATAATCAACCGCCACATTATCCAATCCAACACCTGTGCGCTGAATAAGCTTCAAATAGGGAGCTTTGTCTATCACATCTGCCGTACACTTAAAATTGGTAACGAGCAGAGTTTCCGCTTCTTCAATCGTCCCCTTTTTTCCAATAACTGGATCCAGGAAACGAATATTCATGTCCTTTGGAGCCATGTCCAAAAGCATTTTTTCCATATCGTAGTTAAGCTTATCAGTATACAATACAACGTGATTATTCATTGGGTTCACCTCAAATGTCTGGGTTAACCAGAAAATTAAATTAAATTTTAATTTTTACTACGGCTTTACGAACTGTTTTAACTGCTCCAAGGGTCAGTCCAGGGGCATGAACATCCTGTGGAAAAGCCAACATAAATTCCCCCGAAGAGAGATTCACATAATTCATCGGTCCCTTAAAAAACGCAATATCCTTATCAGGTCGTTCCTCTGTTATTTCCTCTATCTGCTCAATCGGGCAATAGCCGATGCACTCTGTGCCATCTACAATATACTGAATATCCAAATACTTCTTATGTGCTTCCGGTTTTTCTTCTGAAACCGGCTTTGTTTGCTTTGTGCTAAGCATAATGTAGAGATCGGCACCTCGAAGCTCATATCGACCATCCGCAAGATTGGAAAAATCTGTCGATCTGAGCCAACGGAATGCATCCGCAATGCGATCAGAGAGTACATCATACTGATGCGAATGTATAATAGAATCGCAGATCATAGAACACTCCTCTCTATGTGCTATTTCAGGTGTTTTACGCCTTTGACGCCTGATTCTTTTTGACCAGCTTCTTTAGCACAAAGAACACCGCAACAACAGCAAGTCCAATATAGTCTGTATAGATTTCCGGCACAACCATTGCAAAACCGCCAATCAAGATGATAATTCTCTCTACCATATTCAGTTTCTTAAAGAACCATCCCTGGAATCCAGCAGACATCGCTATTACGCCAACTAATCCCGTTATCGCGCACCAAATAACATTACCAGCTGTACCAACAGCCATCAACGCAGAATTATAAACGAACATAAACGGAATGATGAATCCCGCAAAGCCAACCTTGCACGCCTCAATTGCGGTTTTCATCGGCGTTCCACCAGAGATACCAGCCGCCGCATAAGCAGCCAGTGCTACGGGAGGTGTAATGGCTGACAGGCAAGCATAATAGAACACAAATAGGTGTGCCGCCAAAATAGGGATTCCCAGCCTTGTAAGTGCTGGAGCAATAATCGACGCCGCAATAACATAAGATGCCGTCGTAGGCAGGCCCATGCCCAAAACAATACAGGCTAATGCAGAAAATACCAATGCAAGGAACGTGTTGCCATTCGCCAGAGAAATCATCATATCGCCAAACACGACGCCAATTCCCGTCATAGCCACGACAGCTACGATGATCCCTGCACAAGCGCACCCTGCAACTATGGAAGTAGAGTTTTCGGACGCTTTTACCATATACATTGGAATTTTCTTGTAGTTTAAGCGTTTTTGCTTGACATCAAGCAACATGATCAGTGGAACAAGGCATGTGGAATACAAGGCGGATTTTAGTGCGGAATAACCTAAAATCATCAGCATGGTAATCAAGAATGCAATGATAAGCAAATACAGTATACCGTTAGAGACAATTTTAAGGATCCTTGTATTTTCCGTGTCTCCATGTGCCTCAACATTCTTTTCCACTTCCGCACGGAAAATTACAGCGAACGCGCAGCCTAAAAAGTACAAAAGTGCCGGAATGACCGCCGAACGCGCAATCGTACCATAGTCGATGCTTGTGAATTGAACCATAATGAATGCACCAGCACCCATAACCGGCGGAAGAATTTGTCCACCAGTAGATGCAACTGATTCCACAGCGCCTGCAAAATTCTTTTCATATCCACGTTGCTTCATCAGTGGAATAGTAAATGTGCCCGTCCCGACCACGTTGGCAACAGCGGATCCGTTAATGCATCCCATAAGTGCGGATGCAACAACTGCGGACAATGCAGGACCAGCTTTCATCCTTCCTGTCAAGGAAATAGCAAATTTATTGATCCATTCACTGCATCCTGATGCCTCCAAAAACGCGCCGAACAGAATAAACATATAAATTACTGTAGCTGAAACCGAGAGGCACTGGCCAAAGATACCGTCCATATTTGTGGCCATAAACTGACATATTTTGGTAATCGAATAACCCTTGTGAGCAATCTGAATTGGAAGGTATGGACCAAAGTAGGCGTACAGCAGGAATATAATCGCCAAAATTGGCATAATATTACCCAGTGACCTGCGCCCGCATTCAATAACAACAATAATCAGAATCGCGCCTGCTAAAGTTGCCCAACCAGTTACTGCACCAGCTCTATCGATACGAAGGACATACTCTTCCTTTGAGATAAACACAGCAACCCACACTGCAATAATCATGATTACATCCCAAGCATAGCAAATAGCTGTTGCTACTTTGTTCTTTTTCAACTTTCCTTTCCCGATTTTCTCAACCATCGGCATATTGAGAATCAGGATTGTCAGAGCAAACGCCATGTGTACTCCGCGCTGTGTAATAAAGTCGAAAAGTCCAAAAAATCCCGTATAGATATGGAACAGAGCCATACCAAATGCCATAACCAGCGAGATTTTTCCTGCGACAGTATGTCTGCGCTTTTCGACGCTGGCTGCCATCGCAACTTCGCTGTCAACCGCTGCCAAATCAATCTGCGGAGCGTTTTTATTGATTACTTCGTCTCCAACAGAGTTACCATGTACAACAGTTTTTTCTGCGTTTTTCTTTTTTAATTGCATAATTCCCTCCTTGGCACAAAATTCTTAGTCAACCGCGAAAAATAGAATCAATCTAATTTAAAAAAACTTTTGGGCAATTCGCAAGCGTCAAATAGGGGCGGTAAATAACAACAGGGATATCTTTGCGTTTTATTGCTTATAACAAATAATAAATGCAGCGCACGCTCCAAGCTACGCAAGGCCAAACATAAAATACGCCGCTTTTCACTGTGCGCTGCATTTGGTTCATATTAACTGCATAAAGTGCAGTTGCTTTTTACATAGGAAGCTTTTAAAGTTTCCTCGTAAGTTACATCAAGCCAGCTTCTTTGTAGTACTTGACTGCACCAGGATGGAATTCGATAGGCAACTCACCTACAACATAGTCATCGTTAAGCATTTCCTTTAATGCAGAGTTGCCGGCCATGAGATCTTCACGATTTTCCATAACAGCCTTTACAATGTTGTAGGCCATCTCATCGCTGAGATCACCATTGGCAATGCACAAACACTTCACACCGTAGGTTGTGACATCAGCATCCTGCCCCGTATAGGTTCCAGCGGGAATGCTTGTCTCAAAGTAGTAGGAATAATCAGCGAGAATCTTCTGCAAAGTCGCATTCTGGAACTTCAGTAAAACGGCGTCCTTGGTATTGGACAGATCCAACATACCACCCTGAGGATAACCACCAAAGGAAATGTGAGCCACAGCAATGCCATCCTTAACAGCATCGCAGCCTTCACCAACGCCCAAATACTGAGCCTTGATGCAATCAGGGTACTGTTCGCCCATCTCAGTGTAGACGAGATTTGCGCAGAGCTCAGCAGCAGAAGCGGCCATACCAACAGAAACAGACTGGCCGACGGTATCCTCAATGTACTCAATGCCAGAAGACTTCAGAGTCATGGCCTGCCAAATAGATGAATAAATGGGAAACAGAGCCTTGATATTGTTGCAGTTTTGTCCTTCAAACTTACCGGTGGAATTGACCGCCTGCGTCGCAACATCAGCTGTACAGAGTCCCAGTTCTACCGTACCATCAGAGGTATTACGTGCATTATCTGCAGAACCGGAAGAAGTTTCGATATTCATCTTGACACCGGAAACATTGTCATTCACAATCTTTGCAATTGCAGAACCCGCAGGATACAGGGAACCGCCGGTATCGCCGGTGCTCATGGTCAGAATGGTTGTTTTGGTCTCTGAGGTTTCTGTGGTATTAGCGGTCTCCGACGTTTCGGCAGACTGATTCCCGCATGCTACAAGAGAAATAACCATTGCTACTGTCAAGATAAGTGAAAAAACTTTTTTCATAATACTCCTCCAAAATTTTAAATTTATTACAAATGCGTGCCGTTAAAGAAGCCTTGTAATCTTATTCACATCGCTGGTATTCTCCAAATTCATGATAAGCTCAGCGATTTTTTGGCATTCCTCTGTGGTCTTAGCGTCTCCGGCAAGCGACATAAACTTAGAAAGCATATCCGCTTCACTACAAGCAAATTCAGGTTCACCCTTAGGCAGGTCATGACGTGCAGAGAGCATTTTTCCGTCCTTTGTGGTAACTTCAACAATGCTCGGCCATTTCTCATCATAAAGCTTATCCAACTCAGCATCCGGAACAACTTCCACATTCGCTGCGAAGTTTACCAGTTCGTCAGTATTTATCAGTTCGTCCGTAAACTGTTCCCGCCATACCTCACCATACTTCAGTGCAACACCCATGATATAAGGAATACTGTACTTTGCTTCCTGCACCGTTGTGGGACGCTTCTTATTGCCGCGACTAGACACAACAAATGTGCGAACCTTCACATGGTCAACATTCTCTAACTGAATACCGTACTTTTCCCGAATCTCCAGCATACAGTCAATTGCAGCATGGTGCTGGCGGCAGCAGGCATACGGCTTTACACCGGTAAATAGGATCTCGTGATAAGTACCCAGTCGGTTGCTGAGTCGACTTGTATCATAGTGGACAGCCGCAGTCTTGCAAAATCCGAAATCGCCTTCAATTGCGAAATCGGCACCGCCAAAGCCTTCGGCGGCAAGCTGTGCAGCATAAATGCCGCAGAGGTTGCCCCAACCCATGATCATATCTTTTATCCCTGCGCCCGTTTTGAACGCCTCATAACAGGCGATGGGACCGTAATAGGAACCAGCGCCGATGGCACGTCCGGCTGTCTCTGCATCCTGCTTATAGAGCTTTGCGGCAGAAGCGGCTGCACCAAAAATGGAAAGGGTTCCCGGAGCCAGATAGGTTCTCTCAGTATAGATGGAAGGACTGACTGTCAAACCCATTCTAATGGCAGAATCATAACCCACCACAACCGCTTCGATCAATTCCTTGCCGCTCATATGTTTTTCCTCTGCAATGGCAAGTGCGGCAGGAATGCATGATACTCCGGGATGGGTATGGGAGGTACGATGCACGTCATCCAATTCAAGGTGGAATGTCATCGTTGCATTTGCAAGTGCGGCATATTCGGGTGACGTCTTAATATCTGTTCCCCAAATCGTGGAAGCGCCTTCTCCACCGTGTTCACGGCAGAACTTGCTGATGCGGGAAACATCCGTCTTAGATCCGGACAACCCGATACCAATTACATCAAGAACTCTAAGCTTTGCTTGTGCGATGACCTCTTCCGGCAGCTTCTCATACGCAGTATCTGCAACATATTTGCCTAACTGCTCTGTACATGTCTGCATAGCACTTTCTCCTTTCATAAAATGATTACTCTTTCGTCTGCAGGTGGTGGTAACCCAGCTTTGCGCGGGCATCCTTCAAAGACATACCATTTTTGACTTCGGCAATGATTGCCTGCTCCGTCTTTTCAATATTCTCTGCAATGTCCGCAACCTTTTCTGCAAGCGCATCGGGGATGCAAACTACACCGGTATCATCCGCTAAAATAATGTCATTGGGGCAAACCTGAACACCGGAAATCGCCACGGGGCGGTTCACATAGTCCACCGTCACGCGATCCTTTCCGGTAACCATATAGGTACTCTTGGAAAAAATCGCATAGTTATTTTCCTTGATACCGGGAATATCACGACAAACTCCATCAATCACCGTACCGGCAATTCCTTTCGTTGTTGCAACAAAAGTCATTATGTCGCCCCAGACCGTGCAGTACAGACGACCACCGTTGTCAATCACGACCACCTGACCAGGCTGTACATCATCCAAAAAATCCCCAACATTCCCTTTGATCACGCCATTTGGTACATAATGGACGGTAAATGCACGACCGCAGATATGCTTATCCGGCACCACAGCGTGAATTCCAAGTAAGCCACACGGTACGCCCAACTTATCCATCGCGTCCGATGCACTTGCCACATCCAAACGACCAAGACGTTCAATAATCTGTTCCATTGTCACTCTCTCCTATATTACTTCAGCATTTTTTCGTAGCCGAATTTATTGTCTACACTCAGAACATCGCCGCTAGAAAGAATCTCCCGCACCATCGCTTCTTCTTTCTCGTACAGTTCCTCCGCTTTTTTGAGAACTTCATCAACATGACTCCACGGAACAATCACCACACCGCTACGATCCCCCATGACAACATCGCCCGGATGCACCTGTACACCAGCAAAAGAAATCATTTCATTAGTACTCTGCTCCATGATGCGTCCACGTGCTGTCCAAACTACTGTGCCGCGCGCATAGACCGGAAAATCCGCTTCAATGCAGTCATCCAAGTCGCGGGTAGCTCCGTCCACAACCACGGCACCTACCCCCCTTGCCTTAGCACTATTTGCCAAAATACCTCCCCAGCAGGAGGTATCCAAACGACCGCCGTTGTCAACAATAATGATGTCACCAGGCTCCGCCACAGAGATAGCCGTCATGCCCAAGTGATGCTTATTTTTGGTTTCGCCGGCTGCCGCCATCTTAATCGTAATAGCGCGCCCGACAATTTTCCCCCAACTTTCACGCAGAGGACGAATGCCGTATGTTGCACCCTTTATGCCCAATGCGTCTTCGGCATCTGCCACATTTGTCGTGGACAGCTTTTCAAATCTGCTTCTGTATTTCTGATCAAATTCGTTCATCATTTCTCTCCTTTATTCCTCAATACAACCAAGTCTATCTAATACTTCCTGATAGCCGTATAAATCAAAGAGCGACTCACCGTTGCGCAGTTTTTCCATGACCTTGGCTTCTTTTTTCGTACGCTGCTGTGAAAGCTTCAGTACCTCATCCACTTCGTCATGAGCAACCACCACCAAACCGTCGGCATCGCCCAAGATCAAGTCACCTGGGCAAATAATCTGGTCACCAAATGCAATGGGATGATTGATGGTACCAAGCGTTGCTTTCGCAGTGCCAGATATTCCCTTTCCCGCGCAAAACACAGGAAAACCGAGTTCCACAACTTCTTTGGTATCCCGAATGCATGAGTTAAGGACCAAACCTGCAACTTTCTTTACCACACATTCCGTTGCAGCAACCTCTCCAAACGGTCCCGCCATCGGGGCACCGCCCATATCTGCAACGATAACATCACCCGGCTGAGCCATATTGATTGCCTTGATGAGCATGATATTATCGGCAGAATGGCATCTAACCGTAAGTGCATTGCCAACGACCTTCATCCCCGGTGCAAGCTGGTGAATTGTACTGTTGATTGCCCCGCGTCTGCCCATTGCCTCATGGATAGTGGCCGAGCTTTCATTCCGGTAGGCGTTTATGATTTCTGCCGAAAGTCTTTTGACATTATGCATAATATGAATCATGACTGCGTCCTCCCTTTTCACGTAGAATAATTGCCCTTTATGACAATTTTTTTCGCATTTACCCTAATTTTCTTGGTAAAGTTATGATAAGCTACTTGAAATAAAAAAGCAAATATATATAATATCATCAAGATCATTCCGTCAACGGAATACATGATTTTAGCTCTAACGGTATACTAAGATATGAGCAAAACAGGTGGAAGGGAGCTGCCCGCAAACAGGCAAATGGGAATCAAAAGAGTTTAGGGCATCTCAAGGGCGCAAAAACCATAGCGCGGTAAACCCCGCACCTACAAAAAGTATGGGAAAGACAGATCAGGCGGAACGCCGAAGCTGTTTGGCAGAACGGTAGGAGCGAGAACCGAACAGAACGGTGGCCAAAGCAACAGTCAGGGCAGAGATATGAGTCAGTATGTTGAGGTTCGCCGTGCTGGTGACGTTGCGCACCCACAGCCGCTCCTGACCTGTGGATTTGAAGTGGGAATTGTAGCGCTCACACTCCGTCCGCAGGGCTTAAGTCCGTTTAAAATAGAGACAGCTACGGTCAATGGAGAGTCTGTAATTGTTTGGAACGGTCTTGTATTTCGTGCAGTCCCGGTTTTTCTTGCCATTATTCCAGTTTTTGTGGTTACAAGGGCAAACACCGGTTTTGGACTGGAGGAAGGGACAGCAGAATTTCTGGCGTGTACGCCCATTGTCGGTGGTTTTACCGTCCTTGTGCATAGCTAGAACCCGGCCACGCAGACCGGATTACCGGCAGAAAGCGTTTTAGATGCTTTCGTGCTACATGGATTGAGAGGGATAAAGGCCTCGCCCTCATAGACCGATTTCATGGTGTTGTAGATGATTTTCGCATCGTAACCTTTGTTGGTAAAAGGAAGGCGCATTTTTTCAAAGAGATCGTCTGATCCGCGGCCGCGAGGATCTCGGCGGCGATGGCAGAATCGGCGATGTTGCCCGGCGTGGTCAGCTCATAGAGTGGCAGTCCGGAGATGCAGTCCACCAGCACATGGCTTTTGTCCCCCAGCAGAACTCATACCGCCGCTCATTGTGCTGGTTGGAGGCGGAGTGGCCGCCGTGGGCGCAATTTGGGTCACTTTTGTGGTGGTTTTCCTTGGAGAACTTGCTTTTTGCAAAGGATTTTGGGTTGTTCTGCATGGTGTTTGCCATGACGGGCGTGGAATCCAGACCGACGAAGGAGGCATCCACGATCCCCAATTCGTACAGCTGCCGCACCAGGTCGGCCATGATCGCTTTCAACGCACCGTTGTCCAACTGCCGCAGGAAGCGGTCATACGTCCGGTAGGACGGCAGCGGCTCCATGATGTTAAAGCCGCAGTAATGGGCAATGAGCCGGTTGTTGTCCAGATAATCCATCAAATCTGTGATTTGTGAGAATCCCTCACATTTCATAACGATAAAAGCACAGACCATGGCTTCTTTGGGGAAGCCGCGCCGCCCGGTTGCCGCTCTGGGCAGCGTGAAGTCCAGACTGCTGAAAAGTTTGTCGCAGAACGTAGCGGCGCTTTGGGATGTAAACAGCGTCACATCCCGAATGATTTCCTGTCGGTAGATAGCAGCCAGTCCCTTTCTGGTTGGTTTCCTCGCAAGTCAATTTTACCCAAAAGGGTTCCGCTTTCTATATCAATGGAGTGATTTTCGGTTTCAGCCATGGCCGGGAATCATTGCAATTACTACTTTTTTAGGGTTTTGCTCATGGCTGACGGTACACTGGAAATGGAGGTGTCTATGTTTTCCGATAATTATGCTTACTTTTTAAAAATCGTCGAAGTCGGCAATCTCTCCAAAGCAGCGGACTCTCTTTATGTCTCCCAATCTGCACTAACAAAATATTTGCAGCGGATAGAAGCATCTTTTGGCACTGAATTGTTCAATCGAAAAGAACGTCCTCTTCGTCTAACTTACGCAGGCCAGTTGTTTTATGAATACATTCAGGCGGAGGAAACTATTAAGCAAAATCTGATTGATCGGATCGGCGAGATCACCAGTCAAGGTCGCGAAAAGATTTGCATCGGTATGCCGCTGTGGAGATCCTGCGTTTTGCTTCCCGGTTTTTTGAAATCGTTTATGCTCCGGCATCCGCTGATCAGTATTGAGCTGAGCGAAGGCTCTGCAAAACATTTGGAAAAATGCTTAATGGAAGATACGGTGGATTTTATTCTGGCAAACCTCCCCCTCAACTATGGAAATGTGTCTTTCGATCCGCTATTTACGGAGAATATTCTTTTGGTAGGAAGCCAAAATGATCTGTTTTTGCAGGATCTTATCAAGAAAAAAACTTCTGTCGGTCATTACTATCATGCCGATATTGAAGAATTCAAAGACGGTACCTTTATCATGGCACAAAAGAGCCAGCATATCACCACGTTTGTGGAAAATATGCTCAAGCAGCACCGGATCAACCTCAATACAACAATTCGAACAAGCAATGTGACATTAGCGGTCAATATGGCTTCAGCCGGTCTGGGGTATACCTTTATTCCGGAATGCGGCATCAACAGCGAATTTTTCCCTAAAGACAGTGTCTATCTGTTCTCTTTAAATAATCCGTTGCTTACCTGCGTTTTTGCAGCAGCCTATAAGAAGGATCAGCCTCTTTCCCCCGCTTGCCAAATCTTTATCAGCGAATTTCGGCAGTACTGCCTAAAAATGCTTGATGTGCCCCTTACCTCTTCGGGAATGCATTTAGAGTAATGTAAACCTCCGCGAGGATCGTCTTTTATCGCGGCTTTTGCGGGATTTTCTACTGCCATATTGATGCCGACCGAGCAGCAAACCGGTATAATGAACTCCTGGAACAGGAAGAAATCCCATTTGATGAGAATATCTATTACACCGAGCCTGTTTACAGGACCAGAAAAAATCATCTTTCTGATGCCAGATACCTGCTATGGGAGCAGAACGAGCAGATCCGCTATTATGATATGGACGGTCGTGACTTTACCGAGTTGCTGAATGCACTGAATCTGGAATCCTACGAAAATATTGAGCTTTCCACGATGAAGTTTGTGGAGGACTATCCGGAGATTCTGGCCAAGTATGATATCAGGGATCAATATGAACTCCACAATACTCTACAAAGGCCATGAGAATATTTCAATTAAGTCCTTTGAGATGGACCGCATCAAGGAGTCCGGGATTGTAGACCGTTTCGATTTGATTACGGAGTTGATCGACAGATATGGCTGCAAGATTTCTGATTATCTGGATGTAATTTACAAAGTTCAGGGAACAGAGATTTACTACGATAAAATTCTGGACAGACTCTACGCAAATTACGATGTATATAATCGCGAACTGGATAGAACGGAGAGCGTCTGATATGACAAAGGAACAGAAAGATGGCCTTCTGTTGGAAGTCGAGAAGCTTCATAAACGCCATGTGCTGGCGGAGAACGTTGGATTGGATTATTATGAACCGGGAATGATGGAATACCTTGCCCAGTCTGACGGAAGCTTTAATGAGGCTACCGGAGAGTTGGTTATGTATTTTGAATCTAAGGGAACCCGCTACGAAGGCCGGACAGAGCAGATTGAAAAGGTGAAATGTGGAGATGAAGTGTGTGTTATTCGCGATGAGAAAAATCCGTTTAACCGTAATAACTTCCTGCTTCTAACAAGGAAAGGACGAGATATTGGCTGTATGCCAGCGGAACTTTGCAATGCTCTTGCTCCTCTTTATGATGAGGGCAATTTGATTGTTGAAACTGCCAGTGTCAGCTTTGTTGAGCCGATTTCGAAAAGAAGTCGATATGCAAAGCAGGCGGTGCTGTTCGTTGAGTTGCGAGCAACGATTAGGGCATAATTTATAGTTCAATGTGCCTACAGAAGCAAATGATTAAACATAGTATCGACAGAAGCGAAGAAAATTAGCATTCCCGATGTAATGGAGATGCAACTGTCCCTGACCGATGTGGATACTGCGTCTATTGAAGCCTTTGTCAAAACGGCAAAGAGTAGAAAATGTTCGTATCAAAATTGCGACATGCAGATATCATTGGGGAATCATGCTGAATACCTACGCTCGGTCAAGATATCTAAAGGCGGCAAAGTTTGCCGTTCTGACACCCGGCCGCGCAGGGTTTTCGAACCGCGCAAAACGGTCCGAGGGTAGTAACAGCGCCCCCACCCAAAACGCCACCTGTTTCGCCGTGTGTGCCCTTGTGTGCGATTTTTCTCCGAAAGACGAGTGTGTACCCACTTTCGCCCGTGAAAGCGAATGTGGGCCATTTGTGCGAGAAGTTGAAAATCGGGATGAGAAGTGGTTGGGGACAGCGTTGTGACGGTAACTTTTTGACGATATATGCGGGAACGATTTTGGGCGAAAAGCCGAACTTTACAGGAGAGTTTTTCGAGTGACGAAGGCCGTTCGATTTTAGTACAAGATAAAGGGCCGCAGTCGCAAGCGCCCGCGGCCCGCCCACAAAGCCCCGCAGTGCGGGGCTTTCCGAGGTTTGGAAACCGCAGTCTAAGGTGCACCTTGCGAGGTGTTTTCGCAGTCTTGGGTGAACGTCAGGCACGAAAAAGGCCCGTGACGGCGGACTTTTTAAGGTGACCCTTCCGCAGGTGGTTGAGAAATTCGCAGTTTTCAACTACCCGAAAAAGTGATTTCCAAGTAAGATCAATTTTCGGTACAGATCGTGCATATTTTGCGCCGCTGTAGTCAACAAAAATGGCTTTTCATCCGTTCAAAAATCGCACCGCTGTAACTAAAGAAGAACGTCCCCGGCAGCGCAAAAATTGCGTCGCAATAGGCAAAGAATAGGGGCGGAAATTTCCGCAGGCAAATGATAACTTTCTGATAACGATTCCGTTTTTTGGTAGCTTTCCTGTGCTGTTTACGGTATGGTTTGCCGTTACAAAGGAGGTCGATACCATGCCGAAAAGACGAGCAAACGGAGAGGGCAATATCCGAAAGCGAAAGGACGGACGCTGGGAGGGTCGGTACACGGCGGGCTATGACCTGGAGAGCGGAAAACGGATCATCAAGAACGTGCTGGGTAAAACGCAGGCCGAG
>QWCN01003874.1_pt1 | contig 16599 bp, 10 predicted proteins | sample 1972711 | NCBI WGS metagenome assembly QWCN01 (sample SAMN09866707, study PRJNA288562) | Human gut metagenome isolate term1_stool, whole genome shotgun sequencing... | isolation source: gut | host: Homo sapiens | place: USA: California | reverse complement strand
ACCTTCATGGATCAGTATTTGCAAATTGCAGAAGGTCTGCCGCTTAGCATATTTAAGGCTATAGTTTTCGTGTGTCTGTGCATAGCGTTCTGTGCTTTTTAAATGTGCAGAATAATCATCATAGCTGTAAAGAACATCACTGGCACAGAATACACCCGACAGGTCAAGAGCATGGGGACGTGTTTCAAATTCCTCTCGGGAAAGACAGCATATCTCGTCCTCTATGGTCATGGTTTCCAGTATTCTCTCAACTCGCTTTTTACGCTCGCTGACATAAGCTTTTATATCTCTGCCCCGGCGGTCGTCAATGCCATTTCTGTCAAGTATACTATCGAGCAGGTCATTATCCATAGTATAAACAGGCAGAGCAGATAAAATACTCCTGCGCCTGCCACGTCTGTGAGAATCGGCAGTGAGAAAATCGCTGAAATCTTTTTCCCTGTCACTTCGGTATATCTCCATAAGCGGGCAGGCGTTTGAAAGCAGATCATTGGCACGTTTACGATAATATCCAAGCTCCTTTTTGGACTTGGTCAGATAATATCTGCCCTCGCTGTGAAAGCCTGCCACGGCTTCCCCTGAAAGAGCCGCCGCACCTGATACCTTCAGCAAATGCAAAAAAGCATTATTCTGTACGTTTTTCAAATAGTAAGGCGCTATCTGCCCCGTCATATACATCGGTATCCAGCTTTCAAGACCAAGCATCATATCATCTAGGGAGCGGTCAAGATTATGTATCTGACAAAGGTGCAGACCCTTTTTAAGCATCAGAGCCATACCGAACATCCACTTCTTCGGAAATTCGGGATCATCAGCCATTTCCTTCATAGGCATATCACTGTACATTATCACAGGCTCATTAGAACGTGACAAGACTGTGGCTTTCAGAAAATCAAGCTCACTTTCCATCATTTCCTTGATGCCAAAATAACTTTTTGACACAGGAAGCTGAAAAGGCAATGCAGGTACTTTCATTTCACCAAAACGTATCGCCTTTATGTATTCGTTCAGGTCAAACTCATCAAGCTTATCAAGAAACTTTTCAATTCCACCGCTTTTTATCTCTCTGCTCTGTCCGGCATGATCGCTGAACAGCCATTTGCATATCACTTCATAACGCTGTGATACATCCTCTATATCACTTTCATTACAGCCCACAAGCTGTGCGACCGCTGATATCTCTGTGGGAGTTTTAAGCTCCCTTGCAGTAAAGCCTGCTATTGCGGCGACAAAGCGTTCAGGGTCGGCAGGCTTTCTAGTACCGTTCCGTATACGGAAAACGGTGGAAACATCATAATTTATCTCCTTGCACATACGCTTGATGTTTATATCAAGGGCTGAGATAAGGGTATTGAAATTTTGCCGCATAGACTCTCTGTCGGCAGGTATGATATCTTCACAGTCAAGAAAGGCTCTTTTTATGTTCTCCCTTGTCATATCGCCATAGCCTTTTTCCCTTGCCACAGCCTCAAGAGCGTTGCAAAGCCCGTCAAACGCCACAGTGTCTATCTCAGGTATTCTCTCTCCGCTTCTGTATCTGCTAAATGTTGAGGGAGATATCCCTGACAACTCACAAAGCTCCTTTGCCGTGCAGGAAAGCTGTTCTATATACTTACCAAGCTGTTCGCAAAACTTCATTTTAACGATCCCTCCCGCTGTCATATGGTATTACGTTAATTATATATCATATTTATCAAAAAAGGAAGTCCCCCACGATATATAATTTCAGAATTGGCATATGACTATTATGAAATAAACCACAAATTTATTCATAGATTTGTTATAATGTGATAAAGGATATCACATTAGGGAAAATACAAAGTAATGGAGGTGTGCTTATAGGATAATAACGAACATGAGAAAAAATATAATATCAAAAGGAGATGTATATTATGAAAAAAACGACCACAAAACTGCTGACAGCCTTGCTTACGCTGTGTATAGTGCTGACACTGATGCCAATGACAGCGTTTGCAGATCCTGAAACGTATGCTGTTAAATTTTACCCCGGAGATCATGGGACCATGACCAAAAACGACCAGATCCCGTTTGTATATTATGGCATTGACGATGATGTTAACAAGCCATACTACTACAAGCTGAATGTATCCGAAACAGAAACTCTCAGCTTTGCCAGCAGCATAATCAATGTTTTGTCACCAAGTCCAGGATATGAGTTCGCCTACTGGACTGCCGATGCTGCCGTCTACCTGAGCGACAATGATACTCCCATTTCTGCTGGCAACGCTCTTTCCTCCGATCAAATACAGAGCAAAATTACCGTGAAAAGTGATGTGACGTTCACAGCTCACTTTAAGCAGATATCTGAATATCCTGACGAATCAGAGATCACTAGCGCCACCATTGAAGATGTTAGGTTTAATTATGGGGCTGGCGAAGCACCTGTAGCGTCGGCTTTTGTAACAGCAGTGGATTACGAAAAATATGATGTGGCTTATGAATGCTGGCAGCAATTTGAAAACAATGAACCTGTTGCCGCATGGTATTCTGACAACGACTCACATGGCTCTTTGCCAACATTTAAGGAATTTGAAGGTGGCAAAAAATATGTGTATTTCCTTATGCTAAAGCCAAAGGACGGATATTCCTTCAGCAGCGAAACTATAGTTACTGTAAACGGGCAAAAAGTGTCCGCACATTTCGTCGATGGCTTCATGTATGTCCCAGCTGTTAAAACGATCACTGCATCTACGGTGACAGTCATTGACGTGGTGGAGATCAACGACGCCACCATCAACTTCAAGGACGGCGACAAGCCAGTGTTTACAGGCAATGTGCCAGACGGCGCAAACTATGCGCTCCGAGCTGCGTGGTGGGAGCTTGACAGCAAGACCGGTCTGATCTCTACAGAGCCAGAGTGGGGAAGCGAAATTTATGAAAACAAGATCACCGCTTTTGAAGCCGGAAAGACTTACTATTATGGTGTATATGTGACGGCTGTTGGTTTTGTTGATAGTGAAAATACCTCTTACATATTCGGACCAGACACTAAGCTTAAGATAAACGGCGAATTTGTAAATTACAAACGCTATGAAAATGATACGAGCGACGGCTCTGACGGCACCTTGTGGGTCATCACTGACCTGACTATGACACCAAAGGCAAATGATACAAACTCTGACAACAGCGATACAAATTCAGACAACAAAGACACAAGTTCAAATAACAGTGGCACAAGCACAGACAGCAAGAACCCTGTAAAGAACAATGCAGGAAGCACAAACCCTAACACAGGCAATGACCTTGGCGGTATCCTCTTTACTATCCTTATCACAGGAAGCGGACTTGTAGTTGCAGGCAGAAGATCACGCAAAAACAAATAACAGCATGAGCTGACAAAAAACGGACGTTTCAAAGCGAAACGTCCGTCTTTTTATATCCATATCAAATTTACTTGTTCTGTGCCTTAAAGATAACGCCCGTCACCTTTGGACCTGCGTTTATTGCAATTGCCGCACCTATCTGGAAACACTCCACAGGTGGATAGCCCACCTTTTTCGTCATAGCCTGTGCCATTTCGTCCCTGACGCTCTCGTCATTGCCGTAAACGATGCAGTAAGGTGTCTGCGGTATCATTTCCTTTACAGTCAGGTCAAGTATCTTTGGCACAATAGCCTTGTCGCCTCTTACCTTTGTTTCTGTAACGATAGCATGGTCATGTATCCTCATGATAGGTCTAAGACCCATTACCTCGCCCACAAAAGCAGCCGCAGACGGAATCCTTCCTGACTTCTTTGCATATTTTAGGGTATATGGCGCAAAGAAAATAACGCAGTTCTTTATCCAGTCCTCCATAAATGCCACGATATCAGCCGCAGGAACGTCCTTTGTGGCTTTCATTGCGCCCTGAACTACTGCATAACCATACGCTCCTGAGTAGCTCTCGCCGTCTATATTGTATATAGTGAACTTGCCCTTTGCTTCAGGGTGAGCGGAATAAAACTCCTCTGCCGCCATAACAGCGTTGTTGTATGTTGCCGAGCCTTTTGAGTTTATGGTAGTGTTTATAACATCAGTATAGCCCTCGCTGTAGAGCTTCTCAAAAGTTTCCTGATATTCAAAGGCTGTTATCTGCGATGTAACAGGTATGCCGTCAAAATCGTCAAGCATTTTGTAGAATTTCTCGTTGTCGAAATCTATCCTTGATGTGTAGCTGTCATCACCCATTGCCACCTTGAAATTCATTATCTGGATATCCAGCTTCTTTTCAAGCTCATCAGTGATATCGCTCGCTGAGTCGGTAAGAAATTTTATTTTTGCCATAAATTCACCCTCCGTTTTTTATTTATTTTATTCGTCCCATGTATATTGCGTCAGCTTGCCCTCTCTGCCAAGGTCGGGATAATCCCACTGTCTTAACACCTCATAGCAGGCTATCGCCACTGAGTTTGACAGATTAAGGCTTCTGAGCGTTTTCCTCATTGGTATCCTCACACAGCTTTGGGGATTTTCATAAAGCAGTTTCTCTGGCAGACCCTTGTCCTCCCTGCCGAAAATTATATACACTTCCCTATCCTGCGGATAATCCACATCTGAGTGTACCTTTCTGCCCTTTGTGGTAAAGAAATAGAACCCGCCGCTGTTCTTAGAAAAAAAGTCATCAATATTATCATACTCGTATATTTCAAGCTTATCCCAGTAATCAAGCCCTGCACGCTTTAGCTTTTTGTCGCTTATCTCAAAGCCGTAAGGCTTCACAAGATGCAGTGCCGCACCTGTCACTGCACAAGTCCTTGAAATATTGCCTGTGTTCTGCGGTATCTGCGGCTCTACAAGCACGATATTAAGTCTGTTCATCTGCGATCACTCTTCCCGATATCACAAATTCGTATAGTCCCTAAGCTCCTGATAGCTTGTGAGCCAAGGAAGCTGACCCTCCAGCATAAGACCGTCTGTCCATGGGGTCTGGTAGCTGTATGTAGTCTTGACAGTAAGCTCTGTGAACGCTGTAGCTCTGTTCATTGCGATAGGCAGGCTGTCACCCTTGAGAAGTCCTCCAATAAGAACACTTGTGAACATATCTCCCGTTCCTGAATAGTGTGCAGGAACATAATCATTCTTTATTTTCCAAAAGCTGTTATTTTCTTTATCATAGCCCACAGTTGACATTCCGCCGTCTGCAAGATTTACGCTTGTGATAACAACGATCTTTGCGCCCTGCTTTGAAAGCCTTACAAGCCATGATTTTATCTCAGAGCTGCGCATTGAAGCCGTAGGATATTCCTCACCAAGAAGTATAGCCGCCTCTGTGAGGTTAGGCGTGATTATATCCGCCACCTTTACAAGCTCGACCATACGGCTGCAAAGCTCCTTTGTGTAAGTCTTATATGCCTTTCCGCCGTCACCCATAACAGGGTCTACGACCTTCAGGGCGTCAGGAAAAGCCTCGAAAAACTCAAGGCAGTGGTCTATCTGCTCGCTTGAAGCCAGGAACCCGCTGTACACACAGTCAAATTTCATATCCATTTTTTTATAGTGTTCCAATGCAGGCTTCATAAAGTCTGTAAGATCTCTCATAACAAACTCGCTGTAGCCGGTGTGTGCCGAAAGCACAGCCGTAGGCACAGGACACACCTGAATACCCATAGCGGAAAGCACAGGTATCACCACTGTTAGCGAACACCGGCCAAGACCTGATATATCCTGAATGGAAACAACCTTTTTACAACCCTGCATAATAAAACCCTCTTAAAAAATACTCATAAACATTATTATAACATATCCATCAGGATTTTTCAATAGTCCATGGCTTGTCGGCAATATTTTTTTCACTATATTTTTTCATATTGTTCATATCAATATAATATGATTTACGTGCTCTATGAAAAGCAACAAAAAAGTGCCAGTTTTCGCACTTTTTAGGCTAGCACCTACAAAATTCATCATGATAATTTGTACAAATTTAGTCTTGCAAAAACGTTTAAAATAGTATATAATATGTTTATTAAAGCAAAGTGATTTTGTTTATAACACCAAACCAATTATCAAAGAAAGAAACAAATGTATGAAAATAAAGAAGGAAATAAACCTCTTTGCGGGAATGTTCACCGCAGAGGAAATATATCGCTATGGTGATATCATACTGCTGTTAGGTCATATAATATATCTTGTGCTGTTTTATCGGTTCGGAGTATACCAAATGGTATATTACAACTATTTCAGCGTAGCATTCTATGCAGTGATGTATTTCCTGCTTCATTTTAAGAAGATAGGCAAAATGTCATTTACTTACCTTGTGCTTGGCGAGATAATAGTACACGCCTGCATGGGTGCTTATTACATAGGCTGGTCAGCAGGATTTACGCAGATAATGCTGTGTATAATACCTATTCCATTTTTCATTGCACAAAACAGGAAAGCGATACCATATATACTTTCGTCCTTTGATGTTGTTGTGTTCATAGTTATGCGTATCATAGTCACAAACAGGGTCGCACCTTACAGCTTTGATACCAGCAGAGAGAATATCTTATACATTTACAATACTCTATGCAGCTTTATTATAATTATCTATGTATCTTCCATATACATTTTCACAAATGAGCATAACAAGCGTGAAGCAAAAGCACAGAACGAAAAGCTTCAAAAGCTCGCTACTATCGACCCACTCACTCAGCTTTTCAACCGCCGTGCCATGATGGATTTTATCAAAAAGATAGAAAGCAACAGCCGCAGGACAAACAGCGTATATTCTATGTGTTTGGGAGATATCGATGATTTCAAGCACGTTAATGACACATATGGTCACGAAGTCGGTGACAAGGTACTTAGAGTGGTATCAGATGTTATAGCTGGAAACGTGCCTAGCGAGGGCTATGTGTGCCGTTGGGGCGGTGAGGAAATACTATTCGTTGTCCCAAATACAGACACAGAAAGCTGTGAGAAGATAGCAAAGAGCATTTGCCAGAAAATACATGAGTGTACATTTAAGGAAAATTCTCGAAGTTTCAATATATCCATGACTTTTGGAGTTTACTCAGTGACTCCGAACGAAAACTATGACGAGGGTATCTCAAAAGTGGATAAGCTGCTATACAAGGGCAAAAATCAGGGCAAAAACTGCGTTGTATCTAAATAAAATCAAGGCAGCCGTGTAGGAAAAACTCCACGGCTGCCATTTTCATGCCTATTTTGCAGAGAGATATCCTCTCATGTCTACAGAAAGGCGTTCCTCAAGACATATAAGCTCCTTGGCAATGTTCTTGGACTTCTCGTCTGCCGCCTTATAATTGTTGAGATATCCAGACAGGGACTTCACGCCCATATTACAGCCGTCTGTTATAAAATCTGCCACAGCGTCGTCACTGCTCTCTGCCGCAAGCTTGAAGTTGGTTTTAAGCCATGCCATGCCCTTTGCCATAGCAGGCGGCTCTTTTCCGCTGTCATGATATGAATTTAAAAGTCCCTGAAGCTTCTCTTGTATCTCAATATGCCCTGCAAGATTTTTCTCCAGCGTTCGCTTCAGCTCTCCGTTTGAAGTGTATTTCAGCGAATCCTCAATAGACTGCACGCCCATTTTTATTCCTGCATCGCACTCCCTGAGAAGCTTTATTGTATCCTTTTCTATCATCTAAGTTCGCTCCTTTCATAATTGCAAATAGTTTTCCACAAAAATTTCTCTTTATGCCTGCATAAATTCAGCAAAACTATTGAAAAATCTTTAAATTTGTGATATAATTTCTTCATGGCTTATGCCTGAAGTATATAAGGGGGTATTTTAAATGGGAGAACACAAACATTACAAAGAGTCGGGCAAATTCAGCCCAGTTGGAGCAGTGCTCATGGTGCTTGCAACGGCAGTATGCGGCGGATTGCTTTTCTGGCTCTATCTGCTTTTTGAGGGCTGGTGCACTATCATCTATCTCAATGTTATCGCTGCGATAGCGGTGTCATGCGCACTTGGCTTTGTGGGAGGAAAGATAGTCAGAGCATTCAAAATGCGAAACACAGTTGTGGCAGTTGCCTGTGCAGTGGTGGGCTTTTTATTAGCCTCATATTTTAAATGGGCGCTGTATGATTACAACGATCTGAAAAAATATGGCTATGAGCTTATGGAAGAATACACAGCCTATGATTATTATGACGAGCTGAATATGCTTTTTGATGAAAACACAGACGGTTTCGGTGATTATTATGACTTTTATCACCAGACCAAGGCATATGATCTTTTCAGCAACGATTCAACAGGCGATTTCTCAGACAAGGACATTGCCACGATGCAGAAAAAGTCTGTATGGCAGTTTTTCGAGCTTGACAAGCTTCTCGGCAAGGATAAAAAATCCGCACAGAAAAGCCTTGAAAAGTCATACACCATGAACGCTTACGACTACACTTATGATTACAGAGATTATGATAAAACAGGACTTTTTGACATAATCGCACACCCTTCCGACCTTTGGAATGATATAAAGTCTATCAACAAGGAGGGTCGCTGGTCTTACAAGTCATCACATTCATCAAGAGATAACGGCTCGCTTGTGAACGGCACGATCCTGTGGATAGTATGGGGCAGTGAATTTATCCTTCTGCTGGCTTTCCTTGTGGGCGGCGTGAGAATCAAGTCAAAAGAGCCTTTTATCGAGTCTGAGGACGATTGGGCAGAATACAAAAACCTCAAGGGTGCATACAAATTCATGGTGCCTGAGGACATAAAGTCATTTAAGGTTTCAATGGAGCAAAGCCCTTACACGCTTTTTGATTATCAGACGGCTGTTACTCAATTCCTGCCTACATATATGGTGATAGATTGCTATGTGAGCAAGTCAGGCAATGAGAATTATCTCACAGTTTATCAGCAGACAATCAACCCTAAGAACAAAAATCCTGACACAAAGGTGCTTGTGAAAAACCTCTTTGTTGACGGTGATTTCATGAACAGGCTCTATTCCCTTGCAAATTTTGCTCCGCAAATGCAGGACGTTCAGCAGACTCCGCAGTAAAGATAACAAAATAAAGACATACAAAACAGGATGACTTAGATTTCATCAAAAGGGGATATGATTATTATAATGAAATATGTTAAATATGTATTGATGAGTTTCATATATGCTCTTTTGTTTAATTTAACTGCATATTTAGGAGCAGGGATAGCTTCTGTTATTTCTATATTTATTTTTTTTATTATTTATGCAGCGGTACAGTTGACTTTTTTTGTTAAGTTAAGCAGCCATAATATAAAAATATATTGTTTGGGTGTTATATTGACCATTTGTTTTTCTGTTATAATCGGTTATATATTTTACGATACTGATTTTTTTATTCATATATTTATGGCTTTCAATGGTGATTATGGAACACCTAATGCAGGAAGCGGCTTCGGTATGATTCTAAGTTATAGTCTTAATGGGATAGCATTACTTTGTTCAATTCTAATTGGTATATATAATATACTGACTAATCGACAGCAATAAGTCTAAATAGTTCAATCTAAGTTAGGTGGTATAGAGCATCCTCAATATTTACAGAGTTATTATATTTTTTCTGCTCATTTTTTGCGAATAATTTTAATTAATGTAGGTGTCTGGGTTCAGCAATATTTTATACATATCATAACTAGGAGGAATTGTAGTGAAAAAAATAGCATAGTAGCTGTTATATTTACATTGATTGTTTCTATGTTTTTATCTTCACGAAACATTGTATATGCGGCAGAAGATAAAGCAAGGGCGATAACAATTCATATGCAAGGACTATCTGATGAGGCGTATTATGTTGATCTTCTAAAGATAACAAAATAAAAACATATAAAAAACACGGCTGAGAAAATATCAGCCGTGTTTTTTATGCCAATTTTTATAGCTTACAGCCAAGCGCCGTAAATAGTTTCGCCCGTCAGTTCACGGTATGAGCGCACCTTCAGGCCGAGCATATCAGCTCTCGCCTTTGCGATTACCTGTGCAGGTGAATTGTAGTTCACCACTGTGGCAGGCTCACTGTGAGAAGTATAGTCAAGCTTATCCTCCACCGCCTCGGCTACCTCATAGCCCTGTGCTTTCATTGTAGGCTTGCCTGACACGATAGACTTGTTGTTAAGCTCCTGCGGTTTTATGACCATCACATTGTCAGACTTTAGTGTTATGTCAAACTGAAAATCAGCCGAGTCGCAATACTGACCAATGCCTATAACCGTCACCTTTGCAGTTCCAATGTTCACGTTGTCAGAGTAAACTGTTCTGTAATCAACGTCAGGAATAAGCGTTTCTCCGTCTACAAAAACGTCAAATATCTGCGTTCTCTCCTTGCCAGTGTATGACATAGAGCCACGCATATTTGTGGTACAACCCACAATAGTGAGCTTTGTTTTTATGCTCATATCCGCACTGTCGCTTCCCTCTTGGACACTGTCAACAGTATCAAGAAAAGCTTTCACTTTATAAACATATCTTGTTTTTGGAACAAGTCCATAGTCTGTAAATGAAGTGCCGTCTGTTACAGTAGCTATCTGCTCAAACTCTGCGTCCTCAGCGTCGGTCTTTCTGTAAACATAATAGCCGTCAGCCTGCGACACCTCGTCCCATGTTAAAGTGAGCTTATCAGAGCAGATATCCTGCGACTTTACGTTATCAGGTGCATTCAGAAGCACTGCCGCACTGCCTGTGACGTAAACATCGCCCTTGCTGTTGTCAGCAAAGCTGTTTCCGCTTATTTTAACCTGAGATTTCTTATTAGCTTTTATTCCGTAACCTTTATTTTTATTGCAGGTGTTGTTGAAAAACTCCACAGAAGCGCTGTTATCAGCCATAAGACCGCTAAGACCGTTTTCTTCAAGGATATTGTCAGAAGCCTTACCGCTTCCGCCAGTGAATATAAGTCCGTGATTTTTAGACTTCTTAACCGTGTTTTTTCTCACATCTGCCTTAGCTTCTTTGGTTATCTTTATGCCGTTGGAGCCTGCGGAGGTTATAGTATTGCCTGATATGGTATTTTTATCAGAACCGCCTGAAACATAAACTCCCGACACGCCTGGCTTTTTAATGGTATTTGAGCTTACCTCATTGCCTGAACCACCGCTTATATAAACGCTGTTCTGCTTTGTGCCTGTAAGCTTATTTTTGGTCACAGTCACCTGTGACGATTCACTGAGCCATATAAGATCCATGGAATAATTATATCTGTCATAGTCATAGCTTATATCGTTAGAACCTATGAAAATTCCCGAAACGTCCGTGAGCCTTACTGCCGAACCAGCTGTTTTTATATTGTTGTCTACTATCTTCACGCCCTTTACAGTGTAATTGTAATCAGGGTGTGAGTATGACTTTTCAAGCTTCTTGCCGAATATCTGGATAGCATACGGCTGGGGATAATAATATGTACCCACAACGGTTATGTCGTTGTTTCTTATTATGGTGTTGGCATTATCGTCAAGACGATCCTTTATGCCTGCATAGCCTGAATTAGGCACATGGAAATTTGCATTTTCATAATCGGTCATGTACTTGAAATCTATGGCACAGCCAACGTTTTTCATAGTATTGTTTTCGATTATACATTTTTTATGATTAATAAGTACGATAGCTGTTCCGCTCATATTATAAAATGAGTTGCCTGATATAAGTGTATTAGTATAATATACACCAAGACAAGCTGAATGTGAGCCAAGACCTCTTATAAGGTCATGGAATTTGTTGTTCTTTATTACAGCATTGTCGCAAGGGGTATCATCAAAAGGCTCATACGCCGGGAAAACATCACTGTTACTTATGGTATCCAGCTGTATAGCCTCTTTCTGAAATGTTCCCGTATAACCATGAAAATCGCAATCCTCGATAGTGATGCCCTTTACACCGCCTATCTCAACATGATGACCATTGTAATTGTTTTTTATCTCAACGTTCTTTATCCAAAGGTTTTTCATGTGACCAAATCTCATATTAGAAAATGGTCTTGAAGTAGGCGAAGGGTTGCCGTCCCAACAGCCTCCCTCGATAACGATATTTCTCTCGCTGCCATATCCGCCTGCACCGTTTGCCTGAGCGTTCTTTATCATACAGCCCTTGTCAAAGTTTCTGACGATAGTCGCTCCGTCCTCAAGATACAGCCAAGTGTTTGAATATATCTCCAAAAGCTTGTCTATCCTGTATTTTCCTTTCGGCACAACGACCTTTATCTGCACAGAGTTGGAGCCGTTGTCAATGGCATAGTCAAGGGCTTTCTGTATCGCCTTCGAGGAGTCTTTCTTTCCCTTTTTGTCTGCGCCGAAGTCAACAACATTCACTTCAAGCGCTCCCGAATATCCGCTTATTTCCGCTCCACTGGCTTTTGTGCCGGTGATAGTGGAATAATCATAAGCAAAGCACCTTACTGTCATAAGCATAATGGCGAGTAAACACGCCGCTGCAGAGGCAATAAAGGTGCGAGTTATCTTTGTCAATTCTCATCTGTCCTTTCGTTGTCTTAGGGTTATCGCTGCTCTCTTTTTGTTCTTTTTATCTTTTTAGCAGAACATATTTTACACATATTCAATTATACCAAATCATGCCCCGTTTGTCAACCGAAAAACGTCAAAAAGACGAAAGCAATAACTCACAAAGTCAACACATGATACTTGTGCGTTATCACAACAAAAAAACTGCGGTGAAAAATTTCACTGCAGTTTTTAACAAATATGCCTTTTTATCCTAGCGCCACATCAAGTATCATCATAAGCAAGAAGCCTAGCATTACGCCAACTGTTCCCATGTGACCTTCCCCCAGATGTGCTTCGGGGATAAGCTCCTCCACCACCACATAGAGCATTGCTCCTGCGGCAAAGGCAAGAAGCCACGGAAGAAGTGGTTGGATAGCACCTGCGGCAAGAACGGTGAGAAGTCCGAAAACAGGCTCAACAATTCCCGAAAGAGTGCCAAGTCCGAATGCTTTCGCCCTGCTCATTCCCGATTGCCTCAGCGGCAGTGCGATAGCCGCACCCTCCGGAAAGTTCTGTATTCCCATGCCTATGGCAAGTGCGATAGCAGAAGCCAGCAGTACCGAGCTGTCATTATGTGCCGCCAGTGCAAAGGCAAGACCTACTGCCATGCCCTCCGGGATATTGTGCAGTGTGATAGCGAAAATAAGCATTCCCGAACGCTTTAGCCCCCTGCGGACGCCCTCTTCCCTTTCAGGCTCAGGTAAAAAATAAGGCATTGCCTTGTCAAGCCCCATAAGAAACAGCCCGCCTAGCGCAAAGCCGCCTGCGGCAGGTATCCAGCCTATCCTGCCGAGAGCTTCCGCCTCGTTTATGGCAGGGATAAGCAAGCTCCACACGCTTGCGGCTATCATAACGCCTGCGGCAAAGCCTAGAAAGGCTTTCTGCACCTTTTCGCTCTGCCCCTCTTTTCTCATGAAAAAGACCACAGCCGCACCTAACGTCGTCATAGAGAATGTAAAGCCAGTGCCTGCCGCAGCCCAAAGTAGACCATTCATACTATTATGTTTCCTTTCAGACAGTATTATGTCAGATACAATGACATATCTTAGTCTATGAAAAGCCTTTACGCTGTGTGAAAAAGCCTCTGACGACAAAATACATTAAATTTGTCTGAGATTTTCAGAATATGACCCGTCCCAAGTGAATATAATGTTCTCAGCAGGGCATTACAAGCCCTTTACGATCGTATGATCAGTTTATTTTTAGGAGGAAACAGACAAGATGAACACTATGGATCTTAAGCTTAACAGAGAGATGCTGTCAATGACACGGACTATCCTTGACGCCTCCTGCGAGCAGGCTGTGGAAAAGGATTTTCTGCTGCCCGACTATTATCCCGATATTTTCAGGGTACTAAAATGCGTTATCATGCCAACAGTACAGAGCCATTCCATAAACGGCGGAAAGCTCAGCTTTGACATGGCAGTGCTCATAAGAGTGCTTTACATCAGCCAGAATGACAAGCGGATAAACTGCATCGAACAGAAAATGAACTACACAAAGTCTTTCGACCTGCAAGGGGATTGCGGCGACCCTATGATATGGCTCACGCCAAAATGCGATTATGTCAACTGCCGTGTGGTAAATCAGCGCAGACTTGATATCAGGGGTGCTGTGACTATCCACGCAAAGGTGACGGGTGAAGTAACTGTGCCTATAGTCACAGACGCATTCGGCTGCGGCATTCAGCTTAAAAAAGTTGCTGTTACATACCCTGCAAAACGTCTTACCGCTGCAAAGCGTATCACACTAATAGAGGAATTGCAGCTTTCTGCGGCAAAAGCCCCTGTTGGCACTATCCTGCGGACAGATTGCCGCATTATCCCACAGGAACACAAGATGATAGCAGGCAAGCTTGTGACAAAGGGCGACGCTGAGATAATGATGCTTTACTCCTGCGTAACTACCGATGGAGAAGAAACCGCTGAAACAATGCGGTTTACTCTGCCGTTCTCACAGATAATCGACATAGACGGCATTGACGATACTTTCACCGCAGACGTGAGGATAACCCCTGCGGGGTGTGATATCATACCAAAGTCTGACGATTCTGGCACACTTGAATGTGAACTTGTGCTTCTTGTGAACTGCGTTGCCAAAAAGCTTTCCACCTGCGAGATCGTCACAGACGCATATTCCACCTGCTTTGAGTGCGAGGCTGAAAGGTGTGAAAGCAAGCTTGACAGCGAAAGCATAAAGTTATCTGACAGCCACAGTGTTACTGCAAAGCTTTCCTGCCAGGAGGGTGAGATACGCTGTGTTCACGACAGTTGGGCGACCCTTTCCAATGTGACATCAAGGCTTGACGATGAAAAGAAAGCCTTTATCATTTCAGGAAGCGTGACGTTCTGTATTATCGGCAGGAACGAGGACGGCACTCCCCTTTATCTTGAAAACGATTCGCCTTTTGAGCATGAGATACCCATTCCTGAGAATGTCAATGGTGAGATATCCATATCCCCTGACCTGTGCATAGAAAACTGCACATACTATCTTGCAGACGAAACAACAGCGGAGCTTAAAGCCGATATCAAGATAGGCGGCGAAATGACTATTCAACAGACAGGGACTATGATATCAGAGCTTAGGGTACTCACAGATAAGCCGAAAGAGAAAAATGACAAATACGCTCTGAAAATATGCTACTGCAATGAGAGCGACGATATATGGGAGATAGCGAAAAAGTATTCAACTTCCATAACAGCCATACTTGAAGAAAACGAGCTTACCGACGATAAAATATCAAAACAGGGAATGTTGCTTATCCCATTAATGAACTAGGAGGACAGACACATGAAAAACGATATTTACACCGACATTGCCACACGGACGGGGGGCGATATCTATATAGGCGTGGTAGGTCCTGTCCGCACAGGAAAATCCACCTTTATAAAACAGTTCATGGAGCAGTTCGTTATACCGAACATTGAAAGCGACTACCGCAAGGAGCGTGCCATTGACGAACTGCCCCAGTCCTCCGCAGGCAAGACTATCATGACCACCGAGCCTAAGTTCATTCCTGAGGAAGCTGTGAACATCACCCTTGAGGGCGGAGCAAGCTTCAACGTGCGAATGATAGACTGTGTGGGCTACATAATCCCAAGCGCCATAGGCTACATAGAGAATGAAGCCCCGAGAATGGTGGTCACACCGTGGTTTGACACGGAAGTACCTTTCAACATGGCGGCTGAGGTGGGAACGCAAAAGGTCATAACAGAACATTCCACCATAGGTCTTGTGGTGACAACAGACGGCAGTATCACCGACCTTCCACGTGAAGAATACGAGGAATGTGAGGAGCGTATAATCGACGAGCTGAAGCAGATAGGCAAGCCGTTTGTGGTGCTTATGAACACCACTGAGCCTTACTCTCAGCAGACAAAAGAACTTTGCGAACAGCTTTCCGACAAATATGGCACTACAGTTATGCCTATAAACTGTTTGGAGCTTTCGGAAAAAGAGATAAAAGAGATACTTACGCTTCTGCTATACTCTTTCCCTGTGAAAGAGATAAACATCTCAATGCCCTCATGGATAAACTCTCTTGACAAGGGTCACTGGCTGAAAGAAGCGGTTTTCGGACATATCAAGGAAGCGGCTTCGGCTGTGACAAATCTTCGTGACATTTCAGACTGTGCCGAAAAGATATGCTGCTGTGAGCAGGTATCATCTGGTTCGGTGGCTGAGATAGACCTTGGAAAAGGCTCGGCAGTCATAAAGGTGGAGCTTGACCCTGCGCTGTTTTTCAGGATAATAGGCGAAGCCACAGGGCTTGAGATAAAGGACGAAAACGACCTTATGCCGAGAATTTTGGAGCTTGTGAAGATAAAAGAGCGTTTCTCGAAATTCAGCTCTGCCCTTGATGAAATGGAGAAAACAGGCTACGGAATAGTTATGCCTGAAATGAACGAATTGACCCTTGATGAGCCTGAGATAATAAAGCAGGGTGGAAAATACGGTGTAAGGCTCAAAGCCGCCGCACCAGCCATTCACCTGCTGAAAACCACTATCAACACCGAGGTAGCACCTATCGTCGGCTCGGAAAAGCAATCTGAGGAGCTTGTGCTTTATATGCTCAACGATTTTGAGGAATCACCTGAAAAGATATGGGAGTCAAACATTTTCGGCAAGTCACTCCACGAGCTTGTGAGCGAGGGTCTGCACACAAA
>QWCN01003873.1_pt1 | contig 16602 bp, 18 predicted proteins | sample 1972711 | NCBI WGS metagenome assembly QWCN01 (sample SAMN09866707, study PRJNA288562) | Human gut metagenome isolate term1_stool, whole genome shotgun sequencing... | isolation source: gut | host: Homo sapiens | place: USA: California | reverse complement strand
TCGTCCGCCGCGATGAGAAGATCATATTCCTTTGCCACGCGGGCAAGCATCTCCATTGTGGACAAATCGTAGCCCATGCCGGTGGGGTTCGTGGGGTTATTGAAGATAATGGCCTTCGTGCGCGGCGTGATGGCAGCGCGCAGGCGCTCTTCGCTGATGGCATAGTCCTCCTCGGCGTAGGTCGGCACATCGACGCACACGCCGCCCGCCAGCTCGATCTGCGCGCGATACAGCGCGAAATACGGGGAAAAGACGATGACCTCGTCGCCGGGATCGAGGATGGCAAACATCGCCAGCGACATGCCGAGGCAGCTCGACGCGCTCACGAGCACGTGGTCGCGCGGAAGGCTCTGGTCGAAGTCCTCTTCCCACGCCTTGCAGACCGCGGAAATGAGCTCAGGGTCGCCCTTGGGGTCGCCGTAGTGAGTGTGGCCGGCCTTGGCGTCGCGGAAGGCCGCGTTGATGATGGCCTCGTCGGTCGTAAAATCCGTGTCGCCGATGCTCAGGTCGACAATGTCCTTGTATTTGGCCAGCGCCGCGGTGTCGAGCGTCAGGCCGGTGCCCGCGCTCTGGAAGCGCTTGGCAATAAAGTTTCGCTTCATGGGTGACTCCTCCTTGCAGATCGCCGCGGCAGCCCGATTTTTCAAGCGGCGCGTAGAAATGCTGAATTTTATTGCAGTATATGGCAGATTCCGACAGAATGCAATCGGTAATGTCGATAGAATTGCAGGCCCGCGACCATTTCATTTCGTTAACATGATAAAGCGTCATCGAACAGTGAAAACAGAACCGGCGCAAAATGCGCCGGCTCTGCCGTTTTTCTTTACCACGGGATGGTTTTGAACTGCTCGATCTCGTCTTGATGCTGCACGCAGCGCACAAAGCGCTTGCGGTAGATCGTGTAGCAGCCGTTGCAGGCAAGGCATTTGCTCCCGTCCTGCGCGCCGCTTTTGAGCTTTGCGGCAACGTCCGGCTCGCAGATGAGCGCGTCCAGATAGAACGGCGTCTTCTGCCCCGTGCGCGTTGTGGACCTGCACGCCGTCCGCACCGCTCTCTTTGCACTTTTTCGCCGCGAAGGCAAACTGCTCAACCAGACGGTCGAGCTCTTCCCGAGTGAAATCCTCGGGGTGCTTCGGCGGCGCGCCGTTCACGCTCCCGACACCCTTGATGCTGCTGTGGCTGAGCTGGAAGAAAAGTTTACCGCCGTACCGGTGCACGCCGTCGCAGGCGCGGCGGAGAAGGGACTCGTCCGTCGTCTCATCCAGCACGGGCTGGCCCGCGTCGGCACGCTGCATCTTGTCGACGCAGAAATGGCCGGTGATGACAAGGCCCACTTCGTTTTTCGCAAGCTCGATGAGCGTATCCGCCCAGAGCGGCGTCACCTGACCCTTTTCGTCAGACAGATGCCCGTTCGTCGCCGAGCGGACGATGCGGTTTTTAAGCTCGCACGTGCCGAGCTTTGCAGGGGTAAACAGAAGGCCATAATCGTCTCTCCTTATAAGATCCGTTCGGCGATGAACATCATCAGCGGCATGGTGGCGGGCAGCAGCAGGTTCGATTGCAGCACGCTTTTGCTCGCCATCTCGGGCGAGCGGTCATAGCGCACGCCGAAGATACTGATGACCGTCGCCACACTGCACCCAAGCACCATCACAATGCACAGGCACGTCGTACGATCCCAGCCGGTAAAACGCAGCAGCACTGCCGCAACGAGCGGCATGACAACGCCGCGCAGCAGCGTGATGAAATACAAAATAGGCTTTTTGAGCACATCAATGAGCGGGCTGCCGGAAAGAAGGCAGCCGATAATGATCATGGACGTCGGCAAAACGCAGTTGGCAAGACTGCTCAGGAATTGCAGCGGCGCACCGGTAAATTTCCATCCCGTGGCCAGCATGATGATCATGAGAACAGCTGAAATGTTCATCGGCGTAAGCATGCTCTTGAGCTGCTGCTTGAGATTATGATCTTTTTCGCGCCGGAAGCTCTGCATAATGAAAAGGAACATGTAGAGTGTGGCGCAGGGCACGGAAAGCGAGCCCAGTACCGTTCCTTCCGTGCCGAAAACCGCCGTGCAGAGCGGGATGCCAACAAAGCCGTTGTTTGGATAGGCCACGCTGCGGGTGAAAACAAGCGAATCGTCCTCATTCAGCCGGAGCAGTTTTGCGATCGGCTTGGCCAGAAGTGTAAACAGAATGAAGCAGGACATATAAGCCAGTGCGATCTTAATGACCTGAGAAAACGGCATATCGCCGAAATCCCCGCTGGCCGCCGCCAGAATATTACAGGGAAAAAATACATCCAGCAGCAGCATGGACAGAATATCTGCTCCCTTCCGATCTACTTTGCCCCGCTTTCCCAGCAGGAAACCAAGCATCATCATCACCGCAAGGATCAAAACCTGCCGCAAAACCGTCTGTGCCATTGTTCTGTACCGTCCTTTTCTTCACTCTAAATTATTTGAAATTTTCCCGCGCGTACTTCATCAGCTCTTCGCGGAAATCCGGGTATGCGATGGCAGCCATCGCCTCGGCGCGCTCGCGCAGCGTCTTGCCGGAAAGGCTTGCGATGCCGTACTCGGTCGCGACATACTGGATCATCGTGCGCGGCGCGGAGATCGTGCTGCCGCCGGGGATGGCGGCAAGGATGTTGCTCTTGCGCTCGCCATCCTTCGTAAGGCGCGAAGAGTTGATGCAGATGAAGCCCTTGCCGCCCTTGGAGCGGTACGCCCCCTCGAGGAAGTCCATCTGGCCGCCGACGCCGGAGAGCTGGCGCGTGCCGGTGCTCTCGGCGTTCTCCTGACCCATGAGGTCGAGCTGCACGCCGCCGTTGATGCTGATGACGTTGCTGAACTTTGAGATGCGCTCGACGGAGTGGATGTAATCGAGATCGCCCGGGTGGAAGAGCTGGGGTTCGGCGTCGAGCCAGTCATAGAGCTCCTGAGAGCCCATGGCGAGGTTCCACGCGGAAAGACCGGTGTCGAGTTCCTTGCGCGCGTTCGTCAGCTTGCCCGCCTTGTAGAGCTCAAGGAACGCATCGGAAATGGTGCCGGTGTGGCAGCCGAGGTCCTTCTTGTCGGACTCGGCGAGCATCTTGGCGACCGTGTAGGGCACGCCGCCCACGCCGAGCGACAGCACCGCGCCGTCTGGGATCTCATTCACCACGATCTTGGCGATGGCGATATCGGTCTCGCTGGGCGCGCGGTAGGAGCGCACGGGCAGCGGCTCATGCTCGCCCTCGACGATGTAGTCCGCTTCGGACAGATGCACACGGTGCGAGCGCTCTCAAAGATCGTGCGCCAGGCATAGTTCGAAATGCCGAGGCCGCAGTAGCCGTTCTCATCCGGCTTGGAGACTGGAACGAATGCCACATCGCAGCGGATGTGCTTGTCGCGATAGAGGTACGGCAACGAGCGCAGCATGACGGGCATGAATTTCACAAGGCCATTCTTCTGGAGCTTGCGCTCATAATCGCCGACGTGCCAGCTGTAATAGCTGAAACTCTCCTGCTCGGGGTCTGCTTCGACGACCTCGATGCGCGGGCGGATCACAAGACCGCCGCGGACCTTGACGTCCTTCACTTCACCCTTGCGCGCGGCGAGGGCCTTGTCCAAAAGCTCGGGAAAACCCGCACCGAAGCCGTAGTCCACCCAGTCGCCGGACTGCACAGCCTTGACAGCCTGCTCCGGCGTAACAAATTTAGCCTGATAGTCGTTCATAAAAAACAGTCTCCCTTGGTTCGAATCGCTTTTAATGTAGCAGAATTTTCACCGCTTGTAAATCGTTCCGAAGCAGAAAGCGACCTCAAATCTTGCCGTTTCGCGGCGCGGCGCATTTTTCTGTTGCGCCTCCGGCGCGATTCTGCTATGCTTGGTTCAGTATAACATTCCGCGCCAAAGGGAGGCAAAAGCGCCATGGTCGAAAATTATCAGGAAATGCTTTCGAGCGAGCACAGCGGCTTTATCCGTCACAACGGCATCCGCGTCGTTTCGGTCGACGAGGAAAAAAGCGTGCTGACCGCCGACGTCACGCCGGAAAATTCCAACATCTGGGGCGGCGTGCACGGCGGCTTTCTCTACGCGATGGCCGACACCGCCGCGGGCGCGTTCGCGCGCATCAACCACGGCCAGCACAACGTCACGCTGAACGGCTCGATCAACTATCTGCGCTCGACGGTGCAGTCCAAAGCGCTCACCGCCGTCGGCCGACCGGTCAGGGTCGGCGGTCACATCGGCTTTTTCGAGGTCAATATCACCGACGACACCGGCGCGCTGATCGCCCGCGCCGAGATCAACATGTATTTTCTGAAAAAGTAAGAAACGCGCTAAAAGGGAGCGCATCGGGCCCTGCCCGATGCGCTCCCTTTTTCATTCTTGTGCTGTAGCCGCTCAGTTTTTCTGGCTTTTGCCCTTGATCAGCGCCGTCACCGCTTCGGCGACGGGCTTGCGGTCCGCGTCAAGGAAGAACACCTTGACCTTCGCCGCCTTCGACCAGTCGGCGTTCGCCCACTTGAGCGTCACGGTTTCTTCATCCTCCGCAGCTTCGCTCGCGGCATAGGCCAGGAATCTGCCGTCCTCGGCGCAGAACGCCGCAGCGTAGTAAACCGCGTCCGCCTGCTTTTGGACTGTGACCTTGTTCTCGCCCATGCTCACGATGCCGCTGTCCGGGTCGTTCGCCTTCACCACGATGGCATAGGTCGAGAAGTGCTTGAGCGTCAGCACGGCGTTTCCGTCGCGGTAGGCCACCTCGACCGGCTCCTTTGTGCCGTCATCGGCAAGATACCAAGCCTGCAGCACACCCTGTTGCGTCCACGTAAACGGAACGGAGACGGTCACCTTGCCGTTAAAGCTGTGAATTTCCGTTCCGTTTGCCGTCAGGCTCACATCAAGCGCCATGCCCTGTTCGATATCGCCGATGATCTCGGTCTGATCGCTGCTCAGTGCATCGCCGGTGCTGACATGCAGCTGAATATCGTTGCCGTCCGCTGTTTCGACGACCGACTGCATCGCCGTCTTGTCCAGCATGATCGCCGCGTCCGCCATCTTGATCGACAGCGCCTTCGCTTCCAAATCAAGGACGTCGTTCACGGCGCTGACGGGCAGCGTCACTTTTTCCGCTTCCAGCCCGGACACATCGATCTGCGCCGTGCTGTCAGTTTCGAGCTGCTTTTTAAGCTCGTCCTGATCGACCGACTCGATCTTCACGGTACCATCGTCCGCCTTAGTATAGTAGGCGGAGCTGTCCTCCGTCTTATTGCCGATACGCTCCCACTGGGCGGTGCAGATCGTCGTCTTGCCTGCGTGCAGCTGTCCATCGTCAAACACGGTGGAAAGCTTATGCACGACCAGCGCGGTCGGAAGGATCTCATACGCCGCCAGAGCGATCAGCTCATCTCCAACTCTGGCTGCGTATTTTTCATAGTTTTCGTCAGCTAAGTATTCGCTTGTCCAAGAGGTCTGCCACAACGGTTCCCGGTCTGTCAATGCGGCATCCTGCGGTGTCATCGGATCAATAGCCACCGGCACTTGTCGATTCATTGCATCGTAAACAAACGGTCGAAACTGCACAGTCCTCATCTCATAAACAGTATACCACGGTTTTTGTAAAAAATGAAGTAACAAATTGAAGCTGACGCAGTCACGCTTCTCATTCCAAAAACGCACCGCCGTAATCAAAGAATCACATTGTTATGAACTCTTATTCTTGTTCTCTCTGCAAGGCAGACGACGGATGAGCTCTCTGCTATCAGGCATATTTTTGGTTCTTCATCTGCAAACCAATTAGCCACATTGCATTCGTCTTGTCAGTGCAGCCTCACAAAATTTCAATATACCCTTCGTCAGCATTTACTGTTACCTAATTGCTATCCTTCACAGTATCATAGAACTCCTGCGGCAGGCGGTCAATCATGGGAATCTCCATGATGATCGCACCGGCGGCCAACATGGGATTAGGGTCCTGCACAATCAGCGCCGCGGGCACGTTGAGAAAGCGGTCAAGGTGATACAGGCTGTCCTGCTGCACAACAGAACTGCTTTGGAAGCGTCCAGGAACTTCGGTTCGTAGATGCCCTCCAGTGTCATTACTACCTTCTTTGGTACTATGAGCGAATCCGACTCCTCAGTGGCTTTCGTTCGTACTCACCATTGCGTTGGCCGATACTCCCCACTACTTTTCCAGTAGAACCACCCATACCTCCCGAGTATGCAAAATATAACGATGTCAGGTATGCCGTGCTCTCAGACTCCGGCGTGTGTTCGCAGACTCGCCCTATTGCCCGCTCCTTGTTGATGACCGCAGAGGTGACTCGACCATCCCACGCAATCAATAACTATAACGGAGCTCCATCGCTTCACACTTTCGTATTGCGGCGTTCCTGCTCTCTGTCCTATGCTTAAGCGTCATTGTTTGTCTTTGATGCTCCAAGGGCTCAATACCGGCAGTTTGCTAGACCTTGCCGGGTTGAATTCTCACCGACTTTATATTCGCACCGAACCGGCGCACCACCTCATAGGCAGTATGCCACGGTTTTTTCGAAAAATGAAGCAGCAAATTGAAGCCATCGCCGTCATGCTTTTCGTTCCAAAATCGCACCTCTATAAACAAAAAGTACGACCACAACTTCACCCTCGCTTTACAACAAGAAATACCGCAAATCAGTAGATTGCAACAATCATCTTAGGCAGAGTCATCGCCTCCGTTCAACAGCAATATCGTTTTCGAGTCTCCCGAGCTGTGTAACTGCGTTACCAGCCTAGCTTTTTTCTCCACCCCGGGTTAGCGCTTCGCCTCCCCCAACTTGCTCTTCAATCGCTTTCCATAAAGTCCTATCCAACCCCACATTTATCAGGCAAGAGAGCGACAGGAAAAGCAGCGAAGCCCTGCTGTCGCCCAGTCCTCTTAAAATACCGTCGTTGATGCCATATGCTGTACATCGTCCGAGCTCAGTTCTTGACCGCATTGAAAACAGAACTTGGATTCGTTGAAGTTGTCAGCTCCGCAATGCTTACATTTCATGGTTTTCTCTCTCCTCAAAAAGTGAAGTATTCTCGGTCTCTTTAATCATCTTTTTTATAAGAATAGCTCATATTTGTGGTACTTCTCAACAAAGAATATGTCAAAGATGATTATGAGAGGACGACACGGTGCGGCTATACACGTTAGACGGCAAATGCAATATCTCTGGCGAGCGGATTAAGTCTGCACGCGCCAAAGCAAAATTGACACAGGATCAGCTTGCGGCAAGGCTGCAAGTAGCGGGCCTGCAAATGGGCCAAATGGCAATCAGCAGAATTGAAAGCGGTAAACGCCTTGTCCCTGACTTTGAGCTTCCTATCATTGCGGAAGCATTAAATGTATCGACAGACTGGTTACTCGGCATAGAAAAAGAATGACCACTTCCGTTTGAAGTGATCACTCTTTTTTATATAAAGCTGAGTGAAATCTTACGAAACAGTAATCTGGCCGCTTCTGATTCAATACTCAAATTTCGCTCAAATCTAAAGGGCCAAATTACTCCTACTACCCGATACTATAGAATAGTTCTTATGGAAAATCCTGCAGGTTCTTCGTCAGCGTTTACCCGAACGCTGATGAAACCCGCAGGATTTCCATTTTGCAGCAATAGAGAGGTCAGCAATGAAAAAAATGTATCAAATTATCTGCCGTAAAATTCGCAATTCGGTACGCCATGATTCTCAACAACCGATTTCAGCCCAATTTTGCTGTCTTCTGTTGCGAATACAATTTCGGCCGCCTTTAGCTCAAATGCGCGCGCTTCTTCAATGTTATTCTGTGTCGCTTTCCTGACGCAGTCCTTATAATATTTTACCGCAATTGGTGCGGCCTTGGACATCTTCTTTGCAGTTGCAAGGCCTACAACCTCAACGAGTTCATCTGCTACAACCTTGCTTGCAAGCCCCAGTTCATAGCACTGGCGGCCTGTGAAATCCTCGTTGAGGAACATATAGTCAAGCACCTTGTTTCTGCCGATCCACATAGGCAGGCGCAGAGAGCTCATGCCCCAGGAACCAACCGTGCCATAATAGATGTCACCGTCGTGCATGCGGAAGCCCTCACCGACAATACGGATATCAAAGGCGTTGAACATTGCCGTGGAGCCGCCGATGCAGCGTCCCTTGGCCGCGACGAGCGTCGGCTTCGGGCAGCAATCGATCCGCTCGACCAGGCGGTTGCCCAGAACGGAAAAGCTCTCCGGAATCTCTTCTGCTTCGCCGCTGATCCCCTTTTTCACGTCGCCGCCGTCGGCGCCATAGGAAAAGTCCGGTCCATTTGCTTTCACCATGACGGCGCGGACAACGTCGTTCTGTTCGAACTCATCCAGAGCGTGCATGATCTCAACCATCATGCGCTTGCTGACCGAATTGAGCGGCGGATGATCCAGCGTGATCACGCCCACGCGCTCCACGATCTCAGTTTTAATTGTCAAATAGTCCATATCTGTCCTTTCTGCGGCTCTATCGGCTCATTCCGCCAGAGCCGCCGCTTTATTTTTGGCTTCACTGAACAGCTTTCGCGTCAGTTTGCAGCGTCATTGTTCTTTTCGCTGGCAGAAGCCTTAACAACGTCTGCCACCTTTGCAGTGTTTTCAGTCGGCGCATGCTTGGTGCAGAGGCTCACAACAATGTAGGCCACTGCGCCAGGGAGCACGGGGAAAATGCTGGAGAACGGAACTGTGATCACGCCGAAGATGCTCAGCAGCGCCGTAATCATACCGACAGCTGCAGAAGCTGCCGCACCCTTTGTCGTGCCGCGTTTCCAGATGATGCCGCCCAGCAGCGGGACCAGCGTACCGGAGAGCATAATGGTATAGCCGACCGAAAGAAGATCAATAACATTTGTAAACGCAAGCGCGCATACAACGGCTGCCACCGAAACAACAATATTGACGATGAGATTCAGGCGCTTCTGCTGCGCTTCCGTTGCATTCTTATTAATAAAGCCGCAGTACAGGTCATGAACAACAAGCGCATCCGTCGCCACCAGCGCACCACTGGCAGTCGACATGATCGCCGCCAAGATCGCACAGATCATTACAGCACAAACGATCGGGGAAACCTTGTTCATCAGCATGACAATGAACGCATTTCCGCCGGCATCAGGGAACTCTGCGCCGCTCCACATGCCGATGTAGACCATCAGCCATCCAAAGAGGAACAGGGGAATGCAGCTGAGCAGATGTCCCCAAAACGCAGTCGCTTCTGTTTTAGCGGACGCCGCGCGCTGAACAGAGGTCTGGTCGACCAGCACGGAAAGAACCATCGGGCCGACAAACATCATCCAAAGCTCCGGAGAAATATTGAAAAGGTCAAACTTCTCCGCCGGATAGAACGCGTGGATTTCCGCAATGCCGCCCTGCGTAAACATGGAAATTCCAACGACCAGAACGCCGACAATGATCACACCGACCTGAAATACCGCTGTTGCGTAGGAGCCCCAAAGGCCTGCAAACATCGTGTAGACCAGCATAACTGCCGCTGTAATGACAAGGCCGATTGTCGGGTCAATGCCGAACGCCTGGAAAATGGCCTTTGCAGCAACCAGCTGACCGCCCATGGATGCAGCGCAGGCAAAGGGGCCGATGCCGCTGTAAAGCAGGACGATGAAGTTACTGTCATATCTTCTTTTGAAATAGTCCGAAAAAGAAACCAGCTTATTGCGGTAAATAAAGCGGGTCATTACAAACGCGTGGACAACGCATGCAATGCCGCACGCGATCGCGTACCATGCACCGGCAACGCCCAGCTTTACCGCGTACTGTGTCGTACCGATGACGACGCCGGAACCAATGCTGGCGCCTACCGCCGATGCGATAATAAACCAGATGCCGGACTGTCCGGATGCCGTGAGGAAGTCCTTCGTCGTACTGGCGTGCTTGCGCCCGCGCAGTCCGATGATTACGTTGATCGCCATAAAAATGATAAAGGTGACGATAATCAATGTGTACAAGCTCATCTCGATGTGATCCTCCTAATTTACAAAATATGTTCTCCTACGCTCTTAACGGGGAATGCGCTCGAAATTCTTTGGTTCATCCCTCCCTTTCTGCGCTCTGTAAAAGCTTCTCTTTAAAGCTGCTCATAAAATGTTTTAGCGTTATTGTAGAGGATGTGTTCCTTCGCATCATCGCTGAACGGAAGCGCTTCGACCTGAGCAATCAGCTTCTCTACCGGCATGCTCTGCGTACCCCAGTTGGAAGCAAAGCAAATGCGCTCTTTCAAAGATGTTTCTCCATAGTAGAGATATGGTTCATAACCGGAACCACGCATTGCGATCTTTTCAGGAGCATGCGTTTCAAAATTCAGATAAACATTTTCGTGGCGGATAGCAAGGCACAGGAAGTCCAGCACCCACGGCCAACCGCTGACGCCCGCCATAATTTTTAGTTCTGGGAAATCCCTTGCCACCTGATCGATATAACGGGGGTGCCCGATATCATACGGCACCGCCTTGGAAAGATTCAGGCTGGAATAGATATGGACCGGAATTCCCAACTCGCACGCCTTGCTGTAGAGCGGATAATTTTTCTTGTCTGCTGCATTGAGCTTTGTGCGGAACGCCGTTAAATACAGCGCATGCAGGCCGTATTCTTTCACGCACACCTCAAGCTCTCGAACAGCCTCCTCCCCCCTGTTGGGATCTACAAAAATAAAACCCTTGAATTTTTTGGGAAAGGCCTGTACGATCTCAGCCGTCTTGCGGTTGTCGTGATCACCGTCGCAGGTGATTCCCCATTCCACGCCGACCTCGTCAAGATGCCGGACAAATTCCGCAGGTTTAACCGCGTGCTTCTCCGCCGCCTCGCGGATGATCCGCAAAAAACCGTCGCGACCCTCGGACTCATAAATCGCATCAATTTCCTCCACCGTGAGTCCTACCTGTGCAGCAACTCCCGCCCCGTAGGTCTTTTTGTAGCCCCTGTAAAGCGGGTCCAGACACATGGCGCCCAGCATATTGGTCAGCGCTTCCGCCCCCATGGGCATATCCAGACACAAATCAATGACTTTTCTCATGTCAGTAACATCTCCTGTCTCTCCAATTTTGTCGCAATTCAATATTGACTAATGCCAAAATACACGTTTTTTTGACAATAGTCAATATTCTATTATGACAAAATAATCATTTATCTTTTGTATAATCAGGAAAAAATTAAGGGCCGAAACGGTAATTTTATACCGTTTCGGCCCTAAATAGATCTTTTTACAATCCCAAATCCTCATTGATCAGGACAACTTCCATCTCCATCCGAAACATTTTCCCCAGTAAAACACTGACGCCGCGACAAATTCGTTCCGGACTGCTGCAATCATGGCAGCGGCCAGTCACAGCACATGGCGTTTTCATGTGCAGCCTTTTCGCATTTTGGGGTGCCGCAATATTCCGTGCCCTCCAAACAGCCTTTTCAAAATTTTCTGCAAGCTTATTGCGCCCAATTACCAAATATACTTTTTTATGCCCGTACATCATTGACGCCACTCTGTTGCCAATGCCGTCAATACTGATCATTTCTCCCGTTTCTGCGAGGGCATTAACCGATGTGAGAAATACATCTGTGGACATCGCTTTGACCGGATCCACTTCACCCAACACATCGTCGTACATCTGCGATGGAAGGCACAGCGTATTATGCAATGCCAGGAGCTTTGGCAGATTCATTTCCGAAAGCGTTAATGAACCGCCAAACGATACACTCACCCCATTTATCTGTTGGTCCAGATAGTCTGCGGCGTCTTTTGCTGCTTCGAAAGATGATACCGCATAGCCTCGCTTCTTAAGCGCAGCCTTAACTCGATCAAAATTCATCATTCCGCCTCCTTTTTTGATTTCATCATAAATCCAATATTGACCGTTGTCAATATTGGATTTGCCCTTACGTCAAAAATCAAGGGCGTCCCGTCATTCAGCGGGACGCCCTTGTACCATCGGTTTTGCTGCCGGTTTTGCTGGGTATGTTATTTTAAGAGTTCTTTCAGCAAATGCACATTCTGCAAACTAACGTTATACCTTTGCACCCTCAGCCAACTCAAATGAACGGTCAACGATGGCCGCAAGCTGTTCCTTTGTCAAATCAAACGTCGGCATAATCGCCCGTTCGCCAAAATATGTCATATATTCTCGATCACTCAGCTCGATCATCCCGTAGAATGAGCCAACAACCAGACCGCGCGCAATGCTCTCAACCATGAGTGCATGAATGTAAAACTCATTCCCGTCAGTCGGCTTGCCGAAATACGCAAAGGCATCTCTGCTGTCGCCATAATACAAAGCAATTTGATCTTTAGAGAATTCTTTACCGCGCGAAGCGTATTCCGGAGCTGTAGCAATATACTCTGCAAACAATGGATCGCAGATTATATTCCTGCGGTACAGCAAATATTTCAGCATCAAACGAACCAGCGGCTCTTCACCGCACGGCAGGACCTTTTCTGCAAGCTGTTCCGTCATGGAAAATCGTTCATAATAAAGCACGTGCATGATATCGTCTTTATTTTTGAAGTAGTAATAAATCAGCGAACGCGGGATATTCAAATACTCGGAAATATCTCTGATATTCGTCTTTTCATATCCGTTCTTTCTGACAAGAAGCGCCATCGTTTCTACGATACTCTTCCGCATTTCTGCGCTCTTTTTATAAACAGCCATCGACTACACCTATTTGTTGCAATATTTCTGTTATTATACCACTCTTTTTCCCCTGCGTCAACCAAAGCAATATTGACACGAGTCAATATCTATGCTACTGTTAATTAACGGAAATCAATTTTTCTGTGTTTTGAGAGAAATGCCATTTTGGTAAATACATTGAATAAGGAGCGAATAATCATGGAAAAGAACGAAAAAGCATTTGAATCATTTCTTCAGGTATGTACGGTAGTCAAAGATGCAAAGAAAGCCGCAGAAACATGGGAAAAAGTATACGGAATCGGTCCATGGGAAATTGTTCACGCAACCGAGGAAAATTGTCGTGGACGTAAATTTCATGGCGTTTCAATTCCAGATGATGAACCGCACGACGCAATTGTTGCGATGAGCGAACTCGGTAATCTTTATCTAGAGATTATTCAGCCGATTTCAGGGAGCAGCCCCTATGCTGAGTTTCTACAGGAGCACGGCGAAGGAATTCACCACCTGGCGATCCGGCAGAACGACCGATTTGTACCTTTGATGCAGGAGCGAGGGAACGAAGAGATTTTTAGCGTTTGGATCGGGGATAAGTTTTACGCATATTATGATACACGCAAAGACTTGGGCTTTATCACGGAAACATTCTAATCATACTCTCACATAAGATGACGATACCGTCACACTGAATTGTTTCAGTGTGACGGTATTTTTTCGTAACAATTCAAAAAGGCTTGATGGAGCAGCATGAGCGCGAATGGAAAGCGACGTGGGAAGACGATGCGTGGGACCGGGCACGGGAGTTTGAACTTTTCGATCCGGCGTACCCGGTTGAGGCGCTTGAAGTCCAGGAAAAAACCGATGCAAACCAGTGCTTGCCCTCGCCGGTTCAAACGAATACCACCCAGAGCGTGGCCCTGGTAAAAACATCGGGCAGACCTGCCCAGGCGATACAGCCTGTCCGCGGAACGGTGCTCCTGCGTTCAGTTCAAAACGCTGTTCGCGGTCGTGTTGGTATCACACCTTACGAGGCGGCACAAGGCCTGATGAAAACGATACCAATGTTCTGTATCGGAAAAAGTTGGCTGGTATACCAGCAGGGGTACTATGCCCTGAAAAGCAGCGAAGACGTAAAGCGGGTCATTATGGAGGTTTGCAGACCTGCTGTCGAACAGTGCGGCAGCGCAAATTTTGTCGACCAGATCTTCAAAATTTTGAAGACAGAACCGAAGCTTTTTATCCAGCCTGACTTTAATCGCAACTGCGTCGCTTTTGATGACTGCGTCCTTGACCTCGACCGCTGGGAGGTGCTTGTACCGACGCCGGAAATTCTGGTTACGACACATCTCCGTGCGTCGCTCGGCCGCGGCGAGCGGACGGATTGTCCTGAATTCAAGAGGTTTTTAGCTGATGTCACACTTGGCAATCCCGTCCTACAGGAACGGATCTGGCAGGCCGTTGGCTATCTTCTCGTCCCTGATCAGCATGGAAAAGCGATCATTTTGCTTCAAGGCCGGATGCATTCCGGGAAGTCTGCTTTGGCCAATGTCGTGAAACATTGCTTTGATGACGAGCTCGTTGTTGCCCTTTCGGTGAACGAGTTCGACCGGAGATTTGCGACGTCGAGCCTGTACGGAAAAAAGCTTTGCGTAGACGCGGATTTATCCGACGAGCGGCTTAGCAGAGAGGCAGTCAGTGTGCTGAAAAAGTTGACCGGCTCGGATTCTATTTCGGGGGACGTAAAGTTTGGCGATTATTTGCAGTTCGAAAATAGCGCCAAATTTCTCTACGGCAGCAACCACGTCGTCCTGCTGCCAAACAAAGATGCTGAATTCTATGACAGACTTGTCGTCATCCCGTTTGCAAAGTCGGTCCCGCGGGATGCGCGTGATTTTTGGCTGGAAGAAAAGCTCAACGCTGAGCGAGACGCGATCATCGTTCAGGCGCTGGCCGCTTATCGCCGTCTTGTCAAGAGCAATTACCGCTTCGCTGGCGACTTCCCGATCAACGCTGTTACCGAAGATGGCGGGGAAAGCACCGCTGACAAAGTGGCGCAGTTCCTGAGGGAGGATTGTGAGATCGCCCTTCGTGTGTGGACGCCTACCGGGACGCTGTATGCAGCGTTTGTCAGAAGGTTCGGCAATCTCTGCAACGATAGATCGTTCTCTGAGCTGCTCTTTTCGATTGCTTTGTCCGCCGGTTATCCTGTCGGTAAAGACAAGGGCCGCACTTCCCCGAAGGCCAATTCTGTTTGGGGCTTCGAAAACTTGAAATGAAAGGAGCGTTGAGGATATGTTTCTCTATCGTCCGCTGCGGAAAGCTCCGGAGCGTCCGCGTTGGCAGGACGATCCGCGTGCCGCGGGACGCGATCGCGGAGTTTTTGAGAGCTTAAAGAGGATGCGGGAGGAGTCTCCTCCCGCATTTTCATTTTAACCCAGAGTTTACGCGTTTTAAAGGAGGAAAAAATGGCGAGAAAGAGTAATTCTCGCGCCGCGCAGGGCGCGGGCACGATTAGAAAGAAGACCGTCACACGCAAGGGTACTGCATACACCTACTGGGAGGCCCGCATCACAACGGGCTACGACCCTGGCACTGGCAAGCAGATTCAACGGTCCTTCTCGGGCAGAACCCAAAAAGAGGTACGCGAAAAAATGCAGGCCGCGGCTGTAGAGCTCAATAGCGGGACTTACAAGGAGCCGCTGAAGATGACCGTGGGCGAATGGCTTGACATTTGGGAAAAGGACTATTTAAACAACATCAAGCCTCGCACACGTGAGATTTATAAAGCCTCGATCCGCAATCATATAAAGCCAGCCTTGGGTGCCATTCGCTTAGAAGCGCTCGACACACCGACGATTCAAGCATTTTACAATGGACTCAGCTCACCTTGTAAGGCGCGCGATCATGCTCTCTCCTAAAACAATAAAAGACTTGCATGGCATTCTTCACAAGGCTCTTAGTCAAGCAGTTGCTATCGGTTATTTGAGATTCAATCCCACTGACGCCTGCAATATCCCCAAGGTAGTCCGTAAAGAGTTAACGCCTCTCGATACCGAGGACATACAGAAATTTCTCACTGAAATTCGAGGTAATCCGTTTGAAATTCTACTGTCGGTGACTCTTTTTATGGGATTGCGTGAAGGTGAGGTACTGGCCCTCAGTTGGCACAATATTGACTTTGAACACGGTACGGTTCTTATCAACTGCCAGTTACAGCGCTTTCGCGAGGATAAGGGCGTTTACCGCATTGTGCCCACCAAAAACAGCAAAGGTCGGACTATTAAACCTGCCACAGCCGTAATGGATCTGCTCAAGCGTCAAAAAGCAATACAGGCAGAAATGCGGCTTAAAGCCGGTACAGCTTGGGAAAATAATGACTTTGTCTTCACAAATGAATGTGGACATCATTTTGATAACTCGACCATTTACCGCGCTTTCAAAAAGGCTGCAACAGCAATTGGACGCCCTGACGCTCGCTTTCACGACCTGCGTCACTCTTACGCAGTCGCCGCTATCCAGTCTGGTGATGATATCAAAACTGTGCAATCAAATCTCGGTCACGCAACTGCTGCCTTCACTCTCGACGTTTACGGTCATGTCACAGAGCAAATAAAGCAGGCAAGTTCGGAGCGCATGGATAACTTCATTAAAAGCGTGTCTGGTGGTAAAAAATGAGTCCTTTTCACTCTCATAAGGGAAAACTAAAGGGAAAACAATCCCTAAAAGGCAAAAGAAAAACCCTGTAGCCATTGAAACTACAGGGTTTTTACTTGGAGCTGCTGGGCAGATTCGAACTGCCGACCTCATCCTTACCAACTGCCGTAGAGACTTCCATCCCCTGCTGCACAAGGTTTTTCGGCAGTTTTTTGTCCAAAAAGGATGAGGTCGCAGCCTGTTTGTTCCATTGTTTCCGTCCGCTCATTTCCCCGTGTGGGTCACGGTGTGGGTCAAACAACTTTCA
>QWCN01003871.1_pt1 | contig 16608 bp, 20 predicted proteins | sample 1972711 | NCBI WGS metagenome assembly QWCN01 (sample SAMN09866707, study PRJNA288562) | Human gut metagenome isolate term1_stool, whole genome shotgun sequencing... | isolation source: gut | host: Homo sapiens | place: USA: California | reverse complement strand
ATGTATCAGGCATGCCCACCCTCCCCCAAACCCTTCGATGCTTCCATAGATTCAGTGAAAACTGGAAAAGACGGACGTGCGGTCGAATTGTGGGGATCGGGGGATCCATAGAGTTGCATGATTCCCTCCTTACTTGTTTCCATTCAACGAGGAAAAGCATCTTTGGTACCCGATTTCGCCGTACTCTTTCTGCGTGAATGGAATCACTGAGACTCTTTTACTTCTTCTGCCCATGCTTGCATGATATTCACTTCGGATACTCCATAAAGAATGGCGGGGAGTGGCGGGTGAAGGAGTATGTCCTGTCGGATTGTCTCTTTTCGGATGCGCGTTGGACTATCAACAGGGTGGCCTGTCTTTCTGGGTAATTACTTATTGGCTGTTCGTAACATATAGCGCATTCCCCTTCCAGGAATACATTTCCGAATATGACTATGACACTGGGTCTATCACGAATTCTACATTCGTTCCATCCACGGGGAGATTTGATTTTTCCTGTTTTGAGGACAAAGGGACTCTCCTCACATTCATCCGAAATTATCTCGATTCCATCACACATTCACGATGCTCTACTCTTGTATACATTTTCCAGGAAAAGGAGTCCACATATTCCGCCTTCTACTCTTCTGTTTTCGCAGATGCAGGGTTTCTGCTCGTCATCCACTCTACGTTGATGGAGTACTATCTTCGTGACAGTCCGCGAGACTATCAGGATGACGACTTCCTGCTGGTGGTTGACGCCTCGGGTCATTCGGCCAGTCTTTCCTACACATGTCGTCGTCTCGGGGAGGATCGGTTCATCCCGAACAGCGAGGTGACCGAAGCGGCGATTGTCGACCGCATGGTCGCTATGGCTGCAGAGGAGTTCACTCGCTCGTTCGACGTGGACGTGGGCAAGGACAGCTACCTCGAGGCGACGCTCCCGAAGTGTTGTCGCGAGGCGTATCAGCTGCACCTGCGCGGACAGCCGCGCGTGTCCATCACACTGCAGCGCGACGAGAAGAAGCTGAAGGTCATCTTCGGACCGCCCAACTTCGACCGCATCTACGAGAGCATCGTGCGGCTCGAGCTCATGAAGCCCTTCACGCGCCTCGACACCGTCTCCGCCGCCCGTCTTCTCTACCGCGTGCGTGGCTTCGGCCCGTTCGCGGAGGCGGCGCGGCGCCTGCTGGAGAAGGACGTGGTCTTCGTCCACGCCGAGCCGCTGTGCCCTGCCCTGTGCGAGCCCTGCCAGGACTGGCGTCAGCGCCTGATAGAGGGGCGTGTTGTTGGCGATTCAAACAGTCAGGTGCTGAAGGGCAGTGCAAACAGCGGGATGGTGGAGGGCAGTGCAAAGAGTGAGGTGGGGGAGAGCCAGGAGTCACTGGACTACGGACGGCTGCTGGCGGCGCGACTGCGGGAGGAGCGCGGGCGGCCGAGGACGTGGTGGCCGGTGGAGGAGGACGTGGAGATGCGCTTGAGCTCGCTGCAGGCGGCGCTGGGCGGCGTGGAGGGCTTCGTGCCCGCCGACCAGGACACTCCCTGTCTGGAGGTGGGCGAGCGCGGCGGCGTGATGGCGGTGCTGGACCCGGCACGGGGCCTGCTGTTCCGCCGTGGTGCAGATAGAGAGGAAGTGCTGCAGGACGAGGAGGTGGTATTCGCGGCAGAGAAGACGGAGCACTCCCGGCGTGTGTGGCGCGGGCGAGGTGGCGCGTGGCGCGTGACTTCCAGCGTCCCGTGCGACGAGGGCGAGAAGGAGGTGTGCGCCTACCGCTGCGACGACGTGGGTGACGAGCTGTCCGTCGGCGGCGGGCGGAGCGTTCTGCGCACCCAATCGCAGCCGCTGGCGGTCTCTCTCTCCGGGCCGGCGGGCGCCGTGGTGCTGTCGGAGGAGGGCGTGGATCTGCGCGTGGGCTCGGAGGAGGTGCGGTTCGGGCGGACGGCCGTCAGCGCCAGCCGCGACGGCGAGGGCCGGGTGTACTTCGCGGACGGCACCTGGTACGAGGGCGAGGTGCGCACGGGGCTGTGCGACGGCAGCGGCGTCCTCCGCGGGCCGCACGACGAGCTGCTCACCGTCGGTGTCTGGCGCGATGGGAAGCTTGCCTCCTCGCTTCCACTGCCACCGGCTCAACCGTTCAGCGCGCCGGCGAATGATGCCGCGCCAGTCACTGGAGGTGATGGGCAGACAGCGTCAGCCGAAGTGGTGCAGCCTGCTGATCCGATACAGCCTATGGAGCCCGTGGAGATGACAGAACAAGCAGAGCAAGCACAACTATCCGAACTATCAGAGGAGACGCTGGAGGCGCGAGAGAACGGCTGGGTGGAGTTCGTGGACGCGGTGCTGGCCCGAGGGGACGGTCTCACGCGGGAGACAGCGAGCCGCCTGCTGCTGGGCGCGGCGGCACTGGCGGGAAGGGAAGAAGTGGCGGGAGAAGAAGGCGAAGACGAAACGGCCACGGAGCTGGGCGTAACGCTCACGGTGGAGAGCAGGGTGTCGGAGATTCCGACGTGGCGCGCGGAGAAGGTGGATGTGGAGAAGTACCGAATCACGTCGAAGGAGGGGGATATGGTGTACTTGGGAGGGATGAAGAATGACCAGTTGGAGGGAGAAGGCGTTCTCTACTACAAGAACGGTGGGAAGCTGTTCGAGGGCTCCTTCTGCCGAAACCGGTGGAACGGCATGGGCACGTGGTTCTTCCCGAATGGCACGTTGCATTACAAGGGGATGTGGAAGGATGGCGAAATGGACGGGGAGGGCATGCTCTACCGGCCGGTGAACATCGAATACAGCAACAGCGACTTCCGGAGGTACGTAAGACAAACAGGCGAGAAGAATCCCCACCTCTCCTTTGCTCGAGGATTCAATCCCTTCACGATAGGGGAGCCACCCAAATCATGAGCAGCGTGGACTGTTTGTTTGACTCCCTCTCATTCATTGTTTCAGACTGCACTCTTTTGGTGTTTTGGCGCAGGAACCGCTGGATGGAGGAGTGCTCTTTGCGGGAAACTGGCGTGGTGGATCGAGAAACGATCGAGCGCTACCTGTGCAGCACGGGGCAAGAGAAAAACAGGAAGAAGTTTGTAGTGGAGGAGGAGTTGGAATAAGGGGTAGAAGTATCACTTTGTTCAAATGTATGGGAATGACTGCGGACCCGCCTGCTGTTGGATGATTATGTGCGAAAAATGAAAATGCGTGAGCTTTAGAAAGTGGGCGAATCGTCTGATCATCAACAACGACTTTTCCTATATCGACTTCCTGCAGTCGATCGACGGCAATATAGCAGATGGACTATGGACAGTCGAGTTGCTGAAGGTGCTAAAGAGTTACGATTTCAGGTAGGAGGCAAGGGAAGGCTATTATGCAGATGCATATACTGCACAACCAACATCTCACCGTCCACAAAGCAATACGAGTATTTGGACTTCTACAAAGTGCTTGCTCATTTGATGCGTCATCCATAGACCACTCTTATCAATTCGGACCTCGTTCGAGTGCAAAAGCTCTTCCGAACAATCAGCTGTGAGAGCATCCACATCTTCAATGTGCGTGTTGGACTGCTTCGTGAGTTGTAGGCGCACGTGTCGATCGAGACAATCGAGGATTTCCTGTGTTACAACGCGAACACGGTGGCATTAGTTCTCGTCGATTACTCCGTTTTGTATCCGTCAAAGAACTGTTGCACATTCGTGCGTTTTAACGTGCGGACTAAGAAGTAGAAGGATTTTTGTGGCCATTACATCGTTCTCATCGGCTACAGCAGGAGTAGGAAGGCATTCAAGGTGGTGGATCCCCTGCGGTACTTTCGTGGTTCTAGGAACTACGGTTGACGAATAGATCATTATATCAATGAGCGAGTGGTGAACAATGCGAGACTCTCAAAAGGCACAGACGAAGATGTTATCTTCGTGAACTTGGAGTGACCTGTGTCAACTAGTGTTTGGATTGCATAGCTGGTTACTGCTGTTTGTTTTCCCCATTATTGTCTGTGCGAGTCTTCGCTCACTGTGCATAAGAAGGATGGCGTGTTTGAGATCGTTATACCCTTTACTAGCGGTGTTGTTCTATGTTTTGGCGACTGTGTACCTGGAGACAGATATCGACGCGAAAGGAGAGAGTCTGGCTTCGCAGTGGTCCGTGAAGTATAATTTTCTGTATGATCTTGATGGATCTGTTGATTGGCTCATTTCTAGGAAGAGGGATCCACCCAACACCGCGCATGTAAAATCTAGAAGCATCGTGAAAATGAGGAAGTACTTTGGTTTTTCTGCGCTGAAGAGGCAAGAGAAGCAGAAGAAGAAGTACATGCAATCAAGGAAGTCGGAGCATGCGAAGTCGAGCTCTTCAACTGCTTTGCATAAGAAGGCGACCAAGTACTATCCCCAATCTGTAGCCACTTTCACCAATCGAGAGGTGCTTCAGAAAGACACGTCCAGGGTATCGAGTTTAACTCCTGAACACCCTGACCGGAGTAAGAGAAGCAATGAGACAATGCAGGCTTCTGTAGAGGAGTTCGTTCCCACTCTTCCTCCTACAGAAGACCCTGCGAAGAACGGAACCCTCGCCGAGGATGCGAGCAACCAGCATGAGGCTACCGAGGAAGTAAAGCCTGAAGAGAAGCTTGAAGAGAAGCTTGAAGAGAAGGTGGAGGAGAAGGTGGAAGAGAAGTCGGAAGAGAAGTCGGAAGAAACACGCGAAGCCACCTCAGCACCCACCACTCTCTCAAAGACGAAGAGAAAAGCGACGAGAAAGAGCCGCGCCGGCACCCGTCCGAGAAGTCTGTGGAAGCACGCGCCGCAGTTCCTGCACCATGCCAAGTCCGCCAAGAAGCCCGCCAAGAAGCCTGTTCGTGCCGAAGCCGACCACGCTGAGGCGACCACGCGCGCACTGGGCAACTTCACCTTCACCTCGCCCGCCTGGCGCGACGAGTTCGACGCCGCGCTGGCCGCGCTGGCCGCGCGTCCGCGCCTGGCACCGGAGGCGGTGCGTCAGCTGCAGGGGTGGGCCTTTCCCGCGGGACTCACGCGTAGCTCTGCCGGCCGCTCCGCCGCGCAGCTGACGGCCACGCACGCGCTGCTGGCGAACGCCTGCGTCGACGCGGAGGGCGTGCGCGTGTTCGAGGCGCAAGCCGGACAACTGCGCCAGGCCGCGGCGCGCTTCAACGGCGCCAACAGCACCGACTTCTACTGTGCGAGCGGGCGACGGGCCTGACGCGTAGCCGTGCCGCTGCGCTCCAGCAACGCCTCGCTGGACCACCAGGTCGCCGCGCAGCTGCCCCACCTGGCCGTGCTCCGCCCGCGCGACGCCGGCCGCCTCGCCTTCCTCCAGGCCGCCGCGCCGCTGCTGCGCCTGGCGACGCGCCCCGAGCAGTTCCCGCAGGTGCGTCCTCGCCGCCGCTTCCACGCGTAGGTCGCCCGCGTGCTCGTGATCGGCGCCGCGCCCGCGCCGGACAGCTGGCGTGCCCTGCTGCTGCGCGCGCTGCTCGGCTGCTTCGCCAACGCCACGCGCCCCGCCGTGAGCTTCCTGACGCACGACGTGATGGAGGACGTGCAGTGCGGCGCCTCGCTGGTGGGTGTGGTTGATGCGACTCACGCACAGACGCTGCTACGTGCGGCCGGCGAGACGGACAGCCCCATACCCGACGTCCTCGGCGGCGACCTCCTGCGCGCCGCGGCCTACAAACAGGCTGGACTCGCGCCGCAGCGGGCGAGTCGCCTCACGGTGCAGCTGCTACTGGCGGACAGCCGCCTGCTGAACCAGAAGGCGGTGGTGGAGCGGCTGACACGCGCGCTGTCCTCGGTGCGGCTCGCAGGGGCGTGTAAAGCGTAGGTCACCGTGGCGAGCGGCTCGCTGAAGGGTCTGAGCCCGAAGCAGCAGCTGCACGTTTTTGAACAGGCGGACGTGCTGGTGAGCACGCACAGCAATGCGTTGGTGAATGTCGTCTTTATGGTGCCGCATTCGGCGGTGGTCGAACTATTCCCTCCAATGTACTCGTCTCCTATCTTTGCCCATCTTTCTGCCAGTGAGCGCATCTACTACGCGGCTGTGACCGGATACATGGAGGAGCCCAAGATCTGCCCTTCCGGAAGAGAGTGCGGAGTGGCTTTCTACCGCGATGTGGTTTTCAGTGTGAAAAGCGAAGCTGTTGAGACTGCCGTCATGGCGGCGCTTCATTTTGTGAACGGAACGAAGTACTGACCGACCCTGTGTTTGTTTGACCCAATTCCACTTTTTCCGGCTTCTTTTGGCACTCCTTTTGACGGCCATTTCTCGGTCAATAATCAGTGTCAGGACAGCCATGTCTGCTTCAGTGGAACCGATTCAAACGCTCTACATAAACAACCTGAACGATAAGCTTTCGAAGGAGCAGCTGAAGCAATCGCTGTACCTCTTGTTTTCGCAGTTCGGAACGATTCTGGACATTGTCGCGCTGAAGACAGAGAGGATGAGGGGTCAGGCGTGGGTGTCCTATCTCTCTGTGCAGAATGCGACTGACGCGATGAATAAGCTTCAAGGATTTGACTTCTTTGGAAAGCCAATGGTGGAGATTGTTGTGAGTGTGTTAGTCTGTAGAAGATCCAGTATGCAAAGACCAAGTCGAACGCCGTCGAACGTTTTGAGAAGGCGCTTCAGGTGAAAGCCTAAGGTCGGGGAGCCGAGAGTCTGTATTAGTAGTATCCATGTTTCCTTTTCCCTCTTTGTTTTCACATTTTTCCGTGCACAGTTGATGGGGATTCTCATTTCCAGAAGGAATAGTGACTATTGAGTCATGGTTGTGTTCATTCCCTCCGTGTTTCTCTACCTATTGCAGACCACTACTATAAGATAAGCACCTTCTGTTTCCATCAACAGATGGAATAACGAGTTCCAGAACATTCCTTACCCTCCTCAGTTTTCTCTGTACAACCTGCTATGAAGTCGGTATTGACGGGAATGCTGATGCGCTAGGATTTTCCTGCAGTATAAGAACCCGGAAGACGAGGACGGATTCTACAAGCTGAAATTGACCCTGAATAAGACCTGGAGCGCCTATCCCATTTCCAAAGTGAAGAAGGTGCGTTGCACTACTCACGCATCATGCAGTAGATGTTCTGCGACTCATACAACAAGAAATACCCTCTGGTCCCCTTTACCCCCGAAAACACAACGTGTTACGTATTGTATGTGTATGTGCTAGCTTTGTGAGCATGTAGCGGCGAGCCAGTGTACGATGACGACATTATCGAGGATGTCTGCGAGAATATGGGCACGATCATGTTCCAACTCGGTAGGCACTGCGGGTGGGAGTGATGGGCAGGAGAGCCTCCCAAGAGACCCGTGGTGGTGAAGGAGGATCACACCGGCATGGTGCGTTGCACAAACTACGGCTGCTACAAGTGGTACAAGCCCGAAGAGAACGGTCCCACGGCCTGCAGATACCACACCGCTCCTCCGGTGTTCCATGACGCATCGAAGGGCTGGTCCTGCTGCCAGAAGTGGGAGTGCGTGGCGGCGGTGAGGCGTAGGCGCGTGTACGACTGGGACGAGTTCCACAAGATCGAGGGCTGCACGGTGGGTCCGCACTGCTGCGAGCAGAAGACGGAGAGCTTCGCGCCCTCGCCCACGGTCGCCGCCATTAACGCCGCCGTGCAGAATTCCGCCATGCCCGCGGCGACGGTGAACGAGGGCACAGCGGCGGTTCCGGCGGCTCCGGCAGCGCCAGTGGTCCGGTCGATCGAGGAGTTCAACCGACAGAACCCCGACGCGCCGACGCTGGAGAAGTCGATCAAGGAGACGGTGACGGAGAAGCCGAAGCCCGTGGCGATGAAGGACGGCAAGGCGATGTGTCTGCACATGGGCTGCAACCAGTGGTACAAGCCCGAGGAGAACGTGGAGGGCGCCTGCCACTACCACAAGGGGTCGCCCGTGTTCCACGACGGAGAGAAGTACTGGAGCTGCTGCCCACAGAAGAAGGTCCTCGATTTCGATGCCTTCATGAAGATTCCCGGATGCATGACCGGGAAGCACGACGACGGACGGGAGTGATGAGAGGGATTCACGTGTTTGTTTGATCCGCTTAACAGAAAGATGGAAGAGGTGAGGGGACTGATGCAACAGGCGCGCCAGAAGGTAGTGGGCGGCGACCTGCAGGGAGCGCTGAACGACTACGAGGAAGCCTTCCAGAAATCGCAGGCGCAGCAGTATGTCGCCGGTATGTTCTGCTGCAGTCGTCGACTCGGGGATATCTATTTCATCTCTGTAATGACGGACGCGCAATCCTCATGAGTAGCGAAACAACGACTACGCTCTCCGCTGGTACGATTTTGCGGATGGACTCCTTCAGTCCGATTATCTGAAGAACGAAATCATCCAAAAGGCGTGCCGTGACATGTGGGAGAAAGCAGCGTCGTTATGCACTACCGCCCCAGAGTGTGCAGAGAAGCACAATACATATATCAAACGCATTCAGTCTCTAACCGAAGAGAAGACCGATGACACGGTGGAAACGGGAAGTGCAGAGCAGGACTACAATACGCTCGTGAAGAAGCAGGATAATGAAGCGGTGGCGGCAGCTGCGGTTGATGATGCGTAGAAGCTCTACGACGCCTTCTTCAACAACTGCAAGAAGAACTCGCTGCGACTCGTTCTTCGGTACATTCACAAGGGCGTCGATGTGAATCACGTCAATCCCCAAACCAAATACACAGCCCTTCACTGCGCTTGCTGGCGAGGCCATATCGACATCGTTCGCGCGCTGCTGCGACACGGAGCCGACATGAGCATCCTCAACAGTGAAGTACGTGAGAGAAGCGTGACTGAGGACTAGGGAGAGAGCTGCGTGCAGTGCGCGGAGGTGGCGAAGCGGCAGGACGTGGTGGACCTGCTGAAGAGGGTGCAGGACGAGGGCATTGGGTTTTTGGGCCCGTGCAATGAGTGTGAGAAGATGAAGCAGAAGAATGCGGACTGCAGTGTTTGTCAAAGCAACAGTGAATTGAACGATGGCAACTAGGGGATACTCTGGGTTCAGTGCGCACTGCGTGTGATTGGCCCGTTCGTGACTCACCTCCGACACTGTTTTCGCTGGGTCGAGCACGAATCCGCGGTAGATCATCCGGATGGTTGATACGTTGTCTACGCTGTGTTCCGTCTTCAGCGACTCCTGCACAAACGTAATCATGCTCTCGATGAGAGTGTTCGGCTCATAGTCGTGATTGAGGGTGATCACGCGGTCCGTCAGCGGCTACTTAAAAAATGAGATGAAAGACGTACGGACTGCACGCGGATCTGGTAGTTGGCGGTGTGGTCGACGGTGATAGAAGCGCCTAGAGTTCAGGGGATGATGCTCAGCAACCCTCCTCAATGACTCCCTTCATCAAGTTTGACGGTGTGGAGTAGCAGTACTTTTCAATGGAGTACTGCAGCCCCTCCTCATCCACGCAATCCCCCAAATCATGGTTCGGCGCTTCGAGCTTCGCCTGTGTGAAGAGCTCGTTTGCCTTGCGGTAATCGCCTACCGTGAAAGAGTAGAGAGGTTGCCACCCTTCAAAGCCAATTCACAGCAGTTCTTCAGGACGCCCCACACATCCAGGTTGTTATCCACACGGTCCATCCAGAACTGCTACGCCCTAATCGAAAGCAGAAACACGGACTTGACGAAGGTCATCGAGGTCATTCTCGTTAAGGGTTTTGTCGTAGGGAGCGAAGTCCATTTTCCACGCCTTTGGAGGGTAGAGAGGCCCCTCCCCGTCCTGTTTGCTGTTGATGCACCCCATAGAAGAAGAAATGAGTCATCTTCGCGTGTTTGACAGGAAACAAGACAACGAGCATACGATAGAAATGGTACACAGGGCAATACAAATTGCACCTAAAGGAACAGGGGTGAAACTAATCGCTGAGGAAACGGACCATACTCTCTCTATCCAGGAGATAGAGCTGATTCTTCAGCGTCTTGTTCTCCGCCAGAAGCCTACGCCTCAATAACGGAAAGGACGATCACTTCTGAATCACGGTGGTGAGGGAAGAGACTTCCTCCTCCTTCTGCTTCAGCTTCTGGTTCTGGTCCATGAAGCACTTCGCAAGGCTGTCGAACTGCTGGACCTTTGACGAGGCAGCGGACTACTCGTCATTCCACTTAGAGAAACTCACAATATGATTCTGCAGCTCCTGGATCTTCTGGTCCCGGTTATGAATCTCCATCTCCTTCATCTCCAGCTGTAAACGCATCTCCTTCCTACAGATCAACCGACTCACCCAAAGCAGTACAACTCGTTATCGCGCTGCATGAAGAGCATCCGATTGAGGCCATTGGGCGACTGCGGGTTTTCCTCTCCTCTAAACATCACCCCATGGACGGACGGAACGTACAGCTTTCGAATGCGCTTGAAGGGTGTGGGGCAGGCGTCGGAGGCTAGGCCGTTACACACAAGGAGCAAAAGGTACGCTCGTTAGTCGTGCTCCCTTCCAGCAGTCCGGAAAGACTCCGCTTTCGTGCAGGAGATCCCAGTGCGTCGAAATGGACAGCGAGCATGGTTGGTATTGTTGTAGAATGCGGTAGGTAAGAATTGGTCCGAATCGCCAAATCTTTTCTGGGAGGGAAAAGAACGTCAGTTGGCAGAAATCGGAGGCATTTCGGTATTCCTTTGAAAGACGGTCAGTCTTGGCTTCTAGAATGTATCTCTTCCATAAGACACTCGTATTTGGTTCGAATGTGAACCAAGTCATTGCGGGTAGCTCAACTAGGCGATACTCACGGGGTAGGTCACTTCCTGGGGACGGACGAGAAGCAGCTAGTGGTTTTGAGAGGCACATCGATCACATTGTACAATTCAACGGATGGGGCGTGTATTCCCGTTCTCACAAGTCCGCTTTTCGCCGTAGGGCGCTGTGTCGACTGCCTCCACCTCATGGGTATTGCACTTACCATTCAGCGTCATTTGCAGATTACAACAAGGACCTTATCGTGCTGACGTCGGATAGCGGCTGCCTTTCGATCCTGGAATATGAAACCAAGTCTCACGCCTTCAAATCTGTATACAATTATAAATTCGGAGAAACGGGATGTTTATTCCGCACTCCCGGCCAATACCTCCGTGTTTGCCCAAACAGCAGCTGCATCGCTGTCGGTGCGTGTCCTACAGGAGCGTGACTCCTAGGTGGGCTGAACGGCGATATGCTTCTTTTCCCCGTTCAGTACACGCTAAACGAGAGCTACACCGCCATTCAGTTCCAGAGCGCGGACCCTCTCGTGTGCCACGCGCCCAGCCGGCTCGTGTACGACATGGTGTGGATTGACGAGAAAACGCTCTTCACGCTCGCCGCCTCCATGGAAGACGGCTCCAAGGCGCTGGACTGCTACGCCGTGAGGGATGACAGGCTCGTCTACACCCCGTCGTACATCCCGCTGGATGCGAAGGGCTGCTACACTCGCCTGATCTTCTGTCGGTTTGACGCAGCGGTCTCACCGGTAGTTTCAGAGTCGGTCATCGTGGTGAGTCCGGGCATGCTGACGTTCTTCCGCCTCGGCGCGATCCAGACCACGACCACGGTGAACTACAGCCCGCCGGGCGCGTCGCTGCTCACCGCCGCCTGCGTGCTGCCGCAGGGCCTGGTGTTCGCCACGGACCGCGGCGAGGTGCTGCTCATCTCGCCGGAGCAGACGTCGCTGGTGATGCTGGCGCAGCACCGCATCGGCGAGGCGGGCTTCTGCGCGCTGTGCAGCGACGGCGCGTCGCTCTTCCTCTTCAGCGAGATGGGCATCACGTGACCGCCGCGCCGCCGCCTCACGCGTAGGGTGTCCGTGCCGCTGGTGGCCATCGGCGCGGGGCCGCTGCCGAAGGAGGCGTTCGTGGATGGCTCGTTCTCCTTGCCGCAGTGCACGCGCATCCAGCCGATCGCGTCGGCGTCGGCGGTGCGCCGGTACATCGGGCTGGTGGGCCACGGGAAGAGTAGCTGTGTGAGCGCCGTGGGGCTGGGCGTGAACTGCGTGCTGCAGGGCATCTTCTCGCTGAAGGAGGGCATGCGCGTGGCGCGCATCTTCACGCTGGCGGACCTGGCGAATCCTGCAGACCATAAGTTCATGATCATGACGGGCAAGGCGTTCACGATGGTGATGACGCTGAACGACCGCGGCTCCTTCGAGGCCGTGAGCTCGCTGTTCGAGCTGAAGGAGCCCACGCTGAACATGGGCGTGATGAACGGCCACTACGTGCAGATCACGCCCACGAAGGTGCTGGCGCTCACCGCCTCGGAGGTGCGCGGGTCGTGGTCGCTGGCGGGCGACAGCCGCATCCTGTACAGCCACCTGGGCGCGCAGTTCGTGCTGCTGATCACGAACAAGCGCGAGATCGTGTGCCTGCGGCTGCGCGAGGAGGGCGGCGCGACGCAGTTCACGACGCTGGAGAAGGGCATCCAGAAGGAGATGACGTGCATCATGGAGTACAAGGGGACCATCCTGGTGGGCATGAAGGAGCGCTCCATCGCCTGCTTCGCCGTGGAGGGCACCACACTGATGGAGAAGGGCACCTTCCCCGTGAGCTCGATCCCGCACTGCCTCTACTCCTTCTGCGCCATCACCGCGCCGCAGTACAGCCAGTTCTGCTCCTCCAGCGACGACGCGCTGCTGATCGGCGGCGACACGGGCATGCTGACCATCGCTAGCCTCGACCTCGCGGGCGAGGGCCTGCGCGTCATCTCCGAGGTGCGCGTCGACGCCAAGCCCGTCTACTTCGCCGACTGCGTGCTGCGCGGCGTGCCGGTGCTGCTGGTGTCCGCGGGCGCCTCCTACCGGCTGATCTTCCGCAACGACATCTTCAACGTGCAGCCCGTGTTCTTCCGGTCGAAGCTGGACAAGACGCACCAGTCCTTCTCGCCCTCCAGCCACATCGACAACCTCGCCATCTACCACAAGGCCAACCGCCTCCACACGCTCATGTGGCAGAACTGCAACGTCCTCACCGTGCGGCTCGACATCGAGTCGCCCGGCGCCTCCATCTACTCGCGCACCATCGGCATCACCGGCCGCCAGATCATCTCGCTTCCCCGCGGGAACGCCATCGTGACGGGCTACGACGTGGCGCAGCACCAGGGCGCAGTGTCCTTCCCACGGTACGCGCGCGCGTTCTGGTTCGACAACAACGGCTGCTTCCAGATGAAGGACCTGACCAAGGCGCTGCTGCGCCACGGCAACGACCTGGTCAGCTGCGCCTGCTGCTTCGGCCGCGGCCAGAGCGAGGGCGAGGAGAAGGGCTGGCTGGTGCTGGGCACCTTCACGGGCACCGTCAGTGGCGCCGCCGAGTACCACCTCAGCCTCTTCCGCGGCGACCTCAGCAACATGTTCGGTGGGTGCGGCGAGCGGGCGTCACGCGCAGGCATCGCCTCCAGCGATCGCGCGATCGCGGAGCTGTGGCGGCAGCCGATGGAGGCGAAGCTGTTCTTCGCGCTGCACCTGCAGGACGCCAAGATCGCGGTGGTGTGCGGCTTCTTCCTCCGCGTGTACGAGGTCAGCGAGACGGGGCTGGAGCTGGTGGCGCAGCTGCGCGTGGCGGTGGGGCGGCGGGCTGAGGCGTAGTGCACGGACTCCTTCGTGACGGCGATCCAGTTCGAGCAGGGCCGCTTCTACTGCGTGGACAACGAGGGCGTGCTGCGCGTGATCGCCTGCACGCGCGACTGGCAGCTGGTGACGCTGCTGCGCCACGACACGCACCGCTCGCTCATGCGCTGCTGCGTGCTGGACGACGTGACCGTCGCCGTCAGCGACAAGTACGGCAGCGTGCTCATCTACCGCAGCCTCTACCCCGTGGTCGTCACGCGCCGGCCTCACGCGTAGGTGACCGACATGCCCGTGGACATCGACGCCGAGGTGCTGCGCGCGCGCACGGAGAGCGGCTACGCCGTGGGCGTCGAGAGGACGTGTGACGTGTAGATGGCGCTGATCAGCGCGTTCTACGTGGGTGAGGTGGTGACCTCGCTGTTCAAGCAGGCCTCGGGCAAGGCTTCGGGCAAGGCGGATGTGCTGATGTACTCCACCATCAATGGAGCCATCGGGTGTCTCTCCCCCGTCGACGACCTCGAGAAGCTGAAGACCCTCGTTGCCATGGAGTCGCTCATCATCGGCAGGGGCGTTTCGCTCGTCGGCAGAATTGTGGACGATTTCAGGAGTTCGTTCGTTCCCAGCCTCGTAGGAGAGGGAAGAGCGAGTGAGGGATAGGGAGTGGTGGACGGCGACATCTGCAAGAAGTTCTTCGACTACTCGGTGGAAGAGCAGGAAGAAATGGCGAAGCAGCTGGAGCTGTCCGTGACGAAGATCAAAGAGATTCTGTTTGAGGTGAACGACATATGATGCCGGTTGTGTCCTGTTTGTTCGTAACGAAGATTGTCATTATTCCGCTGAAGTATGAGTGAGAAGGACGCCACCCAGCCGCTTCCGCAGTCCGTGACCGTGGGGCAGTTCGAATTCACCTCCGTCCCCCTATCCGCGATCGACGCTAAGAAGGGAGCCCGCTATGCACAGGATCACGTGTAGTTGGCTTGTGGTGGATTTGAGAACTAGACTGCTTCAGTCCATTGAGATCCTCGGAGACAACGGCTACACACCTATCGTTGTTCAGAAAGAAGATAGTTGTGATGAGCGTATTGCGTTTTCAGTGAAAGTGAAACCGTAGCACTTCCATCACCCGAACTGAGGAGGGAGGAGGAGGATGAAGTATACGTGGATGGGGATAGTTCACAGAGTAGAAGGCGAGAGATGTGTTCGTCTCCAAGCTCGCAGAACAGCAATCAGGCCATCTCCCACAATCGATTGCCGCCAAACTCCCGGAGGCGCCCACATCCCTGTCCGAGTTGGGAAAGTACAGAGAAGAGACACCTGGCGGTACTTCCCTTTCTCCTCGTCAATCGTAGTGCCCCTCCCTCCTTCGATCAGTCCCACGGATAACACCATGTTACAGTCGTGTGTTGGGGCTGTTGCTCACTTCTAGACTTGTGGACACCATCGCGAAGTTGCCAGATGACTACAAGCAGACGCTGTTGAACTATCTCCGGGCTGTGGAGGACAAGTACGAGAGTCTCTCAACCCACTAATGTACCATGTCGTTTCTCTTTGTTCTACATCTCCTACGTGAATGATATGACAGTGTGATGGTTTGTGTGAGCCACAAACAGCAAGTATTAAGGAACAAACACAACACTCTCAACCCTTCTTTGTCCGGTGTTTCCTCTTCGCGTTTGCCTTGTCCAAAAGGAAGGGGAAGTCGCCAATTCCCACGATGCCGTCGCTCGTGAAGAACGCCTGCACGCGCTTCAGACTCGGACTCCCGCAGAAGGGGCAGAACACCTTGGTGGTGTCCCTGCACACACTACGTCTCACACGCCATTACCTCCACCACCGGTAGCACCGCGCGCACTTGCGCGTCCACGTCTTCATCTTGGTGATGGGGTGAAGCGTCGGCGACAGCAGCTGGAAGCCCATCTGCAGCAGGACCGCCTCCGGTTCACACCGCCTCCGTCCCCTACCTGGATGCTGCTGTTGCCCGTGCAGCACACCACGTGGTTCCGCGACGGCTTCGACTCCGTCGGCACGTTCATCTCAAAGCTCCCCAGCTCCTCTTCCCCAATCCACCGAGACTCCTCTGGCTCGGGCTCTGCCGCCTCCTCCACCACCAGACTCCCACTCCCGCCGTGCACGTGACTGCCCTCCGCGCTGTACTCGGACAGCGGGAAGAAGTCGACGTCGCCTTCGTTCGCCGTGTCCAGCCGCGCTGCGGCGCGAGGGATGGGTCGATTGTCGATGTCTCCGGGCTGCGGTCAAGGAAGTAGTATTACTGCGAATTGGATATGTGCTTGTAGAAGCAGGCGTTTCCGCGGCTGCAGCCTCCGGGCATGCTGAAGTACAGACACGGTTCTGCGCAGACATTCACGCCCACCTCACGCAGTTTATTTGTGTGTTGAAAATACCGGCATTTCTACTCCCTCACGCACCCCAAGAAGGAAAACATCCAGGACGGGGACTCGGTTGATGTGGTCCATCCCGATCTGTTTCCGTTCAATATCGTATACGAGTGCCATAAAGAGAATGTCCAGTTCTGTGAGTCGATCATACTCCCCAGCGTCCTCGGCAAAGGACCGAACTATTTGCGTTACCATCCAACGGCAAACCGTACTCGATGCAAGCGCTTCTTCCGAAGGAGGGAATGAGCGAACTCGCTCCAGAAAGCGCCGCTCCCCCTCACTCTTACACATCTTCCGTCTGTCCACCAGGTACACGTCGGTTGAGTAGAAAGTCTAGCGATCAGGGAAATGGCGTCGCTCCACCTCGCCCATCGTGGCGATGCTCTCGTAGTTGTCAAATGCATCCACGTCCAGAATTACCGTCTCATACCTCGCACTGGCCATAATGAAAAGTGTCCCAACAAACAGCGCAACCAGTTTACAATTCATCGTCATCATCACCAGCCTCGTCCGCGCTGCCAGCACCGCTGCCCTGCGCGTTCTGGTAGAACTGGGACATGATCGGGTTGGCCACGGCCTCCAGCTCCTTCTGCTTCTCCTCGAACTCTCTCGCCTCGGCGTCCTCGTGGTCGTCGATCCAGTCCAGCGTCTCCTTCACGGCCTCCTCGATCTTCTCCTTGTCCTCCTCGCTGATCTTGTCCGCCACG
>QWCN01003859.1_pt1 | contig 16640 bp, 9 predicted proteins | sample 1972711 | NCBI WGS metagenome assembly QWCN01 (sample SAMN09866707, study PRJNA288562) | Human gut metagenome isolate term1_stool, whole genome shotgun sequencing... | isolation source: gut | host: Homo sapiens | place: USA: California | reverse complement strand
GACGCGCACTTCAAACACGGTCTCGCCGTTGGCCTCGCGCTCGGTCACAGAGACCTCGTCCGGTTTTTCCACGAGGTTCTGCACAATATAGGTCAGAAGTTCTTTCATCTTTGGGGTCTCTCCTTATTCGGCTGCGAGGGCCTTCTTGAGCAGCGCACGAACGGTATCCGTCGGCTGTGCACCGTTGGCGAGCCAGTAGTTGGCGCGCTCGGCGTCGACGACGATCTTCTTGTCTGCGCTCAGCGGATCGTAAGTGCCGATCTCCTCAATGCATCTGCCGTCACGTGCGAAACGGGAATCCGCCACCACGATGCGGTAGTAGGGAGCCTTCTTAGCGCCCATTCTGCGAAGTCTGATCTTGACCATGTATCTTCACCTCCATAAATAATCTCTGTATCTCCAGCTCCCTGCGGGAGCATGGAATCGGTTTCAGAATCCGAAGGGACGGCCACCGCCGCCGCCGAACAGATTGCCCAGACCGCCGAGACCGCCGCGGCCGCCGCGCTTCATGCGCTTCATGGCCTTGCTGTTGCCGGACATCTGGCGCACCAGCTGCTGCATGAGGTCAAACTGCTTGAGCAGCTTATTGATCTCGACCACGCTCGTACCCGCGCCCGCCGCGATGCGCTTTTTGCGGCTGGAGTTGAGGATGCCCGGGTTGTCGCGCTCGCCGGGGGTCATGGACTGGATGATCGCCTCGATGCGGCCCATGGCCTTCTCGTCGACGTTCGCGCCCGAGAGCGCCTTGGCGTCCATGCCGGGGATCATGCCGGCGATATCCTGCAGCGAGCCCATGCCCTTGAGCTGCTGGAGCTGGTCATAGTAATCGGTGAGCGTGAAGCGGTTCTGCCGCAGACGCTCCGCCATCTCCTCGGCCTTTTTCTGGTCGAGGTTCTGCTCGGCCTTTTCGATGAGCGTGAGCACATCGCCCATGCCGAGGATGCGCCCGGCCATGCGGTCGGGGTGGAAGGGCTCGATCTGGTCGAGCTTCTCGCCGATGCCGGCGAACTTGATGGGCTTGCCGGTCAGCGCCTTGATCGACAGCGCCGCGCCGCCGCGGGCGTCACCGTCGAGCTTGGTGAGCATGACGCCGGTGATGTCGAGCGCATCGTCAAAGGCCTGCGCGGTCGCGACCGCGTCCTGACCGATCATCGCGTCGATGACGAGCAGGATCTCCGCCGGATCGACGGCGGCCTTGATGTTCTGCAGCTCGGTCATGAGCGCCTCATCAATGTGCAGACGGCCGGCCGTGTCGAGAAAGACAAGGTCGTTGCCGTATTTTTTCGCGTGCTCGATGCCGGCCTTGGCGATCGCGACCGGATCGCCCTGCCCCATCTGGAACACGGGAATATCAAGCTGGCGGCCGACGGTCTCAAGCTGCTGGATGGCAGCCGGGCGGTACACGTCGCACGCGACGAGCAGCGGGCGCTTGCCCTGCTTGCGCATGAGGCCGGCGAGCTTGGCGCCGTTGGTGGTCTTGCCCGCGCCCTGCAGGCCGACGAGCATGACGACGCTCGGCGAATGGGAGCTGATGTTCAGCTTCTGGTTCTCACTGCCCATGAGGGCGGTGAGCTCTTCGTTGACGATCTTGATGACCATCTGTGCGGGCGAGAGGCTCTCGAGCACATCCACACCCGTCGCGCGCTCGGTCACCTTGCGCACAAAGTCCTTGACGACCTTGAAGTTCACGTCCGCCTCGAGCAGCGCGAGCTTGACCTCACGCATGGCCTCCTTGACGTCGGCCTCCGTGAGTCGGCCCTTGCCGCGCAGGCGTTTGAACGCCTCGGTCAGCTTGTCCGACAGGGATTCAAATGCCATGGTATCTATCCTTTCAGATCCTGAAGCTGCCGCAGCGCCTGCTCGGCCAGCGGCCGGGCGTCGCCGCCGACACAGTCGCGCAGCTTCGTGAGCGTATCCTCCAGCGCGGCCGCGGCCGTGCGCTGCGCGGCAAAGCGCTGCACCAGACCGAGCCTGGACTCTGCATCGCGCAGCGCGGCGTCCGCACGGCGGATGTTATCCCACACGCCCTGACGCGAAATGCCGCTGCTGGCGGCGATCTCCGCCAGAGAGAGGTCCTGATTATAATGGAGGTCGTAATACTCGCGCTGCTTTTCCGTGAGCAGCTCGCCGTAAAAATCGAACAGCATCGTGCGCCACACGGTCTCGTCCGGCATTGCAAGTCCCTCCCCGCTGTAAACCGTTTTCCCTTTACAGCATGGGTAGTATACGCCTCCTGCGCGCGAGTGTCAAGTATTTTTTCTTGTCACCGCATAGTTTCTTTTCCGTGCGGGCAACATTTTGGTACTGCAAACCGTTTTTGGAGGGATCTTCATGGCCGAAACCAATGCCGCCGCCCTGTGTGAGGCGGGGCGGCGCGATGCCCAAGCCCTGACCGTGACCGGCCGCCGCCGCGCGCGCACCGGCAGCATCCGGCGGGCGGTAAAAGCGCTCACGCGCACGGCGAAAGCCGTCACGCCCGAGACGCCGAACGGCGCATGGCTGCGCGACAACCGGACCCTTGCCCGCGCCGCTGCGGACGACGCCGCAGCCGCGCTGCGCCATGCGCATACGCTGCGTGCATCCGGCGCGCAGACCGTGCTGCACGCCTGCTGTGCCGGGCTGCTGCGCGCCTGCGGCAACGCGCTCACGCCCAAGGCTGCGCAGGCATATCTCGCGGGCTTTCAGGATGTGCTGCCGCTCGAGACGGCGGAGCTTGCGCTGCTCGTGCCGGGGCTGCAGGCGGCGGCAGTCTGCGCGCTGGCAGACACCTATGCGCACGACGGAGCTGCCGCGCCCGCGCTCTTCACGTCGCTGCGTGCGCTCGGCACGGCCGCGTGGACAGCGCTCACCGAGCGGTGCGATCGCGTGGGGCGCATCCTCGCGCGCGATCCGGCGGGCGTCTACCCCGCGATGGACGCAGCCACACGCACCCGCTACCGGCAGACCGTGGCGCGGCTTGCGCGGCGCACGGGCCGGACGGAGATCGACATCGCCGAGGACGTGCTCGCGCGCGCGCAAAGCGGCGAGGGGGCGCGGCGGCACGTGGGCTGGTTTTTGCTGCGCGAGGTGCTCGGCGCACCGGAAAAGCGCCGTGACGGTGCGTGGTACATCGCAGCCGTCGTTATGGGGACGCTGGCCTTGTCGCTGCTGCTGGGCTTTGCGACCGGGAGCGTGTCGGGCGCGGTGCTGCTGCTGATCCCGGTGTCGGAAGCCGTCAAGGGCCTGCTTGATGCGGTGCTGCTGCGCGTGACGAAGCCGCGCTTCGTGCCGCGGCTGGCGCTGCGGCGCGGCATCCCGCCGGAGGGCAAGACCCTGTGCGTGATCGCGGCACTGCTCACCTGCCCCGGCGATGCGCACACGCTCGCCGCGCGTCTGGAGGAATACGCGCTGTGCAACCGCGACGCGGGCGAGCAGCTCCTGTTCGGGCTGCTGGCAGATCTGCCGGAGGCGGACATGGAGCACGCGCCCATCGACCCCGCCATCCTGCGCGCGGCGCGCACGGAGATCGAAGCGCTCAACGCACGCTATGGCGGGCGGTTTTACCTCTTCACGCGCGAGCGGGTGCAGACGCCCGACGGGAAATGGAGCGCGTGGGAGCGCAAGCGCGGCGCACTGCTGGAGCTGGCGCGGCTGGTGCTCGACCGGCCGGGCGCGCTGCACTGTGCCGCCGGCGATGCGGCGGCGCTGCGCGGCACGGCGTATCTGCTCACGCTCGATGCCGACACGCGCCTGACACCGGGCGCTGCACGCGCGCTCGTGGGCGCGATGCTCCACCCGCTCAACCGCCCGGTCGTGGACGCGCGGCGCGGCGTGGTCACGCACGGCTACGGTCTGCTGCACCCGCGCATGGCCACCGAGCTGCAGAGCGCACGCGCGAGCGACTGGGCGCGCGTATTCGCAGGCCCCGGCGGCAGCGACCCCTACGGCGGCGTATGCGGAGAGCTGTATATGGACTGCTTCGACCGCGGCGGCTTTTCGGGCAAGGGCATCCTCGACGTGCGCGCGCTGCTCGCCTGCTGCGGCGGCAATGCCCTGCCCGAGCAGCGCATCCTCAGCCACGACGCGCTCGAGGGTGCCTACCTGCACGGCGGCTTTCTCGGCGACGTGGAGCTCACGGACACCTTCCCCACCGCGCCGCTTGCATGGGGCGCGCGGGCGCACCGGTGGATCCGCGGCGACTGGCAGAACGCGCCGTGGATCTTCTCGCGGCGCGCACGGGCGCTGCATCCGATCGACCGGTTCCGGCTGGCGGACAGCCTGCGGCGCTCGCTCATCGCCCCGGCGACGTGGGCAGCCATCTTCCTCGGCTGCGTGCTGCGCTGGCCGGGGCTGCGGCTGGCGGCATATGCGGCGCTGCTGGCGCTGGCGCAGGGGCTCATTTATGCGCTCGGTCACCCGATCGTGCACCCGGCGGACGCGCGCGTGCGCTATCACAGCAGCGTTCTGCCGGGGCTCGCCGCCGCCGTGGTGCAGACGGTGCTGCGGCTGATCCTGCTGCCGTGGGAGGCGGTCCTCAACGCCTCCGCCATCGTGACGGCGCTCTGGCGCATGGCGGTCTCGCACCGGGATCTCCTGCAATGGCAGACGGCGGCACAGCGGGCGGCAAAGCGCGACGGGCTGGGCGCGTATCTGCGCGCGCTCTGGCCGGCAAGTGCGCTCGGGCTGCTCACGGCCGTGCTCACGCCGAGCCCAACGGGGCTGGCCGCCGGCATCGTGTGGACGCTCTCCCCGTTCGTGCTCGCGGCGCTCGGCGCGCCGAACGCACCCGGTGCAGCGCCGCTGCAGCACGCGGCACAGCGGGAGCTGCTGGGCTGGGCAAAGGCGACGTGGCAGTATTTTGAGACGTTCTGCACCGTCGGGGAGCACTACCTGCCGCCGGACAACGTGCAGACCCAGCCGCCGACCGGCACGGCGCACCGCACATCGCCGACGAACATGGGCTTTGCGCTCTTGTCCGCGCTCTGCGCACACGCGCTGGGCGTTGACAACGGGCGCGGCTTGGCTTTGGCAGAGCGGATGCTCACGACCATGGAGCAGCTTCCGCGCTGGAACGGGCACTTTTACAACTGGTATCACACGTGCACGCTGCGGCCGATGCCGCCGCTGTATGTGTCCACGGTGGACAGCGGCAACTGCGCCGCCGCCCTGCTCGCGGCGGCAAACGCCCTGCGCGGCTGGGGGCAGGACGCGCTTGCGGCGCGGGCACAGGCGCTCTGTGACGGCATGGACTTTGCCCTGCTCTACGACCCGCAGCGCCGCCTGATGCACATCGGCATCGACACCGGCAGCGGCAAGCGCTCCGAGGGGTATTATGACCTGCTCGAGAGCGAGGCGCGTCTGACGTCATACTTTGCCGTGGCGCGCGGCGACGTGCCGCGTGAGCACTGGCGCGCCCTTTCCCGCGCGCAGGTGCAGCACGAGCGCTACCGCGGCTGCGTGTCGTGGTCGGGGTCGGTGTTCGAGTATCTGATGCCGGAGCTGTTTTTGCCGCCGCAGCGCGATTCCCTGCTGTGGGAGAGCGCAAAATTCTGTCTGCGCGTACAGCGGCGGCGCGTGCGCACGGGGCAGCCGTGGGGCGTGTCGGAGAGCGCGTACTTTGCGCTCGACAGCGCCCTGAGCTACCGCTACAAGGCGCACGGCTGCGCGGCGCTGGCCATGCAGCCGGACATGGACCGTGAGCTCGTGCTCTCGCCGTACAGTGCCTTTCTCGCGCTGGCCGTCGCACCGCGTGCGGCGGTGCGCGATCTGCGCAGATTCGCTGCGCGCGGTCTGCTGGGGCAATACGGCTTCCGGGAGGCGCTCGACTGCACGCGCGCACGCACGGGCGGCGGCGGGCAGATCGTGCACTGCGTGATGGCGCACCATCAGGGCATGAGCCTGCTGTCAGCGTGCAACGCGCTGTGCGGCGGGCAGGTGCAGCGCTGGTTTCTGGCAGACCCCGCCATGCGCGCGCACATGAGCCTGCTGTCCGAGCGCCTGCCGCTCGGCGCACCGGCGCTGCGCCGGCGTCCGGAGGCGCAGCGCAGCAAGCCCCGCCGCCGCGCCCTGCCGGACTACACGGTCGAGGGTACGGGCGTGGACGCAGAGGCGCCGCGCTGCACGCTGCTCTCCAACGGCACGTACTGCCTCGCCGTGACCGAAGCCGGGCAGAGCTTTGCACGCTGGCACGCGCTGAGCGTCTGCCGCCGGGGGACACGCAGCGACCCCGCCGCCGCGCCGATGGTGTCGCTCGAGACCGGCGGCGTGTGCACGCCGCTGCTGCCGGGCACGGCCGATGCGGCGCGGTGGCGCTTTACGGTGCGCGCGGCGCAGTTTTCGACGCGCCACGGCAGCGTGACCGCCGTGCAGACCTTCACCGTACCGGAGCGTGTCAACGGCGAGGTGCGCGCGCTGACGCTCTCGTCCCCCGACGGGATCGACGGCACGGTACGGCTCACATTTGAGGCCGTGCTCGCCCCGTGGGAGGATTATGTCAACCATCCGGCGTTCGCGCGGCTCGGCTTTCAGAGCGTGCTGCGGCGCAATGCACTGCTGCTGCGCCGGCTCGGGCACGGCGGGAAGCCGGAGACATGGCTGTGCGCCGTATGCGACCGGCAGGCGGACTTTTACGCCGAAGGGGCGATCCCAGGCTGGCTGCGCGCAGGGTATGTGCAGGTGCGCGTTGCGGTGCACACGCCGCCGGACACGCCGTGGCGCGTGCGCTTTGCGCTCGGTGTGGGCGCGCACGAGGACGATGCGTTCGCGGCGGCACAGCGCGCGCTCGTTCTGCCGTCGGAGTCGGCGGCGGCGCTGCCGGGGACGCTGGCGGCGCAGTACGGCATGACGGACGCAGAGCTTGAGGGCGCGATGGCGCACATCTCGCCGCTGCTGTTTCCGACCGCCGCGCCGGATGCGGCAGCGGAGCAGCTCAAGCGCCCGGCACTCTGGGCGCACGGCATCTCCGGCGATCTGCCTGTCTGGTGCGCGCGCCCGGAGGCGCACGTGCTGCGGCAGTGGGCGCTGCTGCGCGCGCTCGGCATCGGGTGCGATCTCGCGCTGTGCACCTCCGACGGCGGAGACTACCTCCAGCCGACACGCACAAAGGTGCGCGGAGCGCTCGCGGCGCTCGATCTCGCGCACTGTCTGGATGCGCCCGGCGGCGTACACCTCGTGCCGGAGGACGCCTTCGCAGACGTGGCGGCGGCCGCTGCCATCCGTCCCGGCATGGCGCACACGCGCTGCACGCTGCCGCTGCTGCCCCCGCCGGGCGACCGGCGGACAATGCCCACCGGCAGCGAGGTGCACTGGGACGCCGACGGCACGGTATCCTTCACCGGACTGCCGCCGCGCGCGTGGAGCAACGTGCTCACGAACGGGCGCTTCGGCTTTCTTGCGACCGACGCGGGCACGGGGCATCTGTGGTATCGCAACGCGCACACCGGGCGCATCAACCGCTGGCTGTGCGACCCGTGGGTACTGCGCGGCACGGAGACGCTGCGCATGACAACACGCGCGGGCGCGGTATCGCTCTTTAACGACGACGGGCGCGCACGGGTGGAATACGGCTTCGGCTGGGCGGCGTGGGAGCGCACCGTGGACGGGATGTCCGTGCACGTGACGGCGTTCGTGCCCGAGGATGCGAACGCGCGCGTGCTGCTCATCGAGTGCGCGGGGCGTGCACGCATCACATGGCATACCGACCTCGTCTGTGCCGGGCGCGACGCGGACGCCCCCGCCGTGGTGACGGCGTATTCCGGCGGCGTGTTCACAGCCGGGAATGCCCGCGCAGATACGCCCCTGCGCGTCTGCGCGGCGGCGGGTATGCCGCTCACGGGGTGGACGTGCGACCGGTTTTCGTTCCTGCGCGGGCAGATGGACCGGCGCGCGGGCGCGGGGCGGAGCCCCTGCTTTGCGCTCGAGGGCGTCGTCGAGCGGCAGGGCGTGCTCGTGTGCGGCTGCGATACGCGCGCAAACCTCCTGCGCCTGACGCAGCCGGACGAGGCCGTGCGCGCGCTGCACCGTGTGCGTGAGCGGTGGCTGGGCGCGGTGTCGCGCCTGTGGATCACGACGCCGGACGAAGCCATGAACCGCTATCTCGGCGGCTGGGCGGCATATCAGACGCTGTGCTGCCGGCTGATGGCGCGCACGAGCCTGTACCAGAACGGCGGCGCATTCGGCTTCCGCGACCAGCTTCAGGACGCGGTGAATCTGCTGCTGCTCGACAGCAAGCCCGCGCGCGAGCAGATCGGGTGCGCGTGCGCGCACCAGTTTTCCGCCGGGGACGTGTGCCACTGGTGGCACGCGGGTTTCGGGGTCGAGCACGGCGTGCGCACGCGCATCTCGGACGACCTGCTGTGGCTGCCGTGGGCTGTGTGCGAGTATGCACAAAAGACCGGCGACACGCAGATCCTGAGCGCGGAGTACCCCTTCCTTGCGGGCGAGGAGCTGGAGGAAAACGAGCGCGACCGCTACCAGCCGCTCACACCGGGGGCGGAGACCAGCACGGTGCTCGAGCACTGCCGCCGCGCCTTTATGCGCGTGCTCGCGCGGGGTGTGGGCGCGCACGGCCTGCTGCACATCGGCACCGGCGACTGGAACGACGCCTTCGACCGTGTGGGCGCGCAGGGGCGCGGCGAGAGCGTATGGCTGACGTGGTTTTTCGCCGTCACGGCGCGGAAATTTGCCGCCCTCATCGGCGGACACGCGGCCGAACAGCTCACCCTTGCCGCCGACCGCTGCACGCGCGCAGCCGAGGCCGCGTGGGACGGCGCGTGGTATCGCCGCGGCTACTATGACGACGGGCAGCCGCTCGGCTCTGAAAAAAGCGGCGAGTGCCGCATCGACGCGATCGCGCAGGCGTTCGCGGCCTTTGACACGCACGCCGACCCCGCGCACGTGCACTGTGCGCTCACAAGCGCCGTGGAGCAGCTCTTTGACCGGGAGCACAACGTCGTGCGGCTGTTTGACCCACCCATCACACGGCGCACGCCCGAGACGGGCTACGTGCGCAGCTACGGCGCGGGGCTGCGCGAAAACGGCGGGCAGTACACCCACGGCGCGCTGTGGCTGGCCATGGCGCTGCTGCGCACGGGGCGCACGGACGAGGGCGTGCAGATCCTGCGCGCGGTGCTGCCTGCGGCGCACGACCCGGCGCGCTACGAGGGCGAGCCGTATGTGCTCGCAGCCGATGTCGCCGCCGGGGACAACGCCGGTGTGGCCGGCTGGACATGGTATACCGGCGCGGCCGGGTGGTACCTGCGCATCGCGGCGGAGGAGCTGCTGGGGCTGCATCTGCGCGGCGGTGTGCTCTACCCCGAGCCGCGGCTGCCGGCCGGCTGGCCGGAGTGCGCCGTGCGCTGGCGCGACGGCGCCGGGCTGCTGCACACGATCCGCCTGCGGCCGGACGGTGTGACCGTGGACGAAAAGCCCTACGACGGCAGCGGCATCGGCAAAAAACGGCCGAAGCCCTATTCCCAAGATAGGTAAGGCATGATATAATAATGTATTCCGGAAAAACGGAAACACCCATCTGGGAAAGGAGCGCAATTATGCAACGCATCCGCACGGAGATCCTGCCCGGCGTGTGGCTGACCGCCCTGCGCACGGAGAAATTCAAGACCGCGTGGCTGAGCGTGAATCTGCTGACGCAGCTGCGGCGCGAAACGGCCGCCTGCACGGCCGTGCTGCCGTATGTGCTGCGGCGCGGCTGCACGCGCCTGCCCGATCTGGAGGCGATCGCAGCCGAGCTCGACGGGCTCTACGGCGCGCACATTACGCCGGTCGTGCACAAGCTGGGAGAAATCCAGGCCGTTGGCTTCGAGGCCGATTTTGCCGACGACGGCGCACTCGGCGAGGAAATATTTCCCCGGCTCGCGGCCGATGTGGCCGACCTGCTGCTGCACCCGAACACGCGCGGCGGCCTGCTGCGGCCGGACATCGTCGACAGTGAGCGCACGCAGCTGATCGCGCGCATCCGCGCGGCCGTGAACAACAAGCGCAGCTATGCACGTGAGCGCCTGTACACCCATATGTGCTGCTGCGAGGATTTCGCCGTGCCCCGCCTCGGTGAGGAGGCGGACGCCGAGCGCATCCACTACCGCAAGCTGACGATGCGCTACCATGACCTGCTCTCGACGAGCCCGGTGGAGATCTTTTACTGCGGCTCCATAGACGGAAAGCGCGTTGCGCGCATCCTCACGGATGTGCTCGCCACGATGCCGCGCGGAGCGCTTGACGAGGATATCGGCACGGACATCCGCATGAACGCGCTCGAGGAGCAGCCGCGCTATGTGACCGAGACGCTCCCGGTCGCGCAGGCGCAGCTCGCCGTGGGCTATCGCCTCGGCACATGCATGGAAGATCCCGACCTGCCGGTACTGTTCGTTTTGAACGCGCTCTACGGCGGCTGCGTGACATCGAAACTGTTTTTGAACCTGCGTGAGCGGCTCAGCCTGTGCTACTCCGTCGGCTCGCAGCTGGACACGCACAAGGGACTTCTGACCGTGACGAGCGGCATCGCCGCAAATCATTACGAGCGCGCGCTCACCGAGATCACCGCGCAGCTCGACGCTGTGCGCAGCGGTGACTTTACGGACGAGGAACTGCGCTGCGCCATCCGCAGCGCGGCCGGTGATCTGCGCGCCAGAGCCGACGCACCCGACACGCTGGCGTGGTACTGGCTCAACCGCACGGTACAGGGGCTGGACATTGACCCGCCGGAAATGGCCGCGCTCGTGGAGGAGGTCACGCGCGACGACGTGGTGTCCGCCGCCGCCGGCATCGTGTGCGACTGTGTATATCTGCTCAAGGGAACGGAGGCGGCTGCCGATGACAAATGAACGACCCGAAAATGTCTGGGCGGCGACGCTGCCGAACGGCCTGCGCGTGCGCGTACTCTGCAAGCCCGACTTTCAGCGCAGCTACGCCGTGCTTGCGGCCTGCTACGGCGGAGCCGACCGGCGCTTTCGCGTGGGCGATACGTGGACGGACACACCCGCCGGCGTCGCGCACTATCTTGAGCACAAGCTCTTCGACATGCCCGACGGTTCGGACGCGCTGACAGCGCTCTGCGGCAACGGCGCCAGCCCGAACGCCTTCACGTCGGCCAACATGACGGCATACTATTTTTCCTGCACGGATCACTTTGAAGAGAACCTGCGCACGCTGCTGCGCTTTGTCTCGACGCCGTATTTCACCGATGCGAGCGTGGCCAAGGAGCAGGGCATCATCGCGCAGGAGATCCGCATGGGGGACGACGACCCCAACCGCGCCGTATGGCGCAACCTGATGCGCTGCCTGATGGCGCGCGACGGCGCGCGCGACGCCGTGGCCGGTACGGTCGAGAGCATCGCGCAGATTACGCCCGAGACGCTCTACACCTGCCACCGTGCGTTTTACGCGCCGTCGAACATGGTGCTGTGCGCGGTGTGTCAGACTGCACCGGAGCGCGTGGCCGCCATCGCCGGGCAGCTGCTGCCGCCGGAGCTTGCCCCCGTCCCGGTCACCGATCACGGCGCGCCGGAGGAAATGACCCCCGCCGAGGTACATATGCGCGTGCAGCTCGCGGTGTCCGCGCCGCAGATGCTGCTGGGTGCGAAGTTCCGTCCGGCGCAAAAGGGCGCTGACCGCCTGCGGCAGGATCTCACGGCCAGGCTCGCCATGCAGGCCGCCTTCGGCAGATCGAGCCCGTTTTATAACGATCTCTACCGCGCGGGGCTGCTCGGACGCAGCTATTCCTGCGGCGCGCAGTTTTGCGGTCCGGTCGCGCTGGCCGTGCTCGGCGGTGAGAGCAGAGAGCCCGACGCCGTGTACGCGCGCGTCAGGGAGACCGCCGCACGCATCGCGCGCGACGGCTTCGACCCCAACGCCTTCGAGCGGGTACGCCGCGCCATGTACGGCAAGCTGCTGTGCGGTCTGGATCAGTTCCGCAGCGTGTGCATCGACATGGCCGAGGGGCTCTTCGGCGGATATGAGATGATGGACGCGTTCCCGCTCCTGCCGGAGATCACGGCGGCGGAATGCGCCGCCTGGCTGACCGAGACGTTTGCACCCGAGCGTCTGGCGCTCTCGGTCGTGACACCGAAAGGAGGTGACGGCGATGCCGACAATGATGCGTGATGCCGCCATCAGCTTTCCCCTGCTCGGCGACTGGAGCATTGACCCCAGCGCGTCGTTCACGCTCTTCGGTCACACGTTTTACTGGTACGGCGCGATCATCGCCGTGGGCTTCATCCTGGCGATGCTCTACTGTGCGCGGCACTGCCGCCGCTGCGGCATCAAGCCGGACACGCTCTATGATTTTCTCATCTGGATGATCCCGCTGGCCATCATCGGCGCGCGGCTGTACTACGTCATCTTCCAGTGGAGCGACTACCGCGAGCACCCGCTCAACGCGTTCAAGATCTGGGAGGGCGGGCTCGCCATCTACGGCGGCGTGATCGCGGGCATCCTGACCGGCATCATCTGGTGCCGGAAGCGGAAGATCCCCTTCGGCGCGATGGCGGACGTCTGCGCACCCGGTCTGCTCATCGGGCAGTGCATCGGCCGCTGGGGCAACTTCATCAACCGCGAGGCCTTCGGCCGCGAGACGGCGGCCTTCTCCCGCATGGGGCTGACGCTGCCCGGCCAGGAGACCATGTACGTGCATCCGACGTTCCTGTACGAGAGCCTGTGGAACTTTGCGGGCTTTCTGATGCTGCACTTCTGGTTCCGGAAGCACGAGCGCAGGTTTGACGGCGAGCTCATCCTGCTCTACGCCGTGTGGTACGGCATCGGTCGCGCGCTCATTGAGGGGCTGCGCACCGACAGTCTCTATATCACCGGCACGGGCATCCGTGTCAGCCAGCTGCTGGCCGGTGTTTCGGCGGCGGCCGCCGCCGTCGTGCTCGCGCTGCTCTACACAGGCAAGCTCCGGCATCCGCCGCGCTACGTCGACCGCGAGAGCGGCGAGGCGCAGCAGGATGCCTGACCTTCTCAATATCCTTTCCATTCATACATCAGGAGGTTTTGATCCATGAAAGACTACCGTGATATGCTCAGCAGCCTCAAGGACAAGGTTGTCGACGCGGCCGGCAAGGCCGTCAGCGATGAGGTGCGCGACAAGGTCGCCGGCGCTGCACAGGCCGTGGGCGAGCGCGCCAAGTACGCCTCGCGCATGACGCGCCTGACCGTGGACTGCAACGCCGAGCTCGAACGCGTCAAGCGCACCTACACCGAGATCGGCCGCCTGTACTACGAAAACTACCGTGACACGGCCGACGCCTTCCTCGCCGAGCTCTGCCAGCAGGTGACGGACGCCAACGCCCACGTCGCCGAGATGGAGGCGCAGATGGACGAGCTGCGCGCCGCCGCGCGGGAATACCGTCCCGCGCCGGATCTGCACACCATCGACGCGGAGGAGGTCATCGACCCGCAGGACATTGAGGTCGAAGTGACCGAAGAGCCCGCACCGGAGGAATGAGCGCGGAAAGGCAAAACAGAACAGCCCCCGCTTCCGTCTGGAAGCGGGGGCTGTTCTTATGCTGTTTACCGGTCGCAGTAGGCCATGAGGATGGTCGCGACCTGTGCGCGGCTGGCATAGCCGTGCGGCGTGAGCAGCACGCCCTCCGGCGTGCCGACGCCGTTGATCAGCCCCTGCTCGACCGCCCACGTGAGCGCAGCATAGGCATAGCCGGAAACCTGCGCCACGTCCGGGAAGTCCCTGAGCACGCCGCCGGTCATCGCCGGGCTGCCGGACTGCGTATAGAGGATGAGCGCAAAATCCTGCCGCGTGATCGGTGCCTCGGGGTCAAAGGTCGTCTCCGACGTGCCGGACACGAGGCCCGTGCGATACGCCCAGCGCACCGCCGGATAAAACCACGCGTCGGTGCTGACGTCGGTAAACGGCAGCGTGCCCGCAGTCTCCGGGCTGCCGGCTGCCGCCCAGAGCAGCTGCACGATCTGCGCGCGCGTGGCGAGCATATCCGGCGAGACGGTGACCTCCGACGTGCCGGATATCAGCCCTGCGGCAATGCAGTAGTCCAGCCCCTCATGCGACCAGATGTCCGGCGCGGGCATATCGCGAAAGCGCTGCCCCGGGCACAGCCGGTCGTGAAAATACCGCGTGAGTACCGGCAGGCCGTAGCCGTAGGCATCGTCCCGGCCGGGATCGCCGAGATCATCGGCATAGCGATAGAGCATCTGGCGCACGCCCGCAGCGCTCAGCCCCGGCTGCGCAAGCCGGACGCAGGCCGCCGCCGCCGCGATATGCGGCGCGGCAAACGACGTGCCGCTGCGCACGGACGTGCCGCCGCCCGGCGCCGCGACCACGACGTTCGAGCCCGGCGCACACAGGTCCACCGCCGTACCGGAGGAGGAATAGCTGCTGTCAAACGCGCGGCTGCGGTTCACGCCCGAGACCGTGAGCACCGCCTCCTGATTGGCCGGGTAGACGTCGTCGGCATTGCCTGTGGGATTGTTCTGGCCGCGGTTGCCCGCCGCCGCGACAACGACCACACCGGACGCATACGCCTGCGCGAGGACGCTATTTAAAAAGGAATAGCCCTTTTCGATGGCATTCGTCCAGCCGAGGCTGAGGTTGACGACGGCCGCGCCGTTTTCCAGCGCATACTCGAGCGCCGTGAGCACGCGCGATGCCTTCGACATATTGTTGTCATCATACACGCGCAGCACCATCACGTCCACCGCATCGGGCGTGAGATCGGCAACGAGCCCGGCCGTGGCCGTGCCGTGGCCGTTGATGTCCGTGACGTCTGCCGTGGCGTTGGCGAAGTCATAGCTGGCGGCCGACACGCGCCCCTGAAGCATCGCGTGCGTGCAGTCTGCGCCCGTGTCGATAACGGCGACCGTGACGCCGCTGCCGGCCGGGAGCAGCAGCTGCGCCTGATGGCGCAGCGTCGTAAAGCCCATGGTGCGGCCGCCCCAGGAATAGCTGGGCGTCTCGTCCCAGAGGCCGGACAGCGTCTCCTCCGCCGAGAACGTCTCGTCGAGGAAGCAGTCCGTCACATTGGGATCTGTGCGCAGCTGCGCGAGCGCACGCTGCGCGGTCTGCGCGTCGGAAAATTCAAGCACATATTCCTGCCACGCCGCCAGATGCAGCACGCGCTCGGCACCGTAGCCGCCGGCGAGCGTGCCTGCAAAGGCGATCACACGCGTGGGCCCTGCCGCGGCGCGGCGCGCGCGAAACAGGCCGCGGCGCGGCGTCGCCGGTGCAGACATCGCCTGCGCCAGCTCCAGCGCACTGCCGACCTCGACGGGCTGCGTCTGCAGAGCGGCCGCCGGCAGCGTCAGCGAGCACAAAAGCGCAAGCGCGAGCAGCAGGGTCAAAAACCGTTTTTTCATTTCGCGCCCCCTCACGTCGTGATCGGCACGAACCACAGGTCGCGGTCGACGTGGCCGGTGATGCCGGGGACCGTGCCCTGATAGCTGTACTGCCAGAAGTCGTGCGCATAGTAAAAATCGTCCGCCGTGCCCGGCGCGCTCACCCAGAAGGCGTAGTCCCTGAGCTGCGTGAAGTCGTAGTCATAGTACCCCTGCCAGCGGTTGCCGTAGACGGCGGCATCGTAGCCCGCGGCCTCGACCGCGGCGCAGAATGCGGCGGCACAGGCCGTGACGTCCTCGCCGGTCATCTCCGCCGTGCGCACCGTGTCGCCGGACGCGACCGAGCTCGGGTCGATGTTCTCCCAGTCGAACACGAGCGGCATGTCGATCCGGAAATCCTGTGCCGCATCGACCAGCCACTGCGCCTCCTCGGTCGCCTCCTCGGGCGTGATCGCCTGCGAGAAGAAGTACAGCCCCACGCGCAGCCCGGCAGCACGCGCCCCGGCGGCGTTCTGGCGGAAGCGGTCGTCCTCGACGATGCCGCCCTTACCGTAGCCGCGGTAGCCCGCGCGGATGAAGGCGAAGTCGATGCCGGAGTCCGCGACGGCCTGCCAGTCGATCTCCTGCTGGAAGGTGGACACGTCGATGCCCTGCAGCGCGCGGTAGGCCGTGCCGGTATAGGTCACGGTGCCGTCGTCGCGGACGGAGAAGTCCCCCGCCGCGATCGCAAATTTGTCCACACCCTTTGCCGGTGTGATCCACGCGGTGGCGATGCCGGTGTTGACCTCGACCTGACCGATGTGCAGGTCGCGCACGGAGCAGCCCGTCAGCGAGCAGAGCAGCAGCGCGCTGAGCACAACGGGCAGCGCGCGGCGCAGCCAATTGCAATTGCCGATATTCTTTCTGTTTCTATCTGTGTGTTTCATGCCGCCAGTATAGCACACCCCGCGGCGGAACGCAATCCGCGCACGGTGCGCGGCTGTCGGGGTCGTAATAATGTGCGAGATAGCCCGCCGTGCGCAGCGTCTCGCCCGCCATCTCTTCCAGCCGTGCGATCCGCTCGGAGAGCTCGCGCCGGGCGCGGCCGGAGTGCGGCATCGCCGCCAGCTCCAGCCGCAGTTCGGCCGCACGCGCACGCAGCGCGCAGCCCGTGGCGCGGTATTGCGCCGCAAGTTCCTTCAGTTGCATCCGTCTCCTCCAAAAACATTTGATTTTTCGAAAATTTTTGTTGACAAACATAGTCCGTTTTGCTATGATACATAGGCCGGTGTTGTGCTGGTATAGCTCAGTTGGTAGAGCAGCTGATTTGTAATCAGCAGGTCGGGGGTTCGAGTCCGTCTACC
>QWCN01003841.1_pt1 | contig 16687 bp, 6 predicted proteins | sample 1972711 | NCBI WGS metagenome assembly QWCN01 (sample SAMN09866707, study PRJNA288562) | Human gut metagenome isolate term1_stool, whole genome shotgun sequencing... | isolation source: gut | host: Homo sapiens | place: USA: California | reverse complement strand
ACTTTGAAGAAAGAAGGCGAACGCTACAGCTGTCCGGGAATCGGAGACGATACCAGGGCGGTAGCGGAGCTTCTCAGTCTTGCAAGAGCAATGAATGCTGCAGGAATTCGCGGCGAGGGAGATATTGTGTTCTGTGCGAATGTGTGTGAAGAAGGGCTCGGCGACCTGAGGGGAATTAAGCATGTGTTTAAGAATATGGCAAATACAGAAGGACACTACGACGGTTTCGTCTCCATCGATGATAAAAATACCTCCGGAATCATCTACCAGGCAGTAGGCAGCGAACGCTATCTGGTAACTTTCCACGGAACCGGCGGACACAGCTTCACCGGCTTCGGAATTCCCAACCCGATTCACGCAATGGGAAGGGCTATTGCGAAAATCAGCGATTTCCAGACACCAAAGAATCCGAAAACTACTTTTAGTGTAGGCGTAGTAAACGGCGGCACGTCTGTAAATGTAATCGCGGCAGAGTGTTCTATGCTGGTGGATATGCGCTCTGTAGATGCAGGGGAACTTGAGAAATTATCTGCAAAACTCCACCAGGCAATAGAAGAAGCCGTGAATGAGGAAAACGCCCGCTGGGGATATGGAACTTTAAGTTCTGAGAGTACAGGAATCCTTGACGACAATAATATGACAGCGAAAAGCAGTGTGGGAGATACAGCTGGCGCAGTGCCAGTGAATGCTGATAATGGAAACAGGGAAACCCCAGCAGAAGATGACCGCATCGCAGTTACCTTCGAACAAAAGGGCAGGCGCCCCGCTGGTACCCAGGACAAATCCTGCCAGATTGTCCAGGCTGCAAATGCTGCAAATCAGGCCATAGGCATGGAAACCCTGTACATCGGTGCTGCCAGCACAGACGCCAACATCCCCATCAGTCTTGGAATCCCTGCCATCACCGTGGGCTGGGGAGGAAAAGGCGGTGGAGAGCATACCATCCACGAATGGTACGAACCTGTAGAATCCTGGAAAGGACCACAGCGTGACTTGCTTTTGCTGTTGGCGTTATCGGGCTATGAAAATATACGAGAGTATCAGCTTCCACGCATAAATCCGAAAGGAAAATAAAAAAACATCCCCCGGAAAGAATAGTCCCAATAAACGGACATTTCCTTTCCGGGGGATGTTGTATTAATTGAACTAGTTCTGATGTTTTTTACGAAGAATTACATAAATCAGGATCAAAGTAAACAGCACAAACAAAATGGAGCAGGACAGTACATAATTCAATGCTGCGCCCATAATTCCCAACTGCTGCACCAGGATCCGGGCAGCTGCGATGGTAATAACTGCGGTGATGGAATAAACTGGAAGCAGGCATTTTCCCCAGCGGATAGCGATAAGGATATTGTAGATCATGTAGACTTCCGCGCTGATTCCACCGCCGATAAGTAAAACTACGAAATGCAGCTTATATGGGGAAAGATCCACGCCGTAAATAATCTCCAGCAATGTTCGACCGATGAGATGCCCTCCGGCCACAACAGCCACACAGCAGACAAGGATGATGCCAATGATCCGCAGTATGTACAGTGTGAACTTTTTCACATTATTTTCCCACCATAATTCTGCGATGGTGGTGATGGTAGGCTTAAACACGAACTCGCACATCAGCGAAATCACAAAAGAAGGCATAAACAGAATGCTATAGTAAGTCTGATATTCATCTGTCATAACGCCAGCCATTGCGTATTTTGGAATGTTGTAGAGCAGCAGGGAAAGAAAAGTACCGATAAACATAGGGGTACAGGTTCGAAGTAACTCCCACACATGAGACATCTGAAGCTTGCGTCCATCCTCATCATGACCAACGTATTTTCTGGTCATCTGTGAGTTAATGATAAGACACAGAATAAGGGAGGTTGTAGAAGTAGCAACACAGGTGCAGTACAGGTTCTTAGTGATAATAAGCATAGCGGTGAAAAAAACTGCGGAATACAGATTTCTCGCCGCCAGCATTTTTCCCATCTGCTCAACATGGTACTTTTGCTGAAGATTTCCGTGGAAAACATCCTCCACCGCATCAATCATTTTCATCATAATAATAAAAGTGCTGATGATAATATATTCGCCTTTGAAGCTGAAGGAACTGTAAATAATTCCAAACAGCATCATCAGTGCACAGGTGATAATGCGGGAAACCTTATACTCGGAAAAAATATATTTGTGCTCCAGATCCGTGGCCTGATAGGTGCGGACACCATAGCGTCCCACCTGCAGAAGCAGCTGTGCAGTAGCATAGCTTAAGGAGTAAAACCCTGCCAGCTGTGCGCCACACACACGAGTTACCACCAGGAGATACAAAAAGGAGGAGCCTGAGTAACAGGTACTTCCGATCATATTCCATAAAAAGGCTTTTTTTACATTTTTTTCTTTATTCATTTGCTAAAAATCTCCATTTATTGGTAATCGCTGCTTAATCCTCAGATGTCATCTGGCGCAGCTGTTCCATAGAGTGCTCACGGAAGCGGGCAATCTGCTCATTTGCATAAGTAAAATCAATTTCTTCGGTAAGCTTCTCGTAAGAAACATCATCCATAGTTCTATCGGTAAGCTTCACCAGATTAAGAAGCTGCTGAACACGGCGGTTCATGTGATGACCGTTTACCTTGGCGAAGAATTTGCGGTTAAAAATAAGGGCAAAAACAACACCATGGAAAGAATCAGAAACTACATATTCTGCATTTTTGAAAAGTCCCATCCACTCTGCAGGACCAACTGTGATCTTGCAGTCACATTTCAGAAGTCCGACTAATGGGAAAGGAATGTATACAATACGGTAGCCGGTCTTATTGTGGAGACGGCGGGCGAAGTCTACGATTTCTTTGTTAATTCCAAGCTGGTAAACCAGAATGTATTTTTCTTTATATTTTGGCTCAACCAGAAGCTTATCCCACTCTTCCGCAGTGAGAAGAAGGGTAGGATCGCAGACCACTTCAGGACGCTTCTCTGTGAGATTCTCTACAATGTCAGCCCCATAGTCTTCACGAACCAGAATTTCATCAAAATCGGAAAGCAGTTCTTTGTATTTCTGCTGGTATTCTTCCGGCGGAAGATTTTCACCGATACTTGCAGCATAGCTGCATTTCTTTTTCCCCTCTTTTACAAAATCAAGGAAATAGGTGGTATCAAAATTGGTAAGCTTGTAATCCCAAATCTGGTCGCTTCCAGCAATATAAATATCGTATTTGCCAGCTACCGGCTGCATTTTACCCTGAATGACAGGCTGGCTGTAGCGCATATGCTTACGGAATTTGTTGCATTTGAAACGGCGGGGAATGTAGCAGATATGGCCGATTGCCCCGTAAATATAGTTAAAAAGTCCTTTCTTTTTCAGGTTTACAAGGCGGAAAGGATTGCTGATATAGTCGCAGCGGTAATCAATAATTTCCGGCTGAGTGCCGATTTCTTGCAGCTTTTTCTGAAGCGCATAGCTCTGCAGGATGGCACCGTAATTGTCGTAGTTATGGAAGGTAATCACACCTACTCTTTTTTTCTGCATAAAGTCCTCCTGACTAATATAAGGTAGATATAATATAACACATAAACGAGAAAATAAACAGTTTTTGCAGGTGGATTTATCAATTAATTCTAAAGTGGTTATGGAAGTTAAAGTTGAAATTGTTAAGGAGTACGCTATAATAGAGATAATGAAATTTACCTGAGAAAGTGGAGGCGTAAAGCTGGCGGGATATTTAATCGCAGAAACTACCCGTGAGGAACGGGAGAAGATCGTTGCAGAATCCCTTGGAAATATTGAGGCGAACTGCGACGGCTGTATGGCAGGACTGGCTGAGATGTATCAGGAATACATTGACGGGAAGAAAGAGCTTCGCCAGATCAATATGGAATTTAACGCAAGATACGTAAAAGGCGAGGACATGCCGGTGAGAAGCCGGTGCCCGGAGTCCTTTTGCTAATAGAAATCAAAGAGGGCACCAAACTGAAATATGAATTGAGGCAGTACGAAGTAACAGAATAAAGAAGCAGTAAGAGCAGAAGTTTTCAGTACATGTAACGAAAACTTCTGCCTTTTTTTAACCAAATGTTAATAGTTCTTTTTTTATTCTGGTGTTATTATGTAAAAAAGTCGTATTATAATTAATAAGGAAATAAAAGGCTATTGCTAATTACGTCTGCAATAAATACGTTCTAGAATTATTTTAGTTATGGAGAAAAGTATATGGAAAAAAACGTATTAAAGGTTCGCATGCTTGGAACCTTTTCGTTGGAATATAAGGGAAAAGAACTGGTACTGGATCGAAATAAAGCATCGAAGACTACACAGCTTTTTCAGCTGCTTATGTTTCATACCGAAGACGGCGGAATTTCCAAAGCTGCTATGATAGATGCCCTTTATGGAAGAGTTGAGGTGGAGAATAAGAACGGAAGCCTGAACAACACCATTTTCAGACTTCGTAAACAGCTGAAGGATATTGGACTTCCAGATAGCAAATACATAAATATCCAGTCCGGAATGTGCCGTTGGGACGGAAATATTGAAGTTCAGGTTGATGTAAATGAGTTCCGGAAACTGATAGAGAAAGAAAAAAAGGAGAAACGGGAAGAGGACAAGCTCCATCTCTGGATGCAGGCCTGGAAAATTTATAAAGGTGAATTTCTCCCGGATATGATCGGGGAGCAATGGGTCGCTGTGGAGAATGTTCGGTGCAGAGATGAGTACTTCCGTGTTACAGAGGAGCTGTGCCGCTGGCTGAAGGGGCATGAACGGTATGAAGATCTGCATAAAGTGGCGCACAGAGCCGCCGAAATTTATCCTTTTGACGAGTGGCAGGTCTGGGAAATCGACAGCCTGATCGGAATGTCACGATATAAGGAAGGCCTTGAAGTTTACCAAAACACCGAAAAGCTTTTATTCGATGAAATGGGAGTGGCCCCTTCGGAGAGATTGTTAAAGCGTTTCAAGCTGATGGGAGAACGGACTTCACAGGCAGCAGGTGCCCTTAGCGATATCAAGGAAAGACTTCGGGAAAAGGATGCTGCAGTAGGAGCATATTTCTGTCCGTTTCCCAGCTTTGTTGACATCTATCATGTATTCAGCCGTATGGTGGAGCGCTCCGGTTTATCCGTGTTTGTTATGCTTTGCACACTGGACTATAAGGCGGATCATGTTTCGGAGGAGAAGGAACGTGAAAAGTCCGAACTTCTCAGACAGGCCATCCAGTCATCCATACGAAAAGGTGATTTTTACACCAGATACAATGTCCGGCAGTATATTGTCATGCTGATCGAAATCAGCCAGGAGAACTGCCCCATCGTTTCCAAACGAATTGCAAAAAAATTCAATAAGCTCTCTGGCGATAAGAAATTCACTCAGGTTGATTTCTATGTGGCATCCATTGGAGAGATGTGTGAAATGGAGGGATAAATTATGGTCTACGATGTGATTTGTGATGAGTATGAACTCATTTGCTCCTGATTTATGGAAAAGACTTGAAAAATGCTAAAAATGCCATAGGAAATCGCTCGTTTTTGCAACTCTTTCGGAAAATGAAAGAGTTGGAGAAAGAGGCAAAGTGATAGAATATATTTAAAAATCATATACTATCTATCATGCAACCGAAAATAATTCCCGATTCGGTTAAAATAAATCTACATATCCAAAGAAAGGAATGAGACATTATGAAAAAGAATGGGTATTTAAGAAGATTTCTGGCACTGTTTCTCGCTCTCGTGATGATCATGGCTGATTCATCTGTGACGACGTTTGCGGCGACGGTGGGAAGGGTGAAGCAGAAGAGTGCGGCCGCGGAAAGCAGCAGTCAGTGCAATGTTCAAATCAATGTTGCAGAAGAACTTGACGTGGAACAATTTTTGAATGATTACAAATATATAATGCTTGGAACGGAGACTCCCGACAAGTGGCCAGGGATTGGGGCAACATCATCAATTGAAAAAATAAGTACAACAGAAAATGTTGTACTGAATGATGTTGCAGAAGGTACAGAGAAGAAAATTTATTTTGTGCAAGGAAAAGAGAGCTGGCAGTGGGGAGCCTATAAAACTACTGGCGATACTTTTCAACAGGGTGAAAATAAATTTAAAATTTCTGTAAGTGAAACTGCAAGTGGTTTGACTGTAAATATAAATAAGGTAGAATTTATTTCTCGCAATGTTCAGATAGTAGCTGATGCAGATCTTGACTTTGCAGCATTTACAAATCAGTATAAGTATGTGATGCTTGGAAAGACCACTTCTTCTGGAGTTGAGGCGGTTTCTACTATTGAACAAATCGATAGCAACACAACAGACGTAGAGTTAAAAGTTGATAAAGATGAAAATGCAGATGATTTAAAACTGTATTTTATAAGGGATACTTATAATTTAAATAGTAATTTGACCAATGATTCAAAATTTAAACAAGGTAATGTAAATTATAAAATAGCAGTAACAACAGATAATAATAATTTCAACGTAAATATCGAAAAAGTGGTATTTCAGCCAGGACCTACAGTTGATTATAAATCCGTTTTAGGAAATTCATTACATTTTGGTATTGTGGCTAATGATTTTACTTGTAATGGAGATCTGGAAGCAAACCTTGCAGTAGGTACTTTGCATGGTTCTGGAAATATGAAGAGTAGTAAAAATTATGGCGGTAATGGAACTACTTTAATTGGTGCATATGTTGATTATGGTTGGTATATTTTTAAGAACTCTGAAGGTGGTCAGGGTGATTTAATCCTTTATACAACACCAGACGCTGCTAACAGATTTGGAAATGATATATGGAGTAAAGGTTTAGTAATTGATACAGAAACATATAGCCAAGAGGAAATTCAGAATATTGTTAGAAGTATGGTTGATGAGTCAAGAATGACTAGTAATAAACTAGCTTCTGATGCTCATACAAAAGGTTTAAAATATTCATCTGTTGCTGATGAAAATGGTGTGATTGATTTAACAACCTCTCCAGCTGGAACTTATTATATTGATTTTGAGATAGGAGAATATGCAAATTCTAATTTAAATCTTAAAATTACTGGAGATCAAAATATTGTATTAAACATACCAGACGAAACAGCCACATTGAAAACTTATCAACTTAATATCGATGGGAAGAATTGTAATATTGGTGGATACGCAAATGGTGGAATTGGTGAAAAGGCTTGCGAAAATATTATCTTCAATTTAAACAATGCAAGTTCTGTTATTTCTGAAACAATACATGGTGTAGTATTAGTACCAAATGGTTCTTTTGAAAATAAAGCTGTAGGTGCAGGTTGGATTGTTGCAGATTCTGTAACAAGTGGCGGTACAGAATGGCATTGTCTTTCAAGAGATATTCCTGTTGTGACTTCTTATGCAATAAAAGCTAAGAAGACTGTAAATGGCAAAGCCCCATCCGGTAACGAAGCAGGAAAATTTACATTTAAGTTGTATAAGATTGATGACAAGGGAAATGAAACGCTTGTTGATACAAAATCCAATGGAGATGGTGGACTCGTTTCATTTGATACATTTGGAAATATTACAGAGGCTGGAACTTATTGGTATAAGATAACAGAAGAGGGAACTGTTGCGGGTTATACTATTGATACAACTGTTTACTATGCAGAAGTTGTGGTAAATGCAACTCCTTCAAATGGAGTAATTATTAGCAAGAATGCAAAAGTTACTTATCATAAAGGGACTAAGACTGGAGATACAGCGACAGTTGCGACCTTTAATAATATTAAAAAAGAAGATGAAACATCTGCAAACATTAAGGTTAAGAAAACATTTACTAATGGTGCAGCAGATAAGAAGTTTAACTTTGTATTAACTCCAATTAACAATGCACCAATGCCAGAAGGTGCTGTAAATGGAAAGAAAACAATTAGTGTTGCTCAAAATGATGGTGTGAAGAATTTTGGAGAAATCAAATATACGACAGCAGGAACTTATAGATATGAGGTTGTTGAAGATTCTTCAGAGCAGGCAGCAGGAATTACATATGATAATCATAGATGGACTGTGACTGTAGCTGTGCCAGCTGACTTTAGTACACCTACAGTAACTTATAGTAGGGAGGATGGTATAACTAGTACTATAGGTGCTGAATTTACAAATAGTGAAGAAAACAAGGAAACGGAAATAACCTTGGAAGGAACCAAGAGCCTGAGCGGAAGAAATCTAAAGGCAGGAGAGTTCAAATTCGAGGTAAAAGACGAAGTCGGAACCGTAGTGGCAACCGGAACGAACGATGCAGCCGGAAAGATCGCATTCAGCAGGATCGGATACAAACTGTCCGACCTGAAGAAAGGGGACGGAAGCTATGCATCTGAGAAGACTTACAGTTATAAGGTAAGTGAGGTAAAGGGAAACGCCGGAGACGGAATCACTTATGATGACAAAGAGTATACTGTAAAGGTAAAAGTAAGCTATGACCAGGCAAGCGGAACGATGAAAGCGGAGTTGGCAGACAAGGACCAGAAACTTGCATTTGCAAACAGCTATGACACCGAGACTGGAATTGACCTGGAAGGAACCAAGAGCCTGGAAGGAAGAACCCTGAAGGATGGCGAGTTTACATTTGAAGTAAAAGGCAAGGCCGGAAAGGTAGTAGCAACCGGAAGCAACAAGTCAGACGGAAGCATCAGCTTTAATAATAAGCTGAATTATAAACTGTCCGACCTGGAAAAAGCGGACGGAAGCTATGAATCCGAGAAGACCTATGAGTACACCGTAAACGAGGTGATCCCGGAGGGAGCAACCGCTGAGAATAACTATACTGTAAATGGTGTAACTTACGATAACAGTATCTTTACTGTGAAAGTAATTGTAAGCTATGACCAGGCAACTGGAATAATGAGTGCAGCTTTTGCTGAGGATAGTCAGGAGCTTATATTCGACAATACCTACGACGCAAAGGGATCTCTGACATTGGAGGCAAGTAAGACTCTGAAGAACAAAGCTCTTGAAGCTGATGCCTTTAACTTCGTGCTGAAGGACAAGAACGGAGAGACTATTCAGACCGTTGCCAACGATGCAGATGGAAATGTAACATTCAGCCCGCTCAATTATACTCTTAAAGATGTTGGAACTCATGTTTACACAGTATCAGAAGTTCAGAGAGAGAATACCGAAGTTACTTATGATACTACTGAGTATACTGTTGAAGTAACTGTAGCAGATGCAGGAAACGGAAAACTGAAGGTAAGCAAGACGATCAAGAAAGGTGATTATACTGTTGATGCAATTGCTTTTGAAAACATTTATAAAGGAGTAATTGATATCAGCGGCTCTAAGACCTGGAATGATGCAGACAACCAGGACGGAATCAGACCAGCAAGTATCACTGTAAAACTTTTTGCAAATGGAACAGAAGCTGCAAGTCAGGTGGTAACTCCTGATGAGGCTGGAAACTGGAACTATGTCTTCAAGAACCTGCCGCAGTATGATGCAAAAGGAAAAATCACTTATACAGTAACTGAGAGTGCGGTAGCTGGTTATGAAACAAGCGTAAGCGGCTACAACATCACCAACACTCATAAACCAGCAACCCTCGACATCACCGGAACCAAAACCTGGAACGATTCCAACAACCAGGATGGCAAACGTCCAAAGAGCATCACCGTCAACCTTCTTGCAAATGGCATAATTACAGACACCAAGACCGTAACAGCTGACGATAACTGGACCTACAGCTTCACCGATCTGCCGAAATATGCAAATGGTCAGGAAATTACCTACACGGTAAGCGAGCTTACCGTACCTGGTTATACAACAACTATTGATGATAATTACAACATCACCAACAGCTACACCCCAGGTGAGACCAGCGCGTCTGTAACCAAGATCTGGGATGATGCTGACAACCAGGATGGCATTCGTCCAGAGAGCATTACCGTAGCTCTCCTTGCAAATGGAACGCCAACTAACAAAACTGTTACTCTTACTGCTGCGAACAACTGGACACAGACGATAACTGGTCTTCCGGAAAAAGCAGATGGAGAGTATATCACCTACACCTGGACCGAGGTTAATGTTCCAGAAGGCTACAGCTTGACAGGAACTTCCAAGAACGAAACGGTAACCACTCTGACCAACACTCATACTCCAGAGCTTACTTCCATCACCGGAACCAAGACCTGGAAAGATGCAGATAATCAGGATGGAAAACGTCCAGAGAGCATTACCGTAAACCTTTTTGCAGACGGAACTAAGCTTAAGAGCCAGAGTGTAAGTGCTGATGCAGACGGAAACTGGAGCTACAGCTTCACAGACCTTCCGAAATATGCAAACGGACAGGAAATCACTTACACCGTAACTGAGGATGCAGTCGATGGCTACACAACCGAGAGTGATGGCTATAATTTCATTAACACTCATCAGCCAGAGACCACCGAGATTACCGGAACCAAGACCTGGAACGATGCAAACAACCAGGATGGCAAGCGTCCGGAAAGCATCACTGTAATCCTTCTTGCAAATGGCACAGAGAAAACTCGCCAGGCCGTAACTGCAGACGAAGCAGGAAACTGGACTTACACCTTCAAAGATCTGCCGAAATATGCAAACGGCCAGGAAATCACCTACACCGTAGCTGAGGAGGAAGTAACTGATTACACTACAACCTACGATGGCAGCAACATCACCAACAGCTACACTCCAGGAAAGACCAGTGCAACAGTAACCAAGATCTGGAACGACGCTGAAAATCAGGATGGAAAACGTCCGGAGAGCATTACCGTAAGTCTTCTTGCAGACGGTAAAGAAACCGGAAAGACCGTTACCCTGAGCGTCGAGAACAATTGGAAACAGACTATATCTGACCTTCCGGAAAAAGCAGACGGAAAAGCAATCGAGTACACCTGGACAGAGGAAACTCTCCCAGAAGGTTACGAACTTACCGACAACAGCAAGAACGGAACTGTAACTACTCTGACTAACACCTACGCTCCAGAAACAACTTCCATCACCGTAACCAAGACCTGGGATGACGCAGACAATCAGGATGGCAAGCGTCCAGAGAGCATTATCGTCAACCTTCTTGCAAACGGAGAGATCGTAGCAAGCCAGACTGTAAAAGCAGACGAAGCAGGAAACTGGACCTACACCTTTAAAGACCTGCCGAAATATGCAAATGGCAAGGAAATTACCTACACCGTAACCGAGGAAGCCGTGGAAGGTTATGAAACAAGTGTAGACGGATTTAACATCACCAACACTTACACAACCGAGACAACTGAGGTGAAGGGCTCCAAGACCTGGAACGATGCCGACAATCAGGATGGCAAACGTCCGGAGAGCATCACTGTAAGACTTCTTGCAAACGGCGAGGAGAAGGACAGCCAGACCGTAACCGCAGACGAAAATGGAAACTGGACCTACAGCTTCGAAAAACTGCCGAAATATGAGGCTGGAAAAGAAATTCTATACACGGTAACCGAGGATGCAGTTGCAGATTACACAACTGAGATCACCGGCTACGATATCACCAACAGCTATGCGCCAGGAAAGACCAGCGTCACAGTTACCAAGGCATGGGCTGATAACGATGACCGCGGTGGTCACAGACCGAAGGAAATCAAGGTTCAGCTGAAAGCCGATGGAGAAAACAGCGGCGAGGAAATTACCCTGAATGCAGAGAACAACTGGACCTACACATGGTCTGACCTTGACCAGAAGAAAGCCGGTAAGGACATTGCCTATACCGTAGAAGAGACTGGAAAAGCAGTTGGTTACATTTCCACAGTAACCGGAAATGCAGAAGAAGGCTTTATCATTACCAACACCATTACCTCCGTGAAGATCAGCAAGGTAGACATCACCGACCAGAAAGAACTGGCAGGTGCTCATATCCAGGTGATCGACAAGGATGGAAATGTAGTAGAAGAGTGGGATTCCACATGGGAAGCTCACGAAGTAACTGGCCTGAAGCCTGGCGAAACCTATACCCTTCGCGAGACTGTAGCACCAGAGGGATATACTTTGACCAGCGATACCACCTTTACCCTGAAAGAGGATGGAACCGTTAACAAAGATACTACCACAACAACCATATCAGATAATGGAACCCTTCTGGTAGAAGACAGCAGAACTTCTGTAAAAGTAAGCAAAGTAGATATTTCCGATGGGAAAGAGCTGGAAGGTGCTCACATCCAGATCATTGACCAGGATGGAAACGTAGTAGACGAGTGGGATTCCACCAAGGAAGCTCATGTTACCGAGAAACTGAAAACCGGTAAGATTTACACTCTTCGTGAGACTGTAGCGCCAGACGGATATTTACTTACAAGCGACACTACTTTTGTTCTGAAAGAAGACGGAACAGTAGATGCAGAAAAAACAACAGCTGTTTCCAAGGATGGTGTTTTACTTGTACAGGATAAACTGGCAACCGCAGCATCTATTGCAGTGACCAAGAAACTTACCTATATTGGTGAAAATCTGGCAGCAAGAGATCAGACCTTCTATGTAGCCCTGTATTCTGATAAAGACTGCACTCAGAGAGTTTCTGATGTGAAAGCTCTTGTGTTCAAGAATGCAGATGCTTCCACCGTAGTATTCTCAGAGAATATTAAGGCAGGCAAGACATACTACATTGCAGAGTGTACACAGGATGGAACTTCTCAGACGATCGGCGCTCTTGCAGATGGAACCGTCTATGAAGCTGTATTTGGCAATGGTAACTCCACAACAGTAACCGAAGCCAATGGAACAACAACCGTTTCCTTTGAAAACGTGTTCAGCAGCTTCCCGCCAGATGGATTCTACAAACAGGGTCAGCTGACAATTACCAAGAAGGTTCTTGGTGCAGATGGAGGCACCAGAAACAGCAACGAGGTATTCTATGCAGGTATCTTTGATGATGCAGCTCATACACAGCTTTCCCAGCAGGTTGAGCAGAACATTATCAAGCTTGATATGGACGGTGGCTATGAAGTAAGTGAGATCATCAATGTTGGTCTTGCCCAGTCAGGAGCAAAGGTAACCCTGTATGTAACGGAAACTGATTCCAACGGAAAACCAATTGCAGGCTCCGAAGGCTTTGGATATAAAGTTACCGTAAGTGCAGATTCTGTTATATTTGATGAAACGAATATGACAGCAGAAGTTGTCATCACCAACCAGGAAGAAAGCACAGTAACAGAAACACCAACACCTACTCCTTCTTCCGATGGTGGAAATAGCGGTGGCTCCGAAAATCATTCCGGCGGCTACGGCGGTAGCAAATCACCGAAGACCGGAGATGATACCCCGATCGGAACTTATCTGATGCTTCTTCTTGCAGCTGCAATGCTTGCAGCCGAGACTGAAAGACGCCGCAGAAGAAACAAAAGACAGTAAAGCAAAACAAGGTTTCTGACCAGGTCGGAACCATAACAAAGCAAGTACAAATGAAGGCGGTCCGCACACAAAGCGGATCGCCTTTTTGCAGATTCACTTTAGTTTTCTGCTCAATTAAGGAAAACTACAGAACAGCCCTGTGGTTCTGGTTTTGCAAAAAAGTAAAAAAACTTTCCTGAAAAGTGGAAAAACATCCCGAAGAAAGAGTTGACGAAACAGCCCTACTGGTATAATGAAGTCAAATTAAAGGATATTACATTTGGGAATGACTTTATAGATTTCAGGAGGTTTCCATTATGAGAAAGAATACATTAAAAAAAGCAATGGCAGTTATGATTTCAGCGACAATGCTGGTGACAGGATATACAGTAGTTTCCGCAGAAGGATTTACAGATGCGGAGGCACTTGCAGAGATGGATGCTTTTACTACAGGTGATGAAGCTGTATATGTGGAAGAAGTTCAGCCGGAAGCTGCACAGACTGAGGAGGTTCAGCCAGAGCAGACTCAGACAGAGGTTCAGCCGGAGGTTGCACAGACCGAGGAAGTTCAGGCAGAAGAATCTCAGGATGAGTTCCAGACCGGGGAATCTGCTGAAGAAGCCGCTTTTGTTGATGGATTCACAGATAGCTCTGCAGAAGCTGATCCAGCTGAGTTTACCGATGGAACCGGTGAAGTTGGAGATGCAGTAGAAACTACCGTAGATTCCGATTTCCGTTTCGAGAACGAAGAAGTCATTATCACTGCAAAAGTGTTTGATGAGACAGCTCTTCCAGAAAACGCTGAAATGAACGCTGTAAAGCTTGAAGCTGGCAGTGAGAAATATGAAGAAGCAAAACAGGCTTCCATCAGAGACCTTGGAACAACAGAAGACGACGAGTACACTTTCTACGACGTAACCTTCATCGCAGATGGTGTTGAGATCGAAGTTCCAGACGAAGCAGTCGTAATTAATATGGAATTCAAAAATGTTGCATCAGAGGAAAACGAAACCCAGAGCGCCCTCCACATCCAGGAGACAGAAGCTGGCGTAGTTGCCCAGGACGTAACCGCACAGTCCGCAGACGGAACACTGAAATCCGTAGGATTTAACTTCTAAAATTCAATAACCGCAAGCAGATACAGGACTTTCTGAGAAATCGGAAAGTCCTTTTTGTATAATCAAAATTTCATCTATGCTGCTCCCGCCACGCCCGCGGTGAAACCCCATACACATTTTTAAAAGCCCGGGAGAAGTGGAGGGCGTTTTCGTAGCCTACGGCAGAGCCGATATCTCCTATAGATAATGTGGTCAGCTTCAGCAATTCCGCCGCTTTTGTCATGCGGTAATGAATGAGAAATTCCTGTGGAGAGTGTCCTGTGCTGGTGCGGAAAATTCGTCCCAGATAGCTTCTGTTAATACCGCATACAGCTGCCACATCCTCAATAGAAATATCATTCTGGAAGTTCTGTTCGATAAAATTTATCGCCTCTTTTATATAATAATCACTCATTTTACTGGTGGCGGCAGGCTGCGGTCTGGCAACAGATTGCGCAAGCAGATCCGCAAAAAGATAGAAATGTCCCATCAGATGAAAAGGAGATTGCTCTGAATTCTGAGAAATGTAAATCAGTTCATCCACCATCTTTTTTCGTGCCTCCCTGGAGTGGGCCATATAGACTGGCGCATCCTTGGAAAAGCCACAAACGTTGAGGATTTCTGTGGTACGCAGCCCGTCAAACTCCACCCAGACGTATTCCCATGGCACCTGAATATCTGCCACATAAGTGGTGATCTGTCCTGGAAAAATCATAAATCCCTGTCCGCTCCGAACCTGATAATTTACATTCTGCCCCTTGGAATTCGTGGCCATCAGGGTGCCTGTTCCGGAAAGAACATAGTGAAAAAGGTAGTGATTCCGCGTTGCCGGACCAAATAAATGTCCGGGAGTACACTTCTCATGTCCATATTGGTAAAGGCATAGATCAATGAAAGTTTCGCTCGGAAAAATGTGAAAGTTGTTATCCATATCCGGAATCCTCCTGTTACATTTGCTGACAATATATCATAATGCGATAATATATTTCATTATACCATAAAAAAACATCATAAAGGCATAAAATAAGAAAAATTAAGCTATTTAAGTGTTGATTTTGGTATGCTATACTTAACACATCATAGAAAAAGGAGGCCCCACTCATGGCAATCACCTTCAACGAAACAACCCGGATCTTTACCCTCACCACTGCCCACACTACCTATCAGATGCAGGCGGATGCTCAAGGGTACCTTTTGCACCTGTATTATGGTGCCAGAACTGCAGGAGAAATGGACTATCTTCTGAATTATGGAGACCGTGGCTTTTCTGGAAATCCGAATTCAGCAGGCAGCGACAGAACCTATTCTCTGGATGCATTGCCACAGGAATATCCATCACTTGGCACAGGAGATTTCCGAAATTATGCGTTAAATATAGAGAATGCAGATGGTTCCCAGTGCTGCAATCCGGTTTACATAACACATGAAATTGCGGCTGGAAAATACACTCTGAAAGGTCTTCCATTCGTCCGTGCAGAAGAAAATGAAGCGGAAACTTTGAAGATTATACTGGAAGATCCTGTTACAAAAGTAGAGCTTCATCTGCTCTACGGAGTACTGGAAAAAGAAGATATTATCACCAGAAGTGTGATAATTAAGAATGCTGGAAAAGCCCCTGTAACAGTAAAAAAAGCCCAGTCTGCATGCCTGGATTTCCTTCACGGAGACTATGATCTGATCAAATTTTATGGCAGACATGCTATGGAAAGAAACATGGAAAGAATGCCGGTTTCCCATGAAAGCACCCGAATTGGCAGCCGCCGTGGAACCTCCAGCCACCAGTATAATCCAGGGGTAATCCTTGCAGGAAAAAACACAAATGAAGACAGCGGAAGCTGCTACGGAATGCTGTTTGTATACAGTGGAAACTTCCTTGTAGAAGCAGAAAAGGACCAGTATGATCAGACCAGAATCCAGATGGGTCTGACTGATGAACTGTTTGCATATCCCCTGGAAGCCGGAGCTGAATTTATCGCGCCAGAGGTTATTTTATCCTACACAAACAAAGGTCTTTCCAGGCTTTCCCAGCAGTACCATCACTGCATTATGAATCATATCTGCCAGGGAAAATACGTCCATGCAAATCGTCCTGTCCTGATCAACAGCTGGGAAGCCGCATATTTTGATTTCACCGGAGACACCATCGTAGAGCTTGCAAAGGAGGCAAAAGCGCTTGGAATCGATATGGTGGTTATGGATGATGGATGGTTCGGAAAGCGAAATGACGACAATTCTTCTCTCGGCGACTGGTATGTGAACGAGGAAAAATTAGGCGGAACTCTGACGAAATTAATCGAAAGAGTAAACGC
>QWCN01003839.1_pt1 | contig 16692 bp, 13 predicted proteins | sample 1972711 | NCBI WGS metagenome assembly QWCN01 (sample SAMN09866707, study PRJNA288562) | Human gut metagenome isolate term1_stool, whole genome shotgun sequencing... | isolation source: gut | host: Homo sapiens | place: USA: California | reverse complement strand
GGGCGGTATTTCCATCTGTGCTTTAAAAATTATAAATGGATGTTTGTGGGGCTTTTATTCGTGTATGGTGCGACCCTGTTTGATAAAAAGCGGTACAGCCATAGCCCTGTATATATGATTCTGGCGGCGGTGTGCGTCGTACCTTATCTGATTTATTATGGGTTTGTTTTTGAACATATTACAGTGAATTATCAGATGCTGCCGCTGGCGTTCTGGTGCCTGGAGGCTTATTTTGTCACAGAGCATAAGGAAAAGCGGTTGTTTTATGGCTGGTATCTTCCGGCCATGTTGTTCACGATGATTGTGCAGTACGCGACCAATACGGGAATTGTGACCCTGAGCGTGGCTTACGGCATGTGCTCCTGTGTGGGACTGATTTTCGCGGCGGACTGGATGAAGGAAGAGAGACAGCGGTGGCAGTGTGCGCGGCGAGCGGACAGTGGTGGAAAGGCGGGACTGTGCCGGGCGGCGAAGCGCCGGCGGGTGGCATCGCTCTGTGTAGCCGGTGTGCTGCTGATACAGTTTGCGGGCACCTTCTGGCTGCGGATGACCTATGACTGGGGCGATGAGCGTGGCTGGCTTCTGGATACCCGGATGGAGCGCGGACCGCTGAAGGGTGTGTATACAACCCGGGGGACAGCAGAATGGTACGCGAACGTGTTGGATGAACTGGATATGCTGAAGCTCACTGCGGATGACGAATTGATGGTGGTGGGCGTGGCGCCCTGGATTTATCTCTACTCGGATGCCGGCTGCGGTAATTATTCCACCTGGCAGGTTCACGAGGGAAGTACCCAGCTCCATGATTATTACGAGCTGCACCCGGATAAATTCCCGGATGTGGTTTATATGGCCCACTGGGCGGAGGAGTTTATGGCCTGCGATTTGTCGCACCTGTTCACGGACAGAGGCTACACCATCGTGTACCGGGGAACCGGCACCGTACTCATGTCCCCGGAGCGGGCGGCAGCTTTTATGGCAGAATAAGAAAAATATGGAAAATAAACGGCAAGGGCGTCGGAGGGATCCGATGCTCTTTACTTATGGAGTGAATGTTTACAAAAAATTTAGATTTTTTTGAGAGAGTTTCGAAGCGCCCGCCGGGGGAGTATGGTATAATAAAATAGATTTATCCTATCGGATGGCATTCGAAGGAGATTATATAAAAGCCTAGGATATTCCGTGGATATCCCGGAGAATTGTAATTATTTGTAAAATAAAGAGGGCTCATCATGAAACTGAAGACAAAACTTCTGATTACCTTTTTAATATTAATACTGGCTCCGATTATGTTCACCTCGCTGGCCTTCTTCGGCATCAGCCGCTACCAGATGAACGCGGTCAAGAAGCTCTACGGCGTGGAAAATGCCAGCTATGAGACCCTGTCCAATACGCCGGCCATGCTGAGCCGGATTACCAAGGACGCTTATACCGGGATGCAGGCGAAGTCTGAGAGCGATCCGGACGCCTTCGAGGACACCGCCTATCTGGATTCCGTGAACCTGGATCTGGAGGCCAGGTATTCCTTCCTGGTAGTGCGGAAAGACCAGGATTATATCTATGTAGGAAAGGATACGGATCAGGATCAGGAAGAACTGCTGGGCAGCCTCCCGGATTATAAGATGCAGGAATCGGATCAGGATGTGGGAATCTATATCGGCGGCGATCTGCAGGCGCTGGTGAAGCAGTTGGATTTCTCTTTTACGGATGGAGAGGAAGGAACAGCATTTATTGTCACGTCCGTCGGCAGTATGATTCCCGAGGTGGAATCTATGGTAACGGACAGCGTGCTGGTGCTGGTCATGATTTTGATATTCACCAGCCTGATTCTGACGGCCTGGATTTATAAGAGTATTGTTACCCCTATTCACCATTTGCAGGTGGCCACTAAGAAGATTACCGACGGCAATCTGGATTTTGAGATGCCGGCGGGCGGCGACGACGAGATCGGCGAGCTCTGTACGGACTTTGAGGAAATGCGGCGGCGCCTGAAGGAATCCGCTGAGGAGAAGCTGGAGTCCGAGCGGCAGAATAAAGAACTGATCAGCAATATTTCCCATGATCTGAAGACGCCTATCACGGCGGTCAAGGGCTACGTGGAGGGCATCATGGACGGCGTGGCGGATACGCCGGAAAAGCAGGAAAAGTACATCCGTACTATTTACAATAAGGCCAATGACATGGAGCGGCTGATCAATGAGCTGACCTTCTATTCCAAGATTGATACGAACCGGATCCCGTACACCTTTGACCGGATTAATGTGAATGCTTACTTTGCGGATTGCGTAGAGGAGCTTTCCCTGGAGCTGGAGGAACAGAATATCGAGCTGGCTTATTTCAACTATGTGGATGAGGACGTACAGGTCATCGCCGACGCGGAGCAGATCAAGCGTGTCATCAATAATATCGTCAGCAATTCCATTAAATACATTGACAAGCCCAAGGGCTACATTAATATCCGCGTGAAGGACGTGGGCGATTTCGTCCAGGTGGAAATCGAGGACAACGGCAAGGGTATTGCTACCAAGGATCTGCCGCTGATCTTCAACCGGTTCTACCGGACCGACGCGTCCCGCAATTCGTCTAAGGGCGGCAGCGGCATCGGACTGTCCATCGTGAAGAAGATCATCGAGGATCATGGCGGAAAGGTCTGGGCCACGAGTAAGGAAAATACAGGAACAGTGATGTACTTTGTTCTTAGAAAATATCAGGAGGTACCGGCAACATGAGTAAGATTTTGATTGTAGAGGATGAAGAGGCCATTGCGGATCTGGAGAAGGATTATCTGGAGCTGAGCGGCTTTGAGGTGGAGATTGCTTCGGATGGCACCAGTGGCCTGAAAAAGGCTTTGGAAGAGGAATTCCATCTGGTGATTCTGGATCTGATGCTGCCGGGCGTGGACGGTTTTGAAATCTGCCGTCAGATTCGGGAAGTGAAGAATATTCCGATTATTATGGTTTCGGCCAAGAAGGATGATATTGACAAAATCCGTGGTCTGGGTCTGGGCGCGGACGACTATATGACGAAGCCCTTCAGCCCAAGTGAATTGGTAGCCCGCGTGAAGGCTCATCTGAACCGCTATGAGCGCCTGGTGAGCAGCAATGTGAAGGAGAACAGTATCATCGAGATCCGAGGCATCAAGATCGACAAGACCGCCCGCCGGGTCTGGGTCAACGGCGAGGAGAAGAACTTCACCTCCCGTGAGTTTGATCTGTTGGCCTTCCTGGCGGAGAATCCGAACCATGTATTTACCAAGGAGGAACTGTTCCGGAAGATCTGGGATATGGATTCTGTGGGAGATATCGCAACGGTGACCGTGCATATTAAGAAGATTCGGGAGAAGATCGAGGTGAATTCGGCGAAGCCGCAGTATATTGAGACTATATGGGGCGTTGGTTACCGCTTTAAAGTCTGATAAAACGTGCCCCATATAGTCCTGCTCCGCAGGAATAAAGTGCTGCGCACGGCGATGGGGTGTTGGTTACCGCTTTAAAGTCTGATAAAACGTGCCCCATATAGTCCTGCTCCGCAGGAATAAAGTGCTGCGCACGGCGATGGGGCGTTGGTTACCGCTTTAAAGTCTAAATAAGATATTAAAATTGGGAGCTGCGATGCAGCTCCCTTTTGCGTACTTAGAATTATTAATGCAGTTCCCCATTCCGATACCGTGTCAGCAGCGCCTGGATTCTGTCGTAGGGATCCAGGAGGTCGCTGATGGATACATCGTGGTTCAGGGTATCGATGAGCAGGGCGATGTACTTGCTCATGTCACAGTTTACATAATACGGGCGGCTTAAGAGCTCCGGCGTCTGGTATACCAGATTTGTGGAGAATAGTTTGGTCAGCAGGCCCTCCTCAAAGGCTTTGTCAAATTCCGCCAGTCCGTTGGTAAACAGGGCGAAGGTGCAGAAGACGAAGATACGGTTGGCTCCGCGACTCTTCAGCTCCTTCATAACCTCAATCATGCTCTCACCGGAGGAAATCATATCGTCCACGATGATCATGTCCTTGCCCTCGATATCGGAGCCCAGGAATTCATGAGCTACGATGGGATTGCGGCCATTTACCACGCGGGTGTAGTCCCGGCGCTTGTAGAACATACCCATATCGAGACCCAGCACGTTGGCCAGATAGACAGCGCGGGACATACCGCCCTCGTCCGGGCTGATGACCAGCATATGATTGCTGTCGATCTGCAGACCCGGTGTGCTGTTCAGAAGGCCCTTGACCAGCTGATAAGCCGGAGTCACGGTCTCAAAGCCGTGAAGGGGTATAGCGTTCTGGACACGGGGATCGTGCGCCTCGAAGGTGATAATGTTCTCAACGCCCATGGCAACCAGCTCCTGCAGGGCCAGCGCGCAGTCCAGAGACTCTCGGGAGCTCCGCTTATGCTGGCGGCTCTCATAGAGGTAGGGCATAATTACGGTGATACGGCGGGCTTTTCCACCGATAGCAGCGATGACGCGCTTCAGATCCTGGAAATGGTCGTCCGGGGACATGTGGTTGGTGTAATTGTACAGGTTGTAAGTCAGACTGTAATTGCACACATCCACCATCAGATAAAGGTCATTTCCGCGGACAGAAGCTTTGATGGAGCCCTTTCCTTCTCCGGAACCAAACCGGGGTGTGTAAGCCTTAATCAGATAGGAGTCACGTTCATAGCCGGTGAAGGCGATGTTGGACTTGTGCTCCAGATCGTTGCTGTGACGCCACTCGACCAGATAGTCGTTGACCTTTTTACCAAGCTCCTCACAGCTATTTAAGGGGATCAGGCCCAGAGACCCGACGGGAATAGTTTCGAGAACACGCTGGCTGCGCTGCAATAACATAATTGTTACCTCCGTAAATTTATGAGTTAGTGTTATATAATTTTTTCTTGATTCGAATATCACTTCCGGGCAGCTGCCGGATAGTGTAGCTGCTGATGATCCGGGAAAGGGTACGCTCAGAGTAGATGCTGCGGAGCGCCTCCATATCCAGATTCGAGGAAATCAGCGTGGACTTTTTACGCAAAATCCGTTCATTGATACACAGGAAAAATTGGGATACCGTAAAGGAATTCGGCAGCTCCGTGCCCAGATCGTCGATGATCAGCAGGTCGCAGTCAAAGAGATAGGGGTAGGTCTGCTGGTAATTCTGCGCGCTACGCTCGCCTCCAAAAGCTGCTTTCGACAGCATATCGAAGAGCTGAAAGGCAGTCAGGTAGACGACGGAATGGCAGCTGTCCATGAGCTCCTTGGCAATGCAGTTGGAGAGAAAGGTCTTGCCGGTGCCCACGGCGCCCAGAAGCAGAAGATTCTGAAACTGCTTATCAAAATTCTCAATGAAGAGCCGGGCTTCCGCCACGGTGCGGCGCATGGAATCCCTGTCATCGCCATCATACCAGTTATACGAGAATGTGTCAAAGTTTTCCTGCTTTAAAACCTCATTTAAATTGGATTGATGATATAATAAATCAATTTCAGCCTGGAGAAAGCAATGGCATTTCTCCGCGCCGATGAAGCCTGTGTCCTGACAGTCCGGGCAGACGTAGACAGGCTTCATCGCCTCCGGCGTCAGCCCGTGGGCAGAAAGAAGGGCGCTGCGCTGCTCCTGAAGGGCCTTCAGACGGTTTTTGAGCCCGTCCCTGCGGGGCGGCGCGTCTTCTACCGCAGAGCGTACCAGAGCAGCCTGACAGGTTGTAATATCGGCCTCCAGAGCAGACAGTTCCGGGATATCCTTCTGAATCTGCTCCATGCGCGCTTCATACTCCTGGCGGCTCCGGGCCTGCCGGGCTGCATACATGCGCATGATGGAATCATACTGAGTGTTCATAAGAGACATAAGGCGTCCTCCGGTTATTGGTTAATGAGCTGCTTTTCCAGCTCTTTGAAATCATAGTCCCGTTCCTGAAAATTATGGAAGCGGTTGGGCGTTGCGGACCGTTTGGGAGCCGTGGACGCGGGTTCCGTCTGAGACTTCCGGTCGCTCCGGTTTCGATCGGCACTCTGGATATCGTTTAAGGACTTTACACCCTGTTTCATCCAGGATGCCAGAATCTTGTCCGTGTAGGGAAAGCTTGGCTGGTGAATGGCTGCCATGGTGCGGCTGCAGGCCTCGGAAATCACTTCCAGTGAGAAACCGTAGTCCTTGAGCCATTTATCCATACAGGCGATCTCCGCGTCCACCGGATTGCGTCCGGCGATGCCGAAGGCCTTCAGAATCTTGAAATAAGCCCGGTTATAGATGGTCACCTGTTCCCTGGCCTGGGTTACGGTGGTGCAGCCGGCCTGATGCCAGGCACGGGCCGTTGCTTCTATGTAATGGATGCTTTTGTGTCCGCCTGATACGGAGTATTCCACGAGATATTCTATCAGGGACGGACTGAAGCCGAAGATATCGTGTAAATCCAGAATTTTGCTGACCTCGGTGGAGCTTAAGGGCTTGCCTAGATACTGCTCGCAGATGAAGAGGAGCTGCTGGGCTTCGTCGGGGGTCAGGGGATCCTTGGGAAGAGTGCCGGAGGGCGTCGTCGGTGATGCGGAGTCGGCGGAAATTGCAGACGGAGCGGAAGGCGTCGGCTGCGGCTTTGACCTGGTCGTGACGGCGCAATCGGCAGCAGGAAGCTCAGCCATCTTTGCCTCCGGCTCATTTACAATCTGTATCCCGGTCAGATTCTCCGCATTATCATACTGGAGCTTCAAAAGCTTCATCCGCTCCCAGTACTTCAATGCCCGGCGCACGTCGCTCTCGGTATTTTCGAATTTATTGGCAATGAGCTCAATGGAAAGCTCCTGGGTGTCTGACTTCAGGCAGCGCAGAAGATAGAGATAGATTTTTACATATTCGCCGTTGGCTTCCGGCATGTAATTGTCCAGAAAAAGATTCGACACCAGGGTATGTCCGTGGTCGCCGTCTCCCTGTAAAATAAATTCGCTCATGCTGCACTCCTGAATCAAAAATTGTTAGTGTTCACGTTCTTTTCAAGCTCCTATATTGTAGCATAGAATCAAAAAAAAGAGAACAGGCTTTTTTTAACAGGAGCCCCGCAGGGGATGTGTATAAGCAAAAATGTGGATAATGTGGATAACTTTGTGGAAAAATATTATTTGCAACCGGGAAGAGAGAGCCAAAAGTCCCAGAAAGCCTGTAAAACAGGCAGAAACAGCTGATTTACATAAGAAATCGCGTAATTCTTATGTAAACAGGTTGTCCACAAAAAAATCCACATGCATTTCGGTGGAAAAGCACCAAAATGCATGTGGATAATGTGGATAACTTATTTGCGAAGCAGGTCTTCGCCGATATCTATCACGTTTCCGGCACCCATAGTTATGCACAGGTCGCCGTGCATACATTTTTCCAATAAAAATTTTTCAATTTCCTCGAAGGTCGGGAAATAATAGGCGTCAGTGCCAAGTTCACGGATGCGGTCAGCCAGCTGCTTCGAGCTAATGCCCAGGGTGTCGGTCTCACGGGCCGCGTAGATGTCCGCCAGCACCACATGATCGGCCAGGGTCAGCGCTTCCGCAAAGTCGTTGAAGAAAGCCTTGGTCCGGGTGTAGGTGTGGGGCTGAAACACGCACCAGATCTCCCTGTGGGGATAATGCTGTGCCGCGTGGAGGGTCGCCTTGATCTCCGTCGGATGATGGGCGTAATCGTCGATGATGGTAAAGCCATTCATCTCGCCCTTATACTGGAACCGGCGGTCTGTGCCGGAAAAGTTCATAAGACCCTTGCGGATGATCTCAGGTGCAATGTGGAGAGAATCCGCCAGAGCGATGGAAGCCAGGGCGTTCAGCACATTGTGTGCGCCCGGTACGTTCAGATGGTACTCCTGCCCCGGTTTACCGTGCTTTATTACACGGAAGGTGGCGTGAGCTGACTCGTCGTAAGTCACATGCTCCGCATGATAATCTGCTTCGGCGGTGGAGCCAAAGGTCACCACGCGGCAGGCCAGTCCATCGGTAATCTCCTGATAATTCTCAATATCGCTGTTGATGATCAGCAGGCCATTTTCCGGAAGAAGTCCCGCAAACCGGTGGAAGGAATGACGGATATCCGCCAGATCCTTGAAGAAATCCATATGGTCTTCTTCTATATTTAATATGATCCCGATGGTCGGGAAGAAATGCAGGAAGCTGTTGGTATACTCGCAGGCCTCTGTCAGGAAGGTCTCGGAGCCCCCTACCCGGATATTGCCGCCGATAGCAGGCAGAATGCCGCCCACGGAAATGGTGGGATCCGCGTCCGCGGCCAGAAGAATCGTGGAAATCATGGAAGTGGTCGTGGTTTTGCCATGGGTACCGGACACGGCAATGGCTTTTTTGTAATTGCGCATCAGCTGTCCCAGAAGCTCCGCCCGGGAAAGCATGGGGATACCCCGCTCCTTCGCTGCCACGAATTCCGGATTGTCCGGGTGAATGGCAGCCGTGTATACAACGACCTCGCAGTCTGCGGGAATATTGGAAGCCTTCTGGCCGATGCAGATCTGCGCGCCAAGCCGGGTCAGATGGTCGGTCAGCTCGGAGGCATGGCTGTCGGAGCCGGAGACCGGAAAGCTCTCCTTCAGTAAAATCTCAGCCAGGCCGCTCATGCTGATGCCGCCGATGCCGATGAAATGAATGGGTACCGGATTATGAAAATGAAGTTGATACATACTATACACATCCTCGTTTTTTTTAAGTTTTGCTGCGGCATATCACCTTGTTTCCCAGAGATTCCCTGTCGCAATTTTTACAGCAATAGTATAGCATTAGAGCGGAAAGTTGGCAAGATTGGGCTTGCCGGAATTGTCTTTGTGCGATCTGCATAACTGAGAATTGGAAATAAGAGGAAAATCATACCCTCATTTTATGAAAAGAAAGGGAAAATAATGTTATCATAGCGTTTTAATATGAATAATAAACAAGAAATTAACAGGATTTTAATACATTATAGATAATATGTCAAAGAAATTCTAAAAAAGCTGTCGCAAAATGTTTAAAATAAAATCAAAATTTTCCAATTTCATGTTCACTATTTACAAATGGTATGGTATAATATGTTAGAAACCAGTGACAGACTGGGAGGGAATTTTGTCACTGTTTGGGCAGAATGATGGGACATGAAGGAAAAATTTGGGCAAGAGGTGATTAGGTGATTAAGAAAGAAATGATAGCCATGCTGCTGGCTGGCGGTCAGGGAAGCCGTCTCGGGGTTTTAACTGCGAAAGTAGCGAAGCCCGCTGTATCTTTCGGCGGAAAGTACAGAATAATTGATTTCCCGTTGAGCAATTGCATTAATTCAGGTGTAGATACGGTCGGAGTTCTGACGCAGTATCAGCCGTTGCGTCTGAACACCCATATCGGAATTGGAATGCCGTGGGATTTGGATCGCAATGTGGGCGGCGTAACCGTACTCCCGCCATACGAAAAGAGTACAAACAGCGAATGGTATACCGGAACAGCGAATGCGATTTACCAGAATCTGGATTACATTGATACATATAATCCGGATTATGTGCTGATCCTTTCCGGAGATCACATCTATAAAATGGATTATGAAGTAATGTTGGATTTCCACAAGGAGAATAATGCCGATGTAACCATCGCGGTTATGCCGGTACCCATGGAGGAAGCCAGTCGTTTCGGCATCATGATCACCGATGACAATAACCAGATCACAGAGTTTGAAGAGAAACCCGAGCATCCCAGAAGCAATCTGGCATCCATGGGTATCTATATTTTCAGCTGGCCGATTTTACGGAACGCGCTGATTCAGCTTTCCAGCCAGCCAAACTGTGACTTCGGAAAACATATCATTCCGTATTGCCACGACAATGGAAACCGTCTGTTTGCGTTTGAGTTCAACGGATACTGGAAGGATGTAGGAACCTTAGGATCCTATTGGGAAGCCAATATGGAGCTCATTGATATCATTCCGGAGTTTAACCTCTATGAAGAATTCTGGAAGATTTATACCAAGAGCGATGCAGTGCCGCCCCAGTATGTATCCGCGGAATCGAAGATCGAAAAGAGCCTGATTACCGGAGGAGCCGAGATTTACGGAGATGTATACAATTCCGTGATCGGCGCAGGCGTTACCATTGGAAAGGGAACCGTGGTGCGCGACTCCATTATTATGAAGAATACAACTATCGGTGAAAACTGTACCATTGACAAGGCTATTATCGCGGAGGAAGTCGAGATCTCCGACGGCGTAGTGATGGGAATCGGTGAAGAAGTTCCGAACAAGGTACAGCCGAAGATCTATTCCTTCGGACTGGTCACCATTGGCGAGAATTCCTACATACCGCCGAATGTAAAGATAGGAAAGAATACCGCTATCGCAGGAGATACCACGCCGGATGATTACAACGAAGGCGTACTGGCAAGCGGCGAGACATTGATAAAGGTAGGTGAACGGTAATGAGAGCGATAGGAATTGTACTTGCAGGCGGCAATAATCACAGAATGAGAGAGTTATCCAACAAGCGTGCAGTAGCGGCTATGCCCGTGGCAGGAAGCTATCGCGGTATCGACTTCGCACTCAGCAATATGTCTAACTCTCATATCCAGAGAGTCGCTGTACTGACTCAGTATAACGCGCGCTCCCTGAACGAGCACCTGAACTCCTCCAAGTGGTGGGATTTCGGAAGAAAGCAGGGCGGCCTGTATATCTTCACACCGACCATCACCGCGGACAACAGCTCCTGGTACCGTGGAACGGCGGATTCCATCTACCAGAATCTGGACTGGCTCAAGAAGAGCCATGAGCCGTACGTAGTCATCGCGTCCGGAGACGCAGTTTACAAGATGGACTACAATAAGGTACTGGAATACCACATTGAGAAGAAAGCGGACATCACTGTAGTCTGCAAGGACATGCCGGCAGACACCGACGTATCTCGCTTCGGTGTGCTGAAGACCGATGAAGAAGGCCGGATTACCGAATTTGAGGAGAAGCCGGTGGAGACCCAGGAAAGCACCATTTCCTGCGGTATCTATGTCATCCGCAGAAGACAGCTGATCGAACTCATAGAGAAATGTGCCCAGGAAGATCGCTACGACTTCGTACGTGACATCCTGATTCGTTATAAGAACCTGAAGAGAATATTTGCATACCGCACCACAGACTACTGGAGCAACATCGCGTCCGTAGAGTCCTACTACGAGACCAACATGGACTTCCTGAAAGCGGATGTCCGCAAATACTTCTTCAAGACCTATCCGGATGTATACTCCAAGGTGCTGGATCTTCCTCCGGCCAAGTATAATCCGGGGGCAGACGTGAAGAACTCCCTGGTATCCAGCGGATGTATCATCAACGGAGCTGTAGAAAATTCCATTTTATTTAAGAAAGTGTTCGTGGGGAATAACTGTGTGATTAAGAACTCCATTATTCTCAACGAAGTGTATATCGGCGATAATACTTACATAGAGAACTGCATCGTTGAAAGCCGCGATACAATTCGTGCTAACTCCCGTTACGTAGGAGAGCATGGGGTTAAGATAGTCGTCGAGAAAAATGAGCGTTACGTGCTGTAACGACGGGCGGCCCACAAAGCACTGATAAGACAAACTGACCTGCAAAGGGCAGAAGAAAGGGGCAGGAAGTATGCAGATTACAGATGTACGCGTACGGAAGGTGTCAAAAGAAGGTAAGATGAAGGCCGTCGTTTCGATCACCATTGATGATGAATTTGTGGTTCATGATATCAAGGTTATCGAGGGCGAAAAAGGACTGTTTATCGCGATGCCGAGCAGAAAAGCGTCAGACGGAGAGTATCGGGATATTGCACATCCCATCAATTCCGGGACCAGAGATCATATTCAGGGGATCATTCTGGATAAGTATGAGGCTGCGCTGGTAGAGGCGGAAGAAGAAGCTTAGGTGATAAAGAGAACGATATAATGTAGGGGGGAAGGCGTCGTCCGGAAGGGGCGGCGCCTTTTATGTTGGGGACGGTCGTGGGGCGGGAAAGATAGGGGGTGTGGGACACGCGGATTTTCCTACTCGTCGCAGGCGGCTGATCCGCATCTACTTGCGCATACATGCGCAAGCACTCCGTGCGGATCGCACTGTGGCATAAGGAAAATGCCACAGGCGGGGAATCCTGCAAGCAGGATTCCATTAAAAACTCGGCCTGCGGCCTCAAACAGGGCCTCCTTCAGATGCTGCCAGCCTGCTCCTCCCTACGGAAAATCCGCTAACGTCCCCCACCCCCTATCTTTCCCGCCCCACTACGTGATGAGGCCTCGCTGTCGCATTGGCTGGGCGGGACGTGAAACTTCGATTGGCGGGGCGGGCGGCATTTGCCGCCTCGCCCCTTGCCAACGTCGCAAAACTCCTGTATGATAGGAAAAGACCCTATCGACCTAAACAATCAGCTCTGTGGGATTCGGGAAATCAGGATGTCCGTGAAAAACCGGACTCCCTGATTTCCCGAACCCTACAGAGCGTCCGTCATAAAAGGAGAACAACCCTATGTATATCATCGCCGGCCTTGGCAACCCCACCCAGCAGTACGATCACACCCGCCACAACATCGGTTTTGACACGATCACGTATCTCGCCGACCGCTACCACATCACGATGAATACCAAAAAATTCCAGGCCATCTGCGGCACCGGCGTCATCGAGGGCCAGAAGGTCCTGCTTCTGAAGCCCCAGACCTACATGAACCTGAGCGGCAACAGCATCGGCGAAGCTGTGAACTTCTACAAACTGGATCCCGCCACTGAAGTCATTGTCATCTACGATGACATTGCCCTGGAGCCCGGTTACATCCGCGTCCGCAAAAAAGGCAGCGCCGGTGGCCATAACGGCATCAAGGATATTATCGCGCACCTGGGCACCCAGGAATTTCAGCGTATTCGCGTGGGCGTGGGCGAAAAGCCGAAAGACTACGACCTGGCTGCCTACGTCCTGGGTCATTTCGCAGCAGAAGACCGCAAAAAAGTCGAGGAAGCCATTGCCCAGGCTGCGGACGCCGTAGAACTGATGGTACAGGATCGCGCCGACGAGGCCATGAACCTGTATAATAAGAAAAAACACGAATAGATCATAACAGAGAGAAACAGCGAAATAAAAACAGAGGTGCGGCATGCAAGCATTCATCAAGCCCTTTTGGCAGCTCGGCGCGTACGACCAGATAGCCGAAAAGCTGAAAAAAAACAAGGGAGTCCTCTGGCTCTCCGGCTGCGTAGATTCCCAGAAGGTACACGCAGCCTGCGCCCTGTGGCAGGGCTATTCCCAGAGGCTGATCGTCACATACAGCGAGCAGAAAGCAAAGGAAATCTATGAGGATTGCCGGTACTTTGACCGGAAGGCCGTGCTCTATCAGGCAAAGGATTTCCTCTTTTTTCATGCGGATATGCAGGGCAATCTGCTGGTGCAGCAGAGAGTCCGGGCCTTACAGGCTTTATTGACCCAGGAGGAAGTGACGGTTATCACTACTTTTGACGGTCTGATGGATCGTCTGCGTCCTCTGAAAAAAGTGGAAGATTCGATTTTATGTATCAGCCAGGACAGCATTGTCCAGATCGACGCCCTGGCGGAAAAGCTGAGCCGCCTGGGCTACGAGCGGGAGATTCAGGTGGAAGCGCCGGGCCAGTTCGCAGTGCGCGGCGGTATCGTGGACATCTTTGCGTTGACGGAGGACGCTCCCTGGCGCATCGAGTTCTGGGATGACGAGGTAGATTCCATCCGAAGCTTCGATGTGGAAAGCCAGCGCTCCATGGAAAATCTGGAAGAAATCACCATTTATCCGGCGGCGGAACCGATCCCCGATGAAAAGGAGGAGACGGTTAGCTTTCTGGATTATTTTGCACCCGGGAAATCCCTGATTTTTCTGGATGAGCCCACCCGGATTCTGGAAAAGGGCCGGTCGGTGGAAAAGGAATTTGAAGAAAGCATGGCCAACCGCGCGGCTAAAGGTGAAGCATTGCCGGAGGAGGCGCGGCTTCTGTACAGCAGCGAAGAGATCACCGTCCGCCTGAACCGCAGAAACTGTGTGGCCTTAAGCCTGCTGGAGCAGAAAGCACCGGAATGGGAGCAGACAGGCCGCTATCAGATCGACGCTCGCTCCATCAATCCCTACAACAGCAGCTTCCCGACTCTGGTTAAAGATCTGAAACGGTGGAAAAAGGAAAAATATTCCATTATCCTCATGTGCGCGTCCGGAACCCGGGCCAAACGGCTGGCTGCGGATCTTCAGGATGAGGAGCTGAACAGTTTTTACAGTGAAGATCCGGATCGCGTTGTACAGCCATCAGAGATTATGGTGGTGCATGGCAGCCTTCACAGAGGCTACGAATACCCCATGCTCCGTTTTGCCGTACTCTCCGAGACCGATATCTTTGGCCGGGAAAAGAAGAAACGGAAAAAGCAGAAGACCTACGAGGGCCAGAAGATCCAGAGCTTCTCTGATATCAAACCCGGCGATTACGTGGTGCATGAAAACCACGGCCTCGGCATCTACCGCGGCATTGAGAAGGTAGAAGTCGATAAGGTTATGAAGGATTATATCAAAATCGAGTATGCAAAGGGCGGCAACCTCTATATTCTGGCAACCCAGCTAGAAATGATTCAGAAATACGCCGGATCCGACGCCAAAAAACCCAAGCTGAACCGTCTGGGCGGCAGCGAGTGGACCCGCACCAAGTCGAAGGTCCGGGGAGCCGTACAGGAGGTGGCCCGCGATCTGGTGCTGCTCTACGCGGCCCGTCAGGAGAAGCAGGGCTTTGTCTACGGCCCGGATACAGTCTGGCAGACCGAGTTTGAAGAGCTGTTTCCCTTTGAGGAGACCGAGGATCAGCAGCTGGCCATCGAAGCCACCAAGCGGGATATGGAAAGCACGAAAATTATGGATCGCCTGATCTGCGGCGACGTGGGTTACGGCAAAACCGAGATTGCCATCCGTGCCGCCTTCAAGGCCGTGCAGGAGAATAAGCAGGTGGTTTATCTGGTGCCGACCACAATATTGGCCCAGCAGCATTATAATACCTTCATCCAGCGAATGAAGGATTTCCCGGTGCGCATCGATCTGTTGTCCCGATTCCGGACGCCGGGCGAGATTAAGAAATCCATTGCCGACCTGAAAAAGGGTCTGGTGGATATCGTCATCGGCACCCATCGGGTGCTGTCCGCCGACGTGGAATTCAAGGATCTGGGACTTCTGATTATCGACGAGGAGCAGCGCTTCGGCGTGGCCCACAAAGAAAAAATCAAGAAGCTGAAGGAAAATGTGGACGTCCTGACCCTGACCGCCACGCCGATTCCGCGTACCCTGCACATGAGTCTCATCGGCATCCGGGACATGAGCGTGCTGGAGGAAGCGCCCCAGGATCGTCTGCCCATCCAGACCTATGTGATGGAATATGACAGTGAAATGGTTCGGGCTGCCATCAGCCGGGAGCTGTCCCGGGGCGGCCAGGTATATTATGTATACAATCGTGTAAATAACATTGCCGAGGTGGCGGCCCAGGTGGCCGAGCTGGTACCGGAGGCCACCGTGGCCTTTGCCCACGGCCAGATGAAAGAGCACGAGCTGGAGCGTATCATGTTTGATTTCATCAATGGGGAAATCGATGTACTGGTGTCCACCACCATCATTGAGACCGGGCTGGATATCTCCAACGCCAACACCATGATTATCCACGATGCGGATAATCTGGGTCTGTCCCAGCTCTATCAGCTCCGTGGCCGCGTGGGCCGTTCCAATCGTACATCCTATGCTTTCCTGATGTATAAGCGGGATAAGATGCTCAAAGAAGTGGCGGAGAAACGTCTGGGCGCCATCCGGGAATTTACCGAGCTGGGCAGCGGCTTCAAAATCGCCATGCGGGATCTGGAGATCCGGGGTGCGGGTAATCTTCTGGGTGAGCAGCAGCATGGCCATATGGAGGCTGTGGGCTACGACCTGTATTGTAAGATGCTGAACGAGGCCGTCAGGCGGGAAAAGGGTCTCAGTTGGGAGGAGGACGAATTCCAGACTCTGGTGGATATGGATATCGACGCCTATATCCCAACCACCTATATTCGCAGCGAAAGCCAGAAGCTGGATATCTACAAGCGTATCGCCGGTATCGAGACCTTCGAAGAGAGTGAAGACATGCAGGATGAGCTCCTGGACCGTTTCGGCGATCTTCCGAAGGCCGTACAGAATCTTCTTGCCGTAGCCTGTCTGAAAATCAGGGCTCACAACGTATATGTTAAGGAGATAGTTGAGAAACCTGATGAGATACGGCTGGCTCTGTATGAAAAGGCAAAGCTGAATCCGGCGGCTTTCCCGGAATTTCTCGCCCGCTTCAACGGACGGATGAAATTCATCAAGGGAGAGAAACCGGCGTTCTGCTACCGCCGTCAGAAGAACAGCCGCGGCGAGGAGGCGGATCCCCTGAAGCTGGCGGAGAGCATCCTCGACAAAATGCAGGATTTGCTGGAGGAGCGTACATGAGAAAAAGGTTAAAGAAGCTGGGAATCCTTATGATGCTGGCAGCTGTGGCTCTGGCCGGGTGCGGCAAAAGGGAGGCGGGAGTCCCCCGGGTCCTTGAGCAGGAGAGCGGAACCACCTTGGCCACTCTGGGCGACGAACCTATTTACCTGGAGGAAGCCCTGTTCTATACCAGGATGCTGCAGGAGCAGTGGGATTTGAACAGGGCGGCGGCATGAAATGCCGTAAACAAAGCCATAGCATGGCTTTGTTTAGCCCGCGGGTCCCAACCAGTA
>QWCN01003836.1_pt1 | contig 16700 bp, 10 predicted proteins | sample 1972711 | NCBI WGS metagenome assembly QWCN01 (sample SAMN09866707, study PRJNA288562) | Human gut metagenome isolate term1_stool, whole genome shotgun sequencing... | isolation source: gut | host: Homo sapiens | place: USA: California | reverse complement strand
GCAAAAACAGTAACAATTAATGGTACAGGAGGATTTACAACATCTGCTACTAATACATTTACATTAAATGGAGGAAACTTAACAGTAAATGATGGAACAATTTATTCAAGTGGAGCTGTAGCAATAGGGCAAACAGGAGCTGGAACAATTAATATATTAGGAGGAACAATAAAAGGTAAAACAGCAGCAATTAGTAGTTTGCAAGCTGCAACTGTAAATATAGGAAATAACAGTAACTCTATAGTAAGTGCTGAAGCTCCTGTAATAGAGGCAACAGCAGGCTATGGTATAAATTTAACAGGAACAAACTCAAAACTAAACTTTAATTGCGGAGTTATAAAAGGTACATCAAAGACTACATATAATGGAATAGATGTTGCATTTAATGTAGCAGGGTCAAAAACATATAGAAGCGGTTATGGAGCAAAAACAACTTTAGCAAATTCAGTTTATAGTACAATATTAGTAAAGGCAACAATTGCAGTAAATCCAACGCAAGTATATTTAAATACTACAACAAATAAAACAAAAGTTTTAACAATAACAGGAGCTTCTTTAGGAACATTAAGCTATTCAACTAATGATGCAAATATTGCAACAATAAGTAATGGAACAATAACTGCATTAAAACAAGGTGAATGTACAATAACAGTAAAAGAAGCAAATGCAGGATTAACAGCAACATGTAAAGTAATAGTAGATGATATACTTCCTGTTTGGACAATAGAAGTTGAGTCTGTAGAATAAAATAAAAAATCAGAATTTAAGATTATAATTAAATTCTGATTTTTTTATTTTTTATACAAAAAAGTCGAAAAAAGCTTACGCAAGTAAGAAATTTGCGGATTATGTCAAAAATTACGTAATAAAAATGTAAACAAAACTTAATATATGACATCAAAACACGGCAAATAAGCATCCCTAGTATGATAAAAGGCAGTTTTAAATACAATAAAATACCTATATTGATTTTAATAAATTAAGAACTTAAAATATATGTAGAAAATACTATTTTTAAATGTTGCGAAGGGAAGGTATTTATAATGCTAAGCAAATTAAAAAATTTAAAATTAAGCAAAATTACAATTATTAGTATAGCTATATTGATAAGCCTAGCCTTATGTTTTGGCTTTTTTTATGCAGCACTTATAAACCAAGAAAAACAAAAAATGGAAGTAAGTGTATTAGAAATAAGTCCATATACGGAAGAAGTATCAATTTCTGGAAAAGAAATTACACAAAACTATGCAGTTACAACAATTAATGGCAAGAAGTATATTAATAATTTAAACACAGTAAAATTATTGTTAAAAGGAACCGACGAAAACTATAGTGGGAATAGCTTAACTGCTAGCAATATAGTTGTTAAAGTTGGAGGTAGTGTTGTTACACCAAAAACAAAAACACTTGGAAGTGCACAAAATATAACAAATGGTGTTCAATATGAATTAACATTAGCAGGAATACCTGGAAATGGTGTGTTAACTGTTGAAGTTGATGCTAATACCTTAACAGATAAATCACAAAATAAGAATATATTAACAAAATTTGATTCTAAAATAGAGGTTGACAATACTGCACCTACAATAGCTGCAAGTGATATAACATATGGCGATACATTACAAATTACATTATCAGACAGTAGTTCATTAGTTAATAAGTGGGCTATTACATCAAGTAATGTTTTACCAACAACAGGATGGAACGAGATTACTCAAACTCAAAAACAAACTGTAACAAAAACAGGATTAACAGTTGGAACATATTATATTTGGGCAAAAGATTCAGTAGAAAATGTTAGCTCAAAAAGTATTAAAGTTACAGGCAAATCAATAGATAATAGTTCAATTAGCGTAGCATTAAATCCAACAACTTATACATATGATGGAACAGAAAAAAAACCAGGTGTTACTGTAAAAGATGGGACAAATACATTAACAGTTGGAACAGATTATTCATTTGTATATTCAAATAATATTAATGCAGGAACAGGAAAAGTAACAATAACAGGAAAGGGAAATTATACAGGAACTAAGATTGTAAATTTTACAATAAATAAAAGAACATTAACAGTAAAAGCAGAAGCAAAATCAAAAACATATGGGGCAGGAGATCCAGGATTAACATATACATATAGTAATCAAGTAAGTGGACAAACACCAAAATTTAGTGGAGCATTATCAAGAGCTGAAGGGGAAAATGTAGGAACATATGCAATAAATAAAAATACATTAGTTTTGGTAGATAATTCACCATTTTTGGCAAATAATTATACATTATCTTATGTGGGGGCAAACTTAACAATAACTGCAAAGAATGCAAGCACATTTACTGCAACATTAAATCCAACAAGTTACACATATGATGGAACAGAAAAGAAACCAAGTGTTACTGTAAAAGATGGAGAAAATTTATTAGCAGTAGGAACAGATTATTCATTCGTATATTCAGATAATATAAATGCAGGAACAGGAAAAGCAACAATAACAGGAAAGGGAAATTATACAGGAACAAAAGTATTAAATTTTACAATAAATAAAAGAGCAATAACAGTAAAAGCAGCAGATGAAACTAAAACATATGATGGAGCAGCGCTAACAAATGCAGCAGCGACATTAACAGAAGGAACATTAGTAAGTGGACAGAGCTTAACAGCAACAGCAACAGGAAGTATAACAAATGTAGGAAGTACAGCAAATACAGTAAGTAGTGCAGTAGTAAAAAGTGGAACAACAGATGTAAGTGGAAATTATACAATAACAAAAACAAATGGAACATTAACAGTAAATAAAAGAACATTAACAGTAAAAGCAGAAGCAAAATCAAAAACATATGGAGCAGGAGATCCGGAATTAACATATACATGTAGTAATCAAGTAAGTGAGCAAACACCAAAATTTAGTGGAACATTATCAAGAGATGCAGGAGAAAATGTAGGAACATATGAAATAAAACAAAATACATTAGCCCTAGCAGATAATTCACCATTTTTAGCAAATAATTATACAATAGCATATATAGGTGCAAATTTAACAATAAATAAAGCAGCCACAGCAACAGCAGCGGCAGCAGACAAAACATATAATGGAGCGAGCCAAACAGGAGTAACAGGAAGTTATGTAAGTTGGGCAAACTCAACAACAGGAATTGATGCAGGAAGCTATACAGCAATAGCAACCCCAGATGAAAACCATGCATGGAGTGATGGAACAACAGCAGCCAAGAGCATAACATGGACAATGTCAGCAAAAGAAGTAGCAGTAACATGGGGAACAACAATATTTACATATAATGGATCAGCGCAAGGACCAACAGCAAGTGCGGAAAGTGGAGTAACAGGAGAAACAATAAATGTAACAAGAACAACAGGAACAAACGCAGGAAGCTATACATCAACAGCAAGCATATCAAGTGTAACAGGAGGAAGAGCAAAGGCTGGAAATTACAAATTAATAGGAGCTACAAAAGCATTTACAATAAATAGAGCAGCAACAGCAACAGCAGCAGCAGTAAACAAAACATATAATGGAGAAAGCCAAACAGGAGTAACAGGAAATTATGTAAGTTGGGGAGGAACGACAGCAGGAATAGATGCAGGAAGTTATACAGCAACAGCAACCCCAAATGAAAACTATGCATGGAGTGATGGAACAACAGCAATAAAGAGTATAACATGGACAATGTCAGCAAAAGAAGTAGCAGTAACATGGGGAACAACAACAACATTTATATATAATGGAGTAGCACAAGGGCCAACAGCAAGTGCAGAAAGTGGAGTAACAGGAGAAACAATAAATATAACAAGGACAACAGGAACAAACGCAGGAAGCTATACATCAACAGCAAGCATATCAAGTGTAACAGGAGGAAGAGCAAAGGCTGGAAATTACAAATTAACAGAAAATACAAAAGCATTTATAATAAATAGAGCAACAACAGCAACAGCAGCAGTAGCAGACAAAACATATAATGGAGAAAGCCAAACAGGAGTAACAGGAAATTACGTGAGTTGGGGAGGAACAACAGCCGGAATAGATGCAGGAAGCTATACAGCAACAGCAACCCCAGATGAAAACCATGCATGGAGTGATGGAACAACAGCAGCAAAGAATATAACATGGACAATGTCGGCAAAAGAAGTAGCAGTAACATGGGAAACAATAACATTTACATATAATGGAGCAGCACAAGGACCAACAGCAAGTGCAGCAAGTGGAGTAACAGGAGAAACAATAAATATAACAAGAACAACAGGAACAAATGCAGGAAGTTACACTTCAACAGCAAGCATATCAAGTGTAACAGGAGGAAGAGCTAAAGCTGAAAACTATAAATTAACAGGGGCTGCAAAAGCATTTACAATAAATAAAGCAAATTTAACATTGACATTTAGTGAAAACAGTGGAAGTGTAAGTTACCAAAATGGAACAGGTTTATTTACAGTTACACCATCTGGTTATGTAGATTCAGAAACTGGAACATTGAGCGTTACAAGTGAAAATACGGATTATATAACGGTTACAAGCGAAAATGCAGCAACGGCAAAGAATAATACAGCTGTAACTGTAGGCTATAAAGCAAATCAGTATACTTCTTCAAAAATAAATATAATAGTATCTATAGCAGCAACTACAAATTATAATGGTGTTTCTAAAAATTATGAAATAACTATAAGTGATTCAATTGCACCAATAATTAGGGTAAGTAGTAATACAACTTATGCAAAATCACAAAATGTAACAATTACTTTAAGTGATGAAGGAAGCGGCCTTGCAGCAGGAACATATGGAATAACATATGTTGGAATTCCTGCAACAAATGGATCAATAACATCTAAATCATTAAGTATTATTGTTTCTACATCGGGAATTAAAAGTGCATCAACAAGTGTAACTGTAAGTGATGGAACTGGAATTTATGATGGAACTGCAATAGTACAAAGTATTGTAAAGGATGTTTCAGGAAATTCATTAGCAGCAGGAACTAGTGTTACAGGAGAACAATATCTTGATAATACAGCACCAGAATTATCTGATTTTAAGTATGCTATTTCAGATTCTAAGCCATCTTCATACTCATCAGCAAGTTATAATGTTGAATTTGATATAACAGAAGGACACTCAGGAATGGCAGGCTATTATGACACAGTAGATTTAAGCACATCATTATCATCAACCGATAGCAGATGGAAGGCTCATACTGGTAAAACAATAGATATTAACATGAAGTATGGAGATACTAAGAAAATTTGGTTAAAAGATAATGCAGGTAATGTATCATATAAGACTTTTTCATTGTCACCAGTTGCAGTATCTACTGAAACAGATTGTTACGTGCTATATCCAACATTACAATCTGCAATAGGAACGGCTTCAAGTAATAGTGATTTGCGGAAATGGAACAGTTTCTGGAACAGTTACATTATTAAAAAATGTTAAAGAAAAAATTAATAATAAGAGAACAGATAAAACTATAACAGTTTCTTTAGGGACTTATAGAGTGGAATGGAGTGAAGATAATACATATGTAATATATAATTATGGAAAGTTAACTCTTAGAGGAACATCATCAACTAGTCAGGCTAATATAGGTTCAACACAATATTCAAATACAAATGGAATATATAATGGTAGTAATGGAACTTTAATATGTTGGTATCTAAGCTTTAATTCTTATAAGACATCATTGAGTAATAATGGAACTGCATATATACATTATTCTGATATGAGTCCAGTAAGTTCAAATGCAATATATTCTAGTGGAGGAACTATTGATTTATCAGGTTCAACATTGAGCGTGCAAGGCTCAAGTTCTCCAACAGTAATAATTAAAAATACAACTTTGAATTTTAAATTTGGAACAATTACATCAGCATTGGGGGGAAAAGCTATATATGCTTCAGGCGCATCAGTATTAAATGTATCAGGAGGTACAATATCAAGTGATACAAGGACTTCATGTAAAGATACATTGATAGGAGTTTTTGGCGATAGTGCAAAAATGAATATGACTGGTGGAACAATAAATAATACAAAACATAATATGGCAGTTGCAGTTGATGGGCAATCATCATTTACCATGAGTGGAGGAACAATTAATGCATCTTCTGCCCATGCACTAAAAACGCAATCTAAAGCAAATCCGTCTATACTAATAAATGGAGGAACAATTACTCAAACAACATCTCCTAAAAGTAATGGTGAAACCTGGTGTGCAATTTTGGCAGAAATGAATGATACAAGTACAAGTAGTAGAAATTATATAAATATAAATGGTGGTAAAATTAGTTCTAAATATTCATGTGTAATAGGAATAAGTAATGCAGGAACTGGTAGAGCAGCAATAACAATTGGAAATAGTTCTACAACATACACAAATTCAACGCCTGAATTAATATCATATGAATCATATATAGTTGATGCTTCTAATACGCCAAATAAACCAAGTGTGTATTTTTACAATGGCAGTATGACATCAAAGCAAAGTAGTTATAATAACAATTGTAATGCTTATGTAAGATCAGGATATAGTAGAAAATCAAATTATGGTTCACCACATGGTGCATATTATTATCATACATTAACAAAAAATTAAAAGCTAATTTAGAGTTGAACTCTGTTAAAAAAGCAATAAAAAATATATATAAAAATTTTTAAAAGTATTGACTTTTCACAGTATTTTTGGTATTATTTTAAATGCTTACTAATAAAATTTAGTATGCATTTAAATGCGGGAATAGCTCAGTTGATAGAGCGCTGCCTTGCCAAGGCAGAGGTCGCGGGTTTGAGCCCCGTTTCCCGCTCCAAAATATTGTGTTCTAATTTTAAAATAATGGAATATAATTAATTAAATGGCGACATAGCCAAGTGGCTAAGGCACGAGTCTGCAAAACTCTGATCCCCGGTTCGAATCCGGGTGTCGCCTCCAAAAAATAAAACCTATTATTACGTGTTATTACGTTTTAATAGGTTCTATTTTTTTCTAAAAATAAGTACAAAAAAGTGAAATAATCGACAAAATACTATTGACGATTTATATTTAAAATTATAAAATATAGTCAATAAAAATGAGAAGGAAAAAAGTTATGAATAAAGAAATAATGGAAATAGTAGAAATTAAGAATGAAATTGAAGATTTAAAAAAATTAAATGCAGAAGAAAATGAAAAAATTAATAAAAAAATTAAAGAGGTTAAAGCTTCAAGCAAAAAATTAATTGAAGGTAAATTTGAAGAGATTTTTGAAACTTTTAATTTTAGCATGCAAAATAACCAAGGAAAATCAAATGCAAATTCTACTGAAAACATAAATAAAATAATTGAGAAAAAAATAAATTCATATGTAGAAAAGCAAGAAAATGATATGGGGGATTTAACATCACTTGTAGAAGAAATTGCAAATAGAATAATAGATGAAAACAAGAAAATAACCCAAAGATTAAATGAGCAAGAAGACAATTATACAGCAGAAGAATATGAGCAAACATTTACGGATATAAAAAGAATTATAAAGGTTTTAGAAAAAGAAATCCAAAGTGTTCAAGATGAAACAAAGGGGAAAATAAATGAAATAAAAGAAAAAGAAAATTATAATAATGAGCAAATTGAACAAATAGAAGAAAAGGTAAATGAACTTTTAGAAAATAAAAATGATGTAGTAGAAGAAGAAATTAATAAAAAAATTAATGAAATTTCAAGTAAATACGAAAATGAAAACAATAAAATAAAAAATGAAGTTACAAGCATAGACGAGAAAACAAAAGCAACAATTTTGAATTTAAATAAACAAATACAAACCTTAAGAAATGAAATATTAGAAAAATTAGAAGAAAACGATGAAATATACCAAATACAAGATAAAATAGAAGAAGTAAATAAAAAAGTAGAAAAAAATTGCCAAGAATTACAAGAACAAAAAGAAATTGCAAAAAAAGTTGAAGAAATAAGTGAAAAAGTACAAGAAAATAGCCAAGAATTGCAAGAGCAAAAAGAAGTCTCAAAGAAAATAGAAGAGATAAGTCAAAAATTACAAGAAAATAGCCAAGAATTGCAAGAGCAAAAAGAAGTCTCAAAGAAAATAGAAGAGATAAGTCAAAAATTACAAGAAAATAATCAAGAATTGCAAGAACAAAAAGAAGTTTCAAAAGAAATAGAAAAAATAAATGAACAAATACAGGAAACTAATCAAAACTTACAAGAAGAAAAGCAAAAAATAGAAAAGTTAGAAAGTAAAGTTAATGAAAAATTGCAAGCAAAAGGCTTAGAAAAACAAGTAGAAAGCATGAAAGACAGATTTTCTGAATTAAGAGAAAATCAAAAAAAATCAGAAGAAAAATTAAGTCAAATAGAAGGAATGCAAATATGCCAAGGAGAAAAAATTGGTAAAATAGATGAAAATACTAAAAAAGTAAATGAGGTTTATACACAAGTAGAAAAGATAGAACAAATACAAAATGAAAATATAACTATAATAAACAATATAGACCAGGAACTTGAAAAACAAAAAGCAAAATCAAGTACAATGGTAGATTTGTTAAAAGCACAAGAAATAGAACTAAATAATTATGGACAAAAAATAGAAGAATTAGAAAAAAATAATGAAACAAAAAAAGAACTAATTAATCACTTTAATGAAAATTATCAAAAAGAAGTTAAAAATATAAAATCTGACTTTGGAAAACAATTAAATATTTTTGAAGATAGAATGAATGTAATAGAAAAATTACAAAATTCTCAAGAAGAAAAGATAAATGTTAGTAATCAAAAACAAGAAGATTTAATAGTAAACTTAAAAGAAAACTGTGAAGGTCAATTAAATAATTTCGAAGAAAAAATAAATGTAATTGAAAAAATACAATATAATCAACAAGAACAATTAAATGGTATTGAAAATAATCAAAGAGGAATAGAAGATATTAAAGCTGAGTTCGAAACAATAGGCTCTAAGCAAGAAGAACTTGTTACAAAAATTGAACAAATTGAAAATAATGATAAACAAAAACAAAATGAAATAGTACAATTAAATAAAAAGTATAATAATCAAGATTTACAAATAAAAAATATAAATAAATTACAAGAAGAAATACAAAGCAAAATAGATAGTATAGAAACTAAACAAAAAGATAATATTGAAGCCGTTCAAGCAAAACTAGAAGATGTTTTAGAAAGTTCTAAAAATGAAACAGAAGGAAAACTTAAAAAACTTCAAGAAAACCTAGAAAATAAAATTAATGGAATCAAAACTGAAAATAAAGAAACTATTGATAATAAGGCAAATAAGTTACAAGAAGAAGTTAAAAACAAAATAGAAAATATACAAAATAAAATAGATAACAATGATAAGATTATTACAGAATTTGAAGGAAAACAAGCTATACTAGAACAAAAAATAGAGGGCTTTAATGAGGAAAATGCAAAAAATAAAGAAAGCATACAAGAATATAATGAAAAAATAGAAAAACTAGAAAAAGCTCAAGAAGATAATTCTAGAAAGTATAAAAATTTGGCAATTGCAGTAGAAGAAAGATTAGAAGTATCAGAAGAAAGATATGGACTTGCTATAGCAGAAGAAATGAAAAAATTAAATTATCAAGGAACCATAGAAGAAATAAATGGTAAAATTGATGAAAATGCATTAAAATTACAAGAAAAATTGGAACTTATAGATGCGAAAAGTAAAGAATATGCGCAAAATACAGAAGCAGGTTTTAATGAAAAATTTTTGGCTTTAAAAGATGAAGTAAATTGCTTAAATGATAATATTGCAAATAATATTTCTAAAGAGGCACAAAATACATTAAAAATTGTTCAAGAAAAAAATGATAGTTTACTTGAAGCTAAAGTTAAAAACATGCAAGAAAAAAGCAATAAGGTATTTACAAAACAATTAAATAATATAAAATTACAAAATCAAGAAATAATTAATGAACAATTAGAAGGAGTAAATGGTCAGGTAGTTTCTGTATTAAATAAAGAAGTGGAAAAACTAAAAAAAGATACAAGAAATATATTAAATGAAAGATTAGCTAGGCTTCAAATACAAAATGAAGAAGAAATAAATAATCAGTTAAAAAAGATGCAAGAAGGAAACAGTACGTTAATTTCTAGTATTGTTAGCAAAATGCAAAATGAATATGATAAAAAACTTCAAAAGAAATTAAAACAAATGCAAGATGAATTTGACGAAAAATTAAAAAATGCTATTTTAAATATGCAAAATCAAACACAAAAACAAATCAAAACAGAATATGAAAAGCCAAAGACAGCTACAGTGTATACATATGAACCTGTTTTGGAAAAATATGATAATAATATTTATAAATCTGTTGGCTCTACAAAAGTTAAAAGAGCTGCCAAAGGAATTGATACAGAAAAATATTTAAATAATGATATAATTAATTTTTTTGAAGATTAAAAAACAGGGTGTGAGCCCTGTTTTTAGTTTTCTTTAATAAAATAATATGGATTTTTAGAATTATATTTATAACTTAATATATAACCATCATAAATACTGCTATTTTTGTCTTTAAGTGGCATATTAAGGTCAACATTATACACAAATGATTGTTCTAAACTATTTTTTAAATGGATTTTAAAATTTAAATTATATGAGATATCAGAAATAGGAATATTAGCTAATTTTAAAAGTTTTCCATTAAAATCTACTGTTTCATTATTTTTTGTTATTTCACAATTCTTTTTTACATTTTTGTTAAGATAGCTAAGAGTTATAGGGTTTGAACAATCAGTAAAAAAGGTTGGATTTGAGAAATCATTTTGTTCATTGTCTTGATTTGTGTGTAATATATTAAAGTCAATTCTTGATTTATTTTCATCATAATCACTATATTTTCCAAAATTAAAAGGATTTTTATAGTTTAATGATTGTGTACCCTTGTTTGAATTTAGATTTATTTTTATGCTGTCAATATAAAGCTCACTTACTGTATTTTTATTGCTTAAATTTTGTATATATGATTTATTATCAATATATATTGCAATATCTGTATATTGGCTTATATCTAAGTCTCTAAGAATTTCACCTTCACTGCTATCAACAGCATCTGCACTACTATATAAAACAACTTTTCCTATTTTAAATATGGGTTCACTATTATTTTTTGCAAAGTTTTCTATTTGATTTGTATAAGAAACATATTGTAAAATTGGGGAAAAAACATAATTGCAATAAAGAAAAATTATTGCAATTATAAATATAAATGAAATTATTAAAGCTTTTTTTTCGTTTTTTACTCTTATTTTTAATCTCATGTTAACTCCTTTTTGGTACTAAAGTCTTTCATATAAATAGTTCATATATTTATATACTTTAGTTGGCCAATCTTTATCTGTACAGTATCTTGTGCTTATTCCAACAAGTGTTGGACCATTATAGTATGTTCCTGTTGCAGTTTCATTATTATATATTTTAGCATTCTTTTCGTTTATATAATTTTTAACTAGGTATTTTGCAACTGTTTCAATTCCTTCTTCATATGTTGCAAATGTTACAGCAGAATCATAAGGACTTCTATCATATGCGCCAAATCCAAATAAATTTTTCTTGTCTTTGGCAATTTTAGATGATCCCCATCCACTTTCATGTATTGCCATAGATGCTAAAAATATTCCATTTATATTGTATTTTTGTTCTACATTGTAAAATACTTCGGCGTTTTGCTCAAATATTTTGTTTGTGTCACTTGCATTATTGCTAAGAATTTTTTTAAAATCTTCTAATGTAAGTCCACTTGGCTTATTTAATGACATGTTTGCATCTAATGTGCTACGTATTTTTTGGACTCTATTTTTTTCTCCTATACCAGGTGTTACAGCTTCTGATGTTAACAATGAAGATTTAACATAACCTGTATAACTTTCATATGTAACTTTACACCATTCATCATTTAATTCTTGTAATGTAACGTCTAGTGTTGCTAAAATAATACATAAATTGTTTGATGTGTCTTCTGGCTTTTCTTTTAAGCTTAAATTTTCGGTAACATACATTTTGTCACCAATATGAACTTGGTATTTTGCTAAAAATTCTGATGTTCCTACATCTATAATTTGTGTTATTGGTTCTTCAACTATTTTTTCTTCTAATATATTTTCATCTACAAATTCATCATCTTGATATGTTTTTATACAGTTAACAAGTTTTTTTCCAATTTTACCTTCTTGTGATACTTTTTCTTCTCCTTTTGGCAAATTAGGGTTATCTTGTTTTTTTGTTTCAAATGCAACTTCACGTTCTTCATCATTTACAATTGCTTTTGATTTTTTAATACCAACATTATCTATTATTATTTTATCAAGGTTTAGAGATTCACTATTTGTTTCAAATACATTTGTAGCAATTTTTTGTTTAATTTCTTCTTCTTTATTGTATTGAGCAAATATGTAGTTTGTAGATGCCAATGTTATACATACAGCAAATATTCCAGAGGTAATAAAGCATAGTTTTTTAATTTCATCTTTATCATAACTAAGTTTATTTATTTTATAATCTAACCATTGCTTAAATGATAGCTTGTCCTGATTTATTGATTTATTTTTCTTTGATGATTTAGAAGAACCAGAGTAATATACATTGTAAGATTTGTGTTTATTTTTTTTATGCTTTTTTGGATGTGTTAACAATTCTTCAGTATAATGCATGCGGGCAGCTTCTAACTGTTTAAATGCATCAGGAAGTGAATTTGCTTTTTCATTTTTAAATGTTTCTTTTTCAGTTACCACTACTAATTCTCCTTTCAATAAAACTTTCCACCAATATTATATAATATAATACAAAATATGTCTATAGAAAAAAATGTTAAAACATATTAATTTGGCAGTTTTTAAATAAACTGCTTGCAAATTTATAAAAATGGTATATAATATTACCTGTAGAAGGGAGGGGAAAATGTATGAAAAAACAAGAATTACAAAAAAATATAGGTTATCAATTTGAAGATGAGAGTTTATTAAATAAAGCAATGACCCACACATCATATGCATATGAAAACAATGTGGAAAGCAATGAAAAGTTGGAATTTTTAGGAGATAGCATTTTAGAATTTATATCTAGTAAGTATATATTTAAAAATTATCCAAATTTAAAAGAAGGAGAAATGACTAAAGTTAGAGCACAGGTTGTATGTGAACAAAGTTTATATAAAATTGCAAAAATGCATAATTTTAGTGATTTCTTAAATCTTGGTAAGTCTGAAAAATTATCTGGTGGAAAAGAAAGACCAGCTATACTTGCAGATAGTGTAGAAGCTGTAATTGCTGCAATGTATATAGACGGAGGACTTAAAGTTGCAGAAAAATTTATTATAGAAAATTTAAAAAATGAAATAGAACTTGCGACAAAACATGTTGGTCAAAAGGATTATAAAACAGTTTTACAAGAAAAGCTACAAATACATGGAGATGTAAAAATAGAATACATATTATTAAACGAATCAGGACCAGACCATGATAAAAGATTTGAAATGGAAGTAAGATGTAATGGTAAAAAACTTGCAGTAGGAACTGGAAAAAGCAAAAAGTTGGCACAAATGGATGCTGCACATAATGCTATAGAAAGTTTATAATTCTTAGGAGGTGTATTAATGAAAAAACAGTATGTTATACCAATTTTTGTGCCACATTTAGGGTGCCCAAATGATTGTATATTTTGTAATCAAAAGTCAATAAGTGGTCAAAAGAAAAATATGACAAGGCAAGAGGCTAAAAATATAATAGAAACACACCTAAAAAGTATAAATAAAGAAAATAGCTTAGTGGAAATTGCTTTTTTTGGAGGAAGTTTTACAGCGATTGAAGAAAAACAACAAGAAGAGTTATTAGGTCTTGCATATGAATATATAAAAAATAAAAAAGTAGATAGTATTAGAGTATCAACAAGACCAGACTATATTAATAAAACTATATTAAAAAGACTAAAAAAATATAAAGTAAAAACAATAGAACTTGGAGTTCAATCTGCTAATGATTATGTACTAAAAAGAGCAAATAGAGGACATAATTTTGAAGATGTAAAAAAAGCTTCTAAATTAATTAGATGGAATGGCTTTACATTAGGACATCAAATGATGGTTGGACTTCCAGAAAGTAGCCGTGCTGATGAAATAAATACAGCAAAAGCTTTAGTAAAACTAAAACCAAAAATGGTAAGAATATACCCTGTTTTAGTTGTAAAAAATACAAAGTTAGAACAAGAATATGAAAATGGAACATATGAACCATTATCTGTGGTACAGGCTGTTGAAATTTGTAAAGAACTTGTTAGAATATTTGACGAAAAAAATATTAATGTTATAAGAGTTGGATTGCAAAATACAGAAGAAATATCAGATCCAAAAAATAGTAAAAGTGAGGTTGTAGCAGGACCTTATCACCCAGCTTTTAGACAGCTTGTTGAATCAGGTATGTGGTATGATGCAATTGTTTCAAAAATAAAAAAATTAAATGTAAAAGCTAAAAAGGTTGAAGTAACTGTAAATCCAATTGATATAAACAATGTAATTGGACATAAAAAAGAAAATGTAATTAAATTAAATGAATTATATAATGTTGATTTGATTGTAAAACAAGACAAAAATATAAAGCAAGGAAAATCTAAAATTGAAGTAATTCAAATATATGAAAACTAAGAAAGTATAAAATCACCAATATTTACAAATATTAATATTGGTGATTTTTATGCATTTAGAAGAAAAGTTTAATTTTAGAAAAATAGTAATTGAATTATCAGGAACAATTGTTGGTGCTTTTTTTATGGCTGTTGGAACTGCCTTATTTTTATTGCCAAATCAATTATCATCTGGAGGATTTGCAGGTGTTGCAACAATATTTTATTATTTGTTAAAAGTTCCAATGGGAACAACAATAATGCTTTTAAATATTCCATTATTTATTTTGGCAATATACAAATTGCGGAAAAAGTTTTTTTATTAAGTCTTTATTAGGAACTGCAAGTTTGTCTATTTTTATTGATATTTTGGATAAATTTAAACCATTAACAGAAGACAGAATTTTGGCATGTGTTTATGGTGGAATAATTACAGGACTTGGAACAGCTATTATTTTAAAAGTAGGTTCCTCTACAGGAGGTTCAGATTTATTAAGTAATATAATAAAGGGGTTTAACCCAAGTATAAGAGTTGGAAATATGATTGTAATTATTGATATAATAATAGTTACATTAAATGTATTATTTTTTAAAGAAATAGAAGTAGGTCTATATTCTGCAATTGCAATATATATTATGGGGAAAATTATAGATATTATATTTGAGGGGGTGTATTTTACTAAATTATTAATTATAATTTCAGATAAAAATGAAGAAATTGCAAAAGAAATTGGAAAAAATATAAAACGTGGTACTACTGGTTTATATGGAAAAGGCATGTACACTAATGAGGAAAAGTTAGTTCTTATGTGTGCTGCTGCAAGAGGCGATGTTTCTAAGGTAAAAGATACAGCAAGAAAAATAGACCCTAAGAGTTTTATAATAATTACAAATTCAAGGGAAGTGGTAGGACTTGGTTTTAAAATTGATTAGAAAAATATTTTAATATGTTTAAATTTATGCTATACTAGATTTAGAATGTAAATTGATAAAAATAAAACTAATATAAACAAACAAAAAGAGTGAGAGGTAAAAATATGAAAGAACAGCAATATATTTTAAAAAATGCAAAATCATTTGAACTAAAAGACATATTTGATTGCGGTCAATGCTTTAGATGGAACAAAGAAAGTGATGAGAGCTATACAGGTGTTTTTAAACAAAATGTAATAAATGTAAAAAAACAAGGACAAGATGTTTACTTTAAGGGAATATGTAGTGGAGATATAAAAAATGTAGTTACTTATTATTTTGATTTGGAAAGAGATTATGAGAACATAAAAAAAACTCTATCAAAAGTAGATATAAACATGAAAACAAGCATAGAATATGGAAAAGGAATTAGAATATTAAATCAGGACTTATGGGAAACAATAATATCATTCATAATATCAGCAAATAACAATATACCAAGAATTAAGGGCATAATAGAAAAACTATCAAAAACATATGGAAATGAAATAATATGGAACAACAATAAATATTATACATTTCCAAGTGTAAATCAATTAAAAGATGTAACAATAGAACAATACAGAAAATTGGGCCTGGGATTTAGAGATATAAGACTATATGAAACAACACAGATGATTTTAAATAAAGAAATAGACCTTGAATATTTAAAAGAAGAAAAAGATACATTAAAAGTAAGGGAAGAATTATTAAAACTTTCTGGTGTTGGTCCTAAAGTCGCAGATTGTATATTATTATTTTCCGAACTAAAAAGATTTGACGTATTTCCAATAGATGTTTGGGTTAGAAGAGTAATGAATGACTTATATATAAAAGAGGAAAATGAAGAAAAAGTAAGCAAAAAGAAAATAGAAAACTTAGCAAAAGAAAAATTTGGAAACTTATCAGGCATAGCACAACAATACCTATTTTATTGGAGAAGAGAAGCTTAGACATTGGGACGGGGTTTTTGTCTTAACCTTTTTGGGACTTTTTAATATTTCACAATTAGTAAATAAAAAAGCAAATGTTATTAAAAATAAAATTTTATCGTTCAAATAATTATCGAAGAAATTTTAAATTAATTTTATGGCACCCTTCCATCAGGAGATGAACTCTTTCCATAAAA
>QWCN01003959.1_pt1 | contig 16705 bp, 17 predicted proteins | sample 1972711 | NCBI WGS metagenome assembly QWCN01 (sample SAMN09866707, study PRJNA288562) | Human gut metagenome isolate term1_stool, whole genome shotgun sequencing... | isolation source: gut | host: Homo sapiens | place: USA: California | reverse complement strand
TTAAATGTTATAATTGAGTACTATAAATTTAATTCTTTTATCGCTATGTTCCTAATTTTCAAAGAAATATTTATCTGCTTATATCGAACTCACGTTATTCTTACCTCGTACCCGTCCCTCGAAAACTATCTTTCTCCTTTCATGGATGCCTGGCAAGGAGGCGCACAGGACCAGCTCCAGGGCCAGATAGCATCGGCGAAAATCCCGCTTTCAAGGATGATTTCCCCACAGCTTTACTGGGTGATGACCGGTGATGATTTCACGCTCGACCTGAACAATCCCGAACACCCCAAAATCCTGTGTGTCGGCAACAATCCCGACAGGCAGAACATCTATTCCGCAGCCCTCGGACTGTACAACAGCCGTATTGTGAAACTTGTGAATAAGAAGGGGCAACTCAAATCATCCATCATCATAGATGAGCTACCGACCATATATTTTCGCGGCATCGACAACCTGATCGCCACTGCCCGCAGCAACAAGGTGGCGGTCTGTCTCGGCTTCCAGGACTTCTCGCAACTGACCCGTGACTACGGCGAGAAAGAGGCGAAGGTAATCCAAAACACAGTGGGCAATATCTTCAGCGGTCAGGTTGTGGGAGAAACAGCAAAGAATCTTTCGGAACGCTTCGGCAAGATACTCCAGCAGCGGCAGTCCATCTCCATCAACCGTCAGGACACTTCCACATCTATAAACACGCAGATGGATTCACTCATTCCGGCGTCGAAAATCGCCAACCTCTCGCAGGGCACGTTCGTGGGCAGTGTGGCGGACAACTTCGGGGAAGAGATTGACCAAAAGATATTCCATGCCCGCATCATCGTTGATAACGAGAAGGTGGCGGCGGAAACAAAAGCCTACAAGAAGATTCCGGTTATCAATGAATTTAAGGACGCCGAAGGCAACGACATCATGCAACAGCAGATAGACCGGAATTATTCCCAAATAAAAGCGGACGTGGTGCGGATAATCGAAGATGAGATAACCCGTATAAAGAACGACCCCGACTTAAAACACCTGATACCACAGGAAGAAAATGACAAGGACAATGAATAGCAATTGAAAGGCCGCTTTTTTATTTCAGCCTGCAAAGGTCGTCCCGAGCCCTCTGGATTGAGCAAGGCCGGGGCCCTTGCGGGTTTTCGGGAAAATCTTCCGCGCTCCGCTTGCGGTATTTTCCCGAAAAGCCTTGCACAATCCGGCACGGAACGGTAAGGCAGGCAAGAAATAAAATACCGGCTCGCCGGTCAGAAATGTTTAATTCAAAAAAAACAGGTTATGAGCAAGACAAAAGAGGTCAATATCCGCAAGGAATATCTGGATCGCATGGAAAGAAATACAGAAGCAATCACCATTGACAAGACATATTGGAAAGGGGTAGCTTATCCAATCAGGGAAATTCAGGTCGGCAATGACATTTTCAGGGTGTCGGTGGAAAGACTACGTGACGAGTTGGTGAACGATATGCGTAACGGCATTTATGAGGCAATGGAAGTGAACGAGGAGATTGACGGATATTGCACGGACAAGGAACTGTGTACACTGACCGACGATGACCTGTGCAAAATGTGCTGCTGAAACAAAATTCAAACAATATAAATGACATGAAAAAGAGAAGCAACTTCACACCGATGAAAATATTCCATGAGATTCTTGACAATTATGGCCTGAAACTGATGGAGGTGGGAACCAACCACCTGAGAGTATTCTTTGGCAACCGGAAATTGTTCGATTACTATCCGCTGAGAATGAAATTGTTTGATTAGCGGCAGTGGCAGCAACTGACCTATCCGTCAGTCATGGACGGTACGGACAAATGGGAAACGGAATTGGAAGGCATCATCAACAAACTTATGGTATCACCGCAATAAACAACGACATTATGAATGAAAGCAACAGACAGACGCTCGTTTGGGACAACATTCCCGAATGGGCGATTTTCGCATTGGAGTACGGCATCGAGGAAGAATTGTTCCTGCCGAATGAGGATTTGGAGATGATAAGCCGGTTCGTCGGCGAAAATTTCCCGAACGGCTATACGATGAGTGTGGATTGGGAATCATGCACGGAGTTCAACCCGCATCCGGCATTCGGGAAATCGTGCAAGACTTACAAGGTGACTTTTGTAACAAACTAAAACTACCTGCTATGAGAAAGATAACATTAAGCGAATACAATTCCATCCCGAAGGATTACCGAGGGATTTGGACCGTGGAGCGTTGGGACTTGCCGAATTGGGCGGAAATACGCGAGAAACACATGGGAAAGCGCACCATGATGGTATATGACAAGGGAACGTGCCTGCTGGTGGAAGGACTTGGTTTTGAAATCGTGGACGACAGCACTTGGAAAAAGTCGGATGAAGTCAAGAAGGAAATCAGCGGTCTCTATCTGAAATTCTATAGTGAGCAGGGACGTGAACCTCATTATGCGGACTGCACTATCCGGTGGTACGACACGCTGGAAACGGAAGAAGTGAGGATTGCGCTGGCTATGGATTCCGACAACGAGAAGGACGACGAGATATTCTTCTACTGCGACAGTATAAATGATTTGAAATCACTGGCGGACAAGGGTAAAGAGGGTTTTACCATAGCCGGATGCTCCGGCTTCGGGATATACGAAGAATTGTTACAAGCAACTTAAAAACATCGGGTATGAAAATCAGATGTCAAGAACACTACGAAAAGGTCGTCAGGTATGCGGAAAGCATCGGTGACACGACATTGAACAAATGTATCGAACGCCTCAAACAATGGGAGGTCAATTCCAATGGCAGGTACGAAATAGAACTGTACCATGATTTTGCGCCATATTCATTCGGGTTTGCAGAAGTAGTGCAAGACGGAACAAGGGGCATTGTCGGAGGGCTTCTCTATCACGGCAAGCCGGATCAGTCACTTGCCGTAATGATTGGAGGACCGTTCCACGGCTGGAGCATACACACCTAAAAGTAATTATAGTATTAAGCAGAAAGTGCAGGAGTATTGCAGAGTACTTCTGCATTTTTCGCTCTTTTTTGTTGATAGCAGTCCATACTCAATTGAGTAGGAAAGTAAAATCCGCAAACGGGAAATTTAATCGCATATTTCGCGTAAATTCTGCAAAATCCAAACATTAAATCCTTATATGGCAAATTTAGAAGCGACAATTTCCAATGACAAATCTTGTCGGATTTAGAATTGAGCCACAGGGAATTTACAGTAGCAAGCCCTCCTTATCCTTGAGGAAATCAATCACATTGATTATTGATATGCCATCTTCATTCACATAAGATGGAGTCAAACCTCCCACAATGACAATTTTAGGGAATCCGTCTTTGATATGGCGCAGAGAATTGGTCTCTTGTTCTATTTTTTCTTGGGTGGGCATATCAAGCGCAGACTGAATATACAAGCGTTTATTACCCCTGTTGCAGATAAAGTCCACTTCCAATAACTTTCGTATCTTCTTCCCCTCATTATTCATTTGCCTTACCTCCACTTGGCCGACATCAACCGAATATCCCCTGATTCGTAGTTCGTTATAGATGATATTCTCCATAAGGTGTCCGCCATCAATCTGTCTGTAATTCAAGCGGGCATTACGTAATCCCACATCTTCAAAATAATATTTTGACGGGGTGTTGATGTAATGCTTTCCTTTAATGTCGTACCGGATGGCTTTTTCCAACATAAATGCATCCTGTAACATGCCAAGATAATTCTGTATGGTCGTATCCGAAATGCTGTGGCCTTTTACCGATTTGAACGTGTTTTCAAGGTTTGTCGGATTGGTCAGGCATCCTATGTTAGAAGCGATGATGTCTATAAGTTCACTTAAATCATCATCATTTCTAATACCGTAGCGGTCTTTAATATCACGGATATACGTACCCTTGAATAACGATTTCAGGTACTTTTCCTTTTCTTCCTTGTTTGAAAAGGATACCACCTGCGGCATACCCCCATAAATCATGAAATCCTGTAACGCGGAAAGTTCACTTTCGTATTGTCCGGCTATAAGGAATTCTGAAAAACTGAGTGGATGCACCCTGATTTCATATCCACGCCCACGAAATTCAGTGATTACATCACTGGATAACATACGGCTGTTGCTACCGGTCACGTACACATCCGCATTTTTTACTTTCAGGTAGCTGTTAAGCACATCTTCAAACTCTGAAACCAATTGAATTTCATCCAATAAGATGTAATACATTCCGTTGTCAGTCATACAACTGTCTATGTAATCCAACAGTATATCCGGATTCCTAAGCCGTTTGCTGCGGCGGTTTTCCAAGTCCACTTGAATGATATGCTCTTCATTGACACCGCTTTCAAGTAACGATTGCTTGAAGAGTTCAAACAGCAGGTAGGATTTGCCACAACGACGCACCCCGGTAATGATTTTAATCATCCCGTTGTGCATGACACTTTTCAATTCTTGTAAGTATTTGTCTCTTGGTATAATCATGTTGCAAAAGTAGTAAAAATTATCAGGAAAGCATTCGTTCTACTGGAAAAAAATGGGAAAAGAACCAAATTTCTCCAATAGGATAATATTCGATGGACTTGTTTCATATTCCATAAACTACCATCCTAAGTCACGCTTCACTCACTAAGTCCCTTGAAGAAGATAACTCGTAGGACGATACCTTTCACGTTCAAGCCTCCGGTTTTCGTGCAAAAAATTCCCTGCGGTAATTTTTCTTCGAAAAAACGTTCCGGTATCGCCGTCCGAGTTGGGTGAAAAGGTCGGGACTTAGCAAGCGAAGCGACCTACGACGCATAGAACAAGGTCAAGACAAAACCTGACGGCGGTATTTTATAAAATCAGACCGTCTCAATTGGAACATCCGTCCGACCGGTAATTTCTTTTTCTTTCAGCCGCCTGTCTTATGAGAAATACAAGGAAGTGGGGACAAAAGCAGCTCGCTCTCAACTCTGCATAATACAGGTTTCCTTTTCCCCCTTCGTCCCCTTTCTCCCCATCGGTTTCTCTCTGCCTTCCCATACCTTGTTCCAACCTTTGCCCTCCGTTTTTGCCCTTTTCCGTCCTCGTGCTGTCACCCCTGTGGTGAAACGTGATGACAAGTGATGTAATGCATAGTCCAACGAATTATAAATCAATTATTTATCAAATTTTGCTATATATATGCAGTGACAAATTCAGTTATCAACGCTAAAAACTCAAAGTTATGGCAAAGAAAAATGTGAGGGATGACCCTCAAAAGCCGCAAGTGACCGAGAACGAACAGATGAGTGACATCGTGTTTATCCTCGACAAGATGGAACTGATTTTACAGGCGGTGTCAAAAATCGGAAAGGACGGTAAGTACAGCACTGTTCCTGCGGACAAGGAACACAGCAACTCCTTCCTGAAAATCGACCGGTACGCCAACATGTTCGAGAACTTCATCAAGAATTTCTGGAGCCAGCTCAAAGACCCGACCCGTTTCGGCATCCTCTCCGTCAAGGAGGACACGCTGGACAGCCCGGAAGTGAAGCAGGCCATCGAAGACCTCGCCGCCGGAAAGCAGACAAAAGCCGTGGAAGACTTCCTTAAAAAATACGAGATCGTTCCACGCGACAAGGAAAACCAAAGTATCAACAATCAAAATCAAGAAGAAATGGCAAAGAAAAATGAGACACAGCAGCAGGCCGCCCAGGGTGACGGCACGCAGCAGCCCAAGTACCGCTATAACGAGTCCATGATCAACTGGGAGCAGCTGAAGAACTACGGCCTCTCCCGCGAGTACCTCATGGAGCGTGGATTACTCGACCAGATGCTCAAGGGCTACAAGACCAACCAGCTCGTACCCATCAGCATGAACTTCGGCTCCGCCGTATTACGTACTGATGCACGCCTGTCATTCCAGCAGTCCGTGGGAGGCCCTATCGTATTAGGTATCCACGGCATCCGCCAGAAACCCGAACTTGAACGTTCGTATTTCGGTCACATCTTCTCCGACGAGGACAAGAAGAACCTGCTGGAGACGGGCAACATGGGACGTGTGGTGGAACTGAAAGGACGCAACGGCGAATACATCCCTTCTTTCATCAGCATTGACAAGCTCACCAACGAGGTGGTCGCCATGCGCGCGGAAAACGCCTTCATACCGAAAGAAATCAAGGGCGTGAAACTGACCGAGCAGGAAATCAACGACCTGCGGGAAGGTAAGAAGGTGTTCATCGAAGGCATGATTTCCAACAGCGGCAAGGAGTTCGACGCCCACATCCAGGTCAATGCTGAACGCAGGGGTATCGAATACATCTTCGAGAACGACAAGCTCTTCAACCGCCAGTCGCTGGGTGGCGTGGAACTTACCAAGCAGCAGATTGAAGACCTCAACGCGGGTAAGGCCATCTTCGTGGAGGGGATGGAACGCAAGGACGGCGAGCTGTTCTCCTCATACGTCAAGCTGGATGAGGCCACGGGCAGACCCTCCTACACGCGTTACAATCCCGATTCCCCGGAAGGATCTCGTGAAATCTACATCCCGAATGAAATAGGCGGCGTGAAGATCACCGCCGAGGAACAACAGCAACTGCGCGAGGGCAAGGTCATCTTCCTCAACGACATGGTGAACCGCAAGGGCGAGGAGTTCTCCTCCTTCATCAAGGCGGATTTGGAAACGGGACGCCTGAGCTACTCACGCACACCGGACGGCTTCGAGCAGCGTGCCGAGTTCAAGATACCGGAAAAGGTATGGGACGTGAAGCTGACCCGGAACCAGCGTGCCGACCTCCAGAGCGGCAAGGCGGTACTGGTCGAGGGCATCAAGGGCTACGACGGCAAGACCATCTCGCAGTATGTCAAGGCGAACTTCAACCAGGGAAGGCTGGACTTCTACAACGAGAACCCGGACCGCAAGCGTGACGCATCGCAGCGCAACGTGGTGGCGAACGCCCAGAAGCAGGGACAGGAACAGAACAGCCGCAAGTCCAAGGGGGCAAGCATAGCCTGAGCATGAATCAAAATGAATGTCAAATCAAAAAAAGCTGGAATATGAACGTGAACAATAAAAACAACACGCCATTCAAGGCGGAAGACGTGAACTGGGAAGAACTCGCGGGAATCGGTATCCTGAAGGACGAACTGGAAATGTCGGGGGAACTTGACACGTTGCTCCGGGGAGAGAAGACGAGGGTGATGTCACTCAGCCTCGTGCTGCTGGGCGTGGACGTGGTGATGGACGCCACCCTGCAACTGGTACGCAAGGACGGTGATGCACTGATCGAAATCCTCGGTGTCAAGCCGGTGGCATGACAAACGCACATCCTTTATAGCAAATAAAAAATGTCAAACCGCCGTTTCCCGTTTTCCGGTTCCGGTAGCGGGGAACGGCTTAAATTTTATCCGAACATGAAAGCAATCATAGCAGAAAAACCGAGTGTCGGCATGGATATAGCCCGTGTGGTCGGGGCTACCGACAAGAAGGACGGCTACTGTACAGGCAACGGCTATATGGTCACATGGGCGTTGGGACACCTGGTGTCGCTCGCCATGCCCAGCGCGTATGGCTACACGAAAACCTCCGCCGAAGACTTACCGATGCTTCCTGACCCGTTCCGTCTGGTGTCCCGTCAGGTCAGGACGGACAAAGGGACGGTGACGGACATCGCCGCCGCCAAACAACTGAAAATCATCGATAGCGTGTTCGACCGGTGCGACAGCATCATCGTGGCTACCGACTGCGCCCGTGAAGGGGAACTTATCTTCCGCTGGATTTATTCCTACTTAGGCTATACCAAACCGTTTCAACGCCTGTGGATATCCTCACTCACCGACGAGGCCATCCGCGAGGGGATGGCGAACCTCCGGGACGGCAGCGACTACGACAGCCTGTATGCCGCCGCCGACTGCCGGGCAAAGGCGGACTGGCTGGTGGGCATGAACGCGAGCCGCGCGTTGGCGGTAGCCTCCGGCTCGGCGAACAACTCCATCGGCCGTGTACAGACCCCGACCCTCGCCATGGTCTGTGCCCGCTTCAAGGAGAACCGGAATTTCGTCTCCACCCCTTACTGGCAACTTCATCTCACGCTGAAACGGCAGGACGCGCACCGTATGTTCATCCACACGGAAGATTTCAAGGAGAAGGATGCGGCAGAGGTGGGATACCGGAAAGTCACTTCCGGTTCTGTGGCGACAATCATCAAGACGGAACACAAGAGGGCTTTCCAACAGGCCCCGCTTCTATATGACCTGACTTCCCTTTAAAAGGACTGCAACGTCCATTATGACCTGACGGCGGACAAGACCCTCTCCATCGCCCAAGCCTTATACGAGAAGAAACTGGTTTCCTATCCGAGGACAGGGAGCCGTTATATCCCCGAGGATGTCATGCGGCACATTCCTTCCTTGCTGGAGAAAGTGACCACCATGCCGGAATTCAAGGAATACGGGCAGTCTTTCGACCTGTCCAGTCTGAATGCCCGCAGCGTGGACGACACGAAAGTGACCGACCATCACGCCCTTATTGTCACGGGTATCACACCCGAAGGGCTCTCCGAGGCGGAATCGACCGTTTACACCCTGATAGCCGGAAGGATGCTGGAATCGTTCTCGCCACCCTGCGAGAAGGAACTGCTGGTCATGGAATGTACCTGCGAGGGAATGGCGTTCCGTTCCCGCTCTTCCTCCATCGTCAGACCGGGCTGGCGCGGCGTGTTCGCCAGAAAGGAGGACAGGGAGAAGGACGAGCCGGAACGTGACGGGGGAACGGCGGAGTTTGCCGAAGGCGAGGTCGTTCCGGTCATGGGACATGGATTGGCGCAGAAGAAGACCCTGCCCAAGCCGCTGTACACGGAAGCCACCCTGCTGGCTGCTATGGAGACCTGCGGAAAAAACATCACGGACGAACAGGCGAAGGAGGCCATCAAGGATTTGGGGATTGGCACACCCGCCACCCGTGCAGCCATCATCACCACCCTTATCAAACGTGACTATATCGCCCGCTCCGGCAAGAGCATCCTCCCGACCGAGAAGGGGATGTATATCTATGAGGCGGTGAAGGACATGCGCGTGGCGGATGTGGAACTAACGGGAAGCTGGGAGAAGACCCTGGCGCAGGTGGAGGGGCATACCCTCGGTACGGAAACCTTCATGCAGTCCATCCGGGATTACACCCGCAGGGCAACCGCAGAGATTCTGCGGTTGGAGTTCCCGTCAATGCAGGAAAAGGCATTCACCTGTCCCAAGTGCAAGACGGGGAAAATCATCCTCCGTCCCAAAGTGGCCAAGTGCGACCATGACGGGTGCGGGCTGCTGGTATTCCGCCGCATCCTGAACAAGGAACTGACCGACACCCACATGGAACAGCTTTTCTCCTCCGGCATCACCAAACTGATCAAGGGGTTCAAGGGGAAGAAAGGCGTACCGTTCGATGCCGCCGTCACTTTCGATGCGGAATACAACCCGGTATTCTCGTTCCCGAAAGCCGGGAACGGGAAGAGAAAATAACACCGTCATTCCAATTCGCGGGCAAAGGTAGCGCACCGCCCTTTTCCACCTGCAAGGTCAGGCCCTCCGGGTTTCGGGGAAAATCATCCTCGCGCCGCTCCGGTATTTTCCCTCGAAAACCTTGCCTGTGGAGACGGTACGCATCCCGGCCCTTGAAATTGGAAAAGACTGTTTCACCCGTTAATACCAGTATGTCATGAAAACAAGAGAATATATCGACAAGATTCGAGCGAACAGATGGGTACGGACCATCGCATTGGGCTTTGCAGCCTTCATCGTGTTCAGTTATATGTACACACGGGGCATATCCCCCGTGTGGGCTGCGGTAGCCATCGTGTGTTTCAGGGGAATCTTCAGGTTCCTGTACCGGATAGCCTGCCTTCTGGTGGCTGCGGCCATACTTTTCTGCATACTCAGTTTTCTGGTATCCTGACAATGTTTGACCATGAAACAGAACTGCCATACAAAATCAGTTGGAACCTTACAGAACAGGGCTGTCTCTTCCGGGGCGGCTCTTTTTGTTTTCCGCCCTCTGTGGAACCGGAAACCATAACGACAGGAATAAAAGGAAAAGGGATGAAAACACAGACTTGGCATACCGGAAACTACCGGGCAAAGTTGGCAAATGCCTTTGTTCGGACGGCAAGGTCAAGCCTTGCGGTTTCGGAAAAAATCATCCTCGCCGGAGGCTTGCGGTATTTTTCCCGAAAACCTTGCCTTACCGAAGGCATTTGCCGTCAGGCCCTTGTAGTTCACGGGCTGCCAAAGCCCGAATATTCACAATTAAAAATAAAGAGTCATGAACCAAGCATTTGCAACAAGCGCACCGCCAGCTCCCATGAGGATGCCCATGCCGGTAGTGAAAAGAAAAAGACCGGTGGAACCCGAACCTGTCGTCAAGTTCCCGCCACGGGGGACGACAGGACCGGTACACATCTCCACTTTGTTGAACTCGATTCTGGAAATATGCCACCATTCCGACAGGAACAGGCTGCTGGCCAAACTGTTCAGTGAAGAATAAAACCCAGTAACAACTTTTAATACATTAAATTATGTTTTTTACAGCAATCAACCAGATGATGACCGAAGGCGTGGATCTCACGCTCGTCATCCGCAAAGCGAACGGACAACTGACAGTATCCATGCTGCCGAAGTCAAACGGGCTCAAAGACGAAGCCCAGAACCGTCTTGTACCCCTGACCGTCAGCGGGCTGCCGCAGGAACTGGACGCGGGCTTCCTGCAAGCCGTAGCACGTCCTATACAGAAGACGACCGGACTGATTTCCAACATGGCGCAATTCGAGGCGCAGGCAGAGAAGGCCGCGTCCGAGAGCAAGGCGGCAAAGGAAGCCAAAGCGAAGGAGACGAAAGAGGAAAAGGAAAAGCGCGAGAAGTACGAGAAGCACTTCAAGAAAGCGGAGGAACTGATCGCCGCCAATAATCACAAGGAGGCGATTACCGCACTCGGACAGGCTCGTCTTTACGCCAAACCGCAAGACCATAAGAAAATCGACGAGATGGTGGCGGAACAGACAAAGGCGATGAACAAGGGCAGCCTGTTTGAACTGATGGATGAACCGGCTCCACAGCCACAACAGCCGCAGGCACAACCGGCAGCCGCACCTGTCCAACAACCACGGCAGGCTCCACAGTATCCTCCGCAACCGCAAGCACAGAGACCGATGGCGGCTCAAGCTCCTGGCGGACAGCAGAGACCGGCAACCGGCCCTCAGCAACAGCAGGCGATGTGGCCGCCGCAACAACCGTCACAGGGACCGGCACCGTATTACGCCCAGCCGCAGCCACAGCCCTACATGGGACAGCAGCCCGTGCCGCAACAGGCTCCACAACCCGCGCACGGGGGATACCAGGGGACACATTGGCAGGAGCCGGCACAGCACCCGGAAGAACTGGTCCCGCATTATCACGCCGGAGAGGATGAACCCAATTACCGTCCGGAGGACTACGAGGAATATCCCGATTTCCCGCAGTCCATGTTAGAAAATCATGTCTCACAATATCAAGCAGTATAAGATTATGGCACTCGAAGTAACAGGAATGACACGCTCATTCACATTCAAGAAAGGCAGCGGAATGGTAACGCTCGATGATCCCAACCCGTCGGACAGCCCCGAAATGGTCATGAGCTATTACTCCAACTTCTACCCGGAGCTGACAACGGCAACGGTACACGGACCGGTCATCAAGGATGATAAGGCCGTATACGAGTTCAAGACCACTATCGGGACCAAAGGATAGGAAGCATGAAGAAGGAACGAAAGAAAAAGGACAATAAGAAAAGTAAACCATGTGTACCATTGGACGAACAACAGTCAAGGCAGCTGGCGAGGCTCATCATCGACCAAACGCGGAGGAATGTACGGTACGGCGTGAACAGGGAAGAACGGATTGCGGCTCCAAGCGGGGCCGTAATTCTTTTCTAAGCACAGTCTTGATACCGCTGGCGCAGAAGAGTCTTACCGTGGATTGTTACGATGGCTGCGAATGTGGCAAGATAGACGTAATCACGCAGGATAACTACGAATTCCTGCGTGATTCGTATTTCAGGTATGCCCTGCTGTTGCAGAAGGAGGGCGTACACGTGCCCGGAAACAGTATCGGGGAAGGCATCGCCAATCTGTACGATGAAATGAACACACTTGTAGGGGACGAACTGCATGTCAATATCGAGCAGGAAGCCGGCAGGCTTTTCTTCCGGCTGTGGAAATACCACAAATGGGGAAGTTTCACGCTGTATTACTTTCCGGTAAAGTTCTTGGAATCGCTCAACCCTGTCTTGAGGAGAATCGCTGTTACGTTTCTCCACAATCTGATGGAAGCCAACGGCATTGATACATTCGTGGATTACGAAGAATCGGACTTTATGTTTGAAATGCTTTCGGAGGATGACGGCAGCGATCCGGCGTACTGGAAAGAACGCATGAAACTGCTGGACTCCTATCAGGAGGGGAAAATACGCAGGCTGCTCAAACAGGTGGAATCGAAATCCTACTACAAGAACCTGCCGAAAGCACTGGATACATACGAACCCCGAAACGGATTTGAACAGCCTTTGGTCGATGCGATGAAACGGGGCCTGCCATTCCTGACACCGGAACAGGGTATCATGCAATACGCTTATGACGCCTATTACTCGGAAACCCCGGACTTCCACCCGATGTACCTGCAACAGCAGATAAGGGTCGTGTATGACATCAACGACATCGTATCCGAGTACCTTGTTGACTATTACAATTCTTATAGCAGGGAGACCTACGACATCACTCCGGTGACCGTCCGCGACCTGTCGCCTGATACCGAAGAACTATTTAGCATGGACGATTACCCGGAACGGTTCTTCCGGTGGGCGGACGAATTCATATCTTTAATCAGTTGAATTATGTTGGAAACGAATGAACTTACCCAAAAATTGAGGACGCTGCTCCATCCGAGGGCGGCGTTGATTGCCTATTCAGGCGAACAGGACAGCTCTTATGCCTCTGACAACAGCTATTTTGTCGAGATAAGGGACATAGACGAGAACGGCATGATGGGAGAAGGCCGTCCCGTCACGGTGGATTTCATGAACGAACTGGTGCGCGGTTATTCCGAAAGTCACAGCACCACGCCATACGGCAGGATTCCGCCCAATATGCTGTGGTGCGACCCGCGCAAGGGCAGTGAGAAATATATCTGGTACAATCCCCCACAGAAACGGATGATGTTTTTCAAGGAATCCCTTCAAGTAGAGAATGCAAAATACAACCTGCCGGGAGTCATTTACGTGGCAGGTGGCAGTTCGTTGAGTATATATGCTTACAAGGACAAGAAACTGACGGAAAAGACGGATCTTTATGCCGCACCGTTCTTCAACGTGACAGGGGCAAATGTCTGTCTGGGTTCCGCTAAAATAGACAAGCCGAGAGATTTGACCTACAAAAACCTGTTGGAGTATTGGGAAAAGAAGTTCTAGCTGACGGAGTTCTCACACTTGGGCGGCGGGGGCAACCCGACCGGATCCAACCTGGTATTGGTAACGAAAGCGGCAAAGGACAAGCCTTTCAACCTCAACGAACTGAAACCTTTGAATAACTTGAAACTGAAAGATATATTGAAATGAAAAGAGTACACTACATAGACAACTATCTGCTGAATCCGCAACACCCAGTCACGGTGAACCTGATCGGCGCAGGAGGAACCGGCTCGCAGGTATTGACCTGTCTGGCACGGCTGGACGTGACATTGCGGGCACTCGGACATCCGGGACTGTTCGTCACGCTCTACGACCCGGACATCGTTACGGAATCTAATATTGGACGCCAGCTTTTCGGATGTTCCGACCTTGGGCTGAATAAGGCGCAATGTCTTATTACCCGTGTGAACAATTTCTTCGGCAATGACTGGAAAGCGATACCGGATATTTTCCCGACCGTGCTGAAAGATGCCAGACGGGACGATATGGCGAATATCACTATTACTTGTACCGACAACATCAAGTCACGGCTTGACTTGTGGAACGTGCTGAAAGCCGTGCCCGCCTCGAATTACCGTGATTACGAGACACCGCTATACTGGATGGATTTCGGGAACACGCAAAGCATGGGGCAGGTTGTGTTGGGAACTATACCCAAGAAAATAAAACAGCCCGCTTCCGAGCTGTACAAGACTGTCGATTCGTTGAAGGTCATTACCCGGTTTGTGAAATACGCAAGGGTGAAGGAGGCAGATTCAGGACCGAGCTGTTCTTTGGCGGAGGCGTTGGAAAAGCAGGACTTGTTCATCAACTCCACGCTGGCACAACTTGGCTGCAATATTCTATGGAAGATGTTCCGCAACGGGATGATTGAGCATCATGGGCTGTTTCTGAATTTGGAAACGATGAAGGTGAATCCAATCATGATATAAGGATCTGTTTACAGCGATATTATTTTAGATGTATAGAATTGATTTTAGTCGCAATATTATAATAATCTCCCAAATTTCCCCAAAATCGTCTTCTACTTTTGTCCCAAAAACAACAATAGAATATGAATCGGTTATTATTGTTATTTTCATTAAGTATTGTCAGCCTACATTCCTATGGGCAGGAAGAAGGTCGCAGATCTCTACATTATTATATTGAGACTGCTAAAGAGAATAGTCCGCTAATAGCAGACTACCGAAATCAGACAGAGATAGAGCAAGCGGAACTTGAGCGGCTGAAAGCCATGTACACTCATTCCCGGTTGGAACTGAACGGCGACTATCTGTTCGTACCGATTATCTCGAAAGACGGCGGACGAGCCGCTTTCAAATGGAATGCCCGGTCGGCTACGGATTATTACGGTTACGATTTGCAGGAAAGCAGCGGCTCTTTCCATGCCGGAGCGACTTGGACGCACCCCCTTTGGGGTAGGAGTTCATATAAAGTAGCGCAAGAGCAGGCAAAGATCAACACGGATATGGCGAATAACCGTATCCGCATGGAAGAGCACCAATTGGAGCGTTCCGTAACGGAGCAATACTTGCTCTGCCTGCTCGACAAGGCACAAATAGACTTTACGGATTCTGTCGGAACGGTTATCGGACGTCGCATAGAGATTGTTCAAAAGTTAGTTGAAAACGGTCTGTCCAAACAGTCGGATCTGAACCTGCTGATGATTGAAAGGGAGGCCAATGCCGAACTGCATACCGCCGCCCGTCAGGATTACCACAGCCATCTGATGGATCTGAACCTGCTCTGCGGCATTGCTGACACGACCGATGTGACACTATCGGATATAAACCTTCCCGTCCGGTTACGCAGTGATGGAGAACCGAGTCTCTTTACCGAACAATTCCGGTTGGACAGTCTGAATGCGGCAACCACCCTGCGCTTCTTCAACCTGCAATACAAACCCAAGCTCGACCTGTTCGTAAACGGCGGTCTTCAAGTCGGCGACTTTTCCGGCTGGTATCGCCATTTCGGGTTGAGTGCAGGGGGGACATTCTCGTGGACTATCTTCGACGGCAGGCAGAAGCGGCAGAAAGAACGTCAGGTCGTGTGGCAGCAGAACACCCTACGGATTTACAAGGAGAACTCCGAATATCAACGGAACATGAGAATCAAACAATGTCTCTCCGAGTTGGGCAAATATGATGAAAGGGAAAGGGTTTTGGACAACCAGCTTGCCGGATACGAATCCGTACTGTCCGATTACGGCAGGGAGATGGATGCCGGGCAAGTATCCGTACTGGACTATATCACCGTGCTGCGCAACAAGATTCAGACGGAGAAAGACCGCCTGCTGCTGCGCACGAACAAGCAGCTTGTCATAGCCGCCTATAATTATTGGAATTGGTAATATCAAATCATCATAGTCATGAAATATCAGATCGTTTTATTATTGCTTATAGTAAGCCTTAGCGGATGCGGGCAAAGAGGCGCATCTAACGGAAACATGCAGGAAGAGAAGCCCGGAACGGTCGATTTCATAACTCACTTCTTTAAGTTGCAAAACTATTGTAAATCTCTAAAAATGAGTTTTATGCAGGCAAGCCAAATAGCGACAGGACTTCGCCAAATTCGGACAATCTGTACCCCCTTTCCGCTTTTGTTTGTCGGGGGTACGAGTTAGGTTACGAACTTTGTCTTTTAGGGGCGAAAAGATGTACTTTAAGGCAGACACAAGGGGATAAAAAAAGTCCCACAAATCATTGAATTTGTGGGACTTGTCTGCTTACTGTCCGGTTTTGTCCGGTTAGTTCAGCGGAGAGACAGGCTCTTGAACCTATACTTTCAAGAAATATCATAAAATCGCAAATCACCATTTTTGCATTGGAAAGCCGGAAAAAGAACGGAGTGCCAATCGTGGAGAACGTACCCATCCGTATGCGTGTCATATATGCAAGCCAACGCATCGAGTTTACAACAGGCTATCGGATTGATGTAGCCAAATGGGATGCCAACAAACAACGGGTAAAGAACGGATGCACCAACAAACTAAAGCAAAGCGCATCCGAAATCAATGCGGACTTGCTGAAATACTATGCCGAGATTCAAAACGTATTCAAGGAATTTGAGGTACAGGAAGCCATGCCAACCACCCAACAGCTAAAGGATGCGTTCAACCTGCGGATGAAAGATGCCAACGAAGAGCAGCAGGAAGAAACACAGATAAGCTTTTGGGAGGTATTCGATGAATTTGTAAAGGAGTGTGGCAATCAGAATAATTGGACGGCATCCACCTACGAGAAATTCTCAGCAGTGAAAAACCACCTCAAAGAGTTCAAGGAAGATGTA
>QWCN01010384.1_pt1 | contig 16728 bp, 19 predicted proteins | sample 1972711 | NCBI WGS metagenome assembly QWCN01 (sample SAMN09866707, study PRJNA288562) | Human gut metagenome isolate term1_stool, whole genome shotgun sequencing... | isolation source: gut | host: Homo sapiens | place: USA: California | reverse complement strand
AAATAATACGTTATCAATCCTACTTTTATCACTACTTTTGCAGCGTTTAAACGTAAATAACGATATGAGTACAATAATTTTAGGAATAGAAAGCTCTTGTGACGACACCTCTGCTGCCGTCATCAAAGATGGGTATCTGTTATCGAATGTCGTTTCCAGTCAGGCGGTGCATGAGGCCTATGGCGGTGTGGTTCCCGAATTAGCTTCACGTGCACATCAGCAAAACATCGTTCCAGTGGTTCATGAAGCATTAAAACGTGCCGGAGTAACTAAAGAAGAATTGAGTGCGGTGGCGTTTACAAGGGGACCGGGGTTGATGGGTTCTTTGTTGGTGGGCGTGTCGTTTGCCAAAGGTTTTGCCCGTTCCTTAGGTGTTCCAATGATTGATGTTAATCACTTGACTGGACATGTGTTAGCTCATTTTATTAAAGCAGAAGATGAGGATACTATTCAACCTGAATTTCCTTTCCTTTGCTTGCTTGTATCAGGGGGAAATTCACAGATTATCCTGGTAAAGGCATACAATGACATGGAGATTTTGGGCCAGACAATTGATGATGCTGCAGGGGAAGCTATTGATAAATGTTCGAAAGTGATGGGGCTGGGATATCCCGGTGGTCCGATTATTGATAAACTGGCTCGCCAGGGCAATCCGAAGGCTTTTACTTTCAGTAAACCTCATATTCCCGGATTAGATTATAGTTTCAGTGGTTTGAAAACCTCATTTTTGTATTCTTTGCGTGATTGGATGAAGGAAGATCCTGATTTCATCGAACATCATAAGGTTGATCTGGCTGCTTCACTTGAAGCTACTGTTGTAGATATTCTGATGGACAAACTTCGTAAGGCTGCAAAGGAATATAAGATTAAGCAAGTAGCCGTGGCTGGTGGGGTTTCTGCTAATAACGGCCTGCGTAATGCTTTCCGTGAACATGCTGAAAAGTATGGATGGAGGATATTTATCCCTAAATTCAGCTATACAACGGATAATGCTGCCATGATTGCCATTACTGGTTATTTTAAATATCAGGATAAGGATTTCTGTTCGATAGATGCGCCGGCTTATTCGCGTGTCACATTGAAGTGAAAGGAGTTTTAGAACATTTCTTTGTCCGCACCGCACCCGGTCCGTGTCTGGGCCGTACCTGCTCCGTATCTGCTCCAAAGCTATAGATACGGAGCAAATACGGTCCGGACACGGTTCGGGTAATATCAGTAGGAAAAATAGAACAAAAATATAAATTATATATAATAAGGTATATGAAACTGGAAGAAGAAGTCGGTGAATTACTAAAATCGAAGAATTTATCCCTTTCCACCGCAGAAAGTTGTACAGGAGGAGGTGTTGCTGCTTTAGTGACTTCTGTTCCGGGAAGTTCGGAATACTTCAATGGGGGAATTGTGGCTTATTCCAATGAGGTAAAGATATCTCTGCTTCATGTTTCTGCTGAAACATTGGAAAGGTATGGAGCCGTCAGTCAGGAAACAGTGATTGAAATGGTGAAAGGTGCGATGAAAGCATTGAAAACGGATTGTGCTGTTGCCACATCCGGGATTGCCGGTCCGGGAGGAGGTACATCCGAAAAACCTGTCGGAACAGTGTGGATTGCGGCTGCCTATAAAAATGAAATTGTAACTTTCAAACAAGAGGGGGATGACGGAAGAACCAGGAATGTGCAAAATGCTATTCAGAATGCTTTAAAGATGCTCCGTACATGCTTAAAATGAAGAAAAAATGCTATCAGACAGTGAATTATTTTATGAAAAACTTGTTTGGTATCGATAAAAGTACTTACTTTGTTCTACTATGTAGAGCAAGATTGCTGGATCAGCCTTAGCATTTGTGCTAACGGTCTGCGTATTATTAATAAGAAAGGACTGGACGCTGCTTTGAACGATGCAGTAGCAAAAGGTTATTGTGATTGGAAAAGCATTAAAGTAATTGGCTAAAAGTAGAGGAGAATACTGATTATGGCAAAGAAAGCAAAAGGTAACAGAGTACAGGTGATTCTGGAATGCACAGAACACAAAGATAGTGGTATGCCGGGAACTTCTCGTTATATCACTACAAAAAACAGAAAGAATACAACTGAAAGATTGGAATTGAAGAAATACAACCCGATCCTGAAGAGAGTAACAGTACATAAAGAAATTAAATAATAAGGTATAACCCATGGCAAAGAAAACTGTAGCAAGTTTGCACGAAGGTTCTAAAGAAGGTCGTGCTTATACAAAGGTTATCAAGATGGTTAAGTCACCCAAAACTGGTGCTTACACTTTTGATGAACAGATGGTATTGAACGAAAAAGTGCAAGACTTTTTCAAGAAATAAGATAGTCTGTCGAAAGACGTTTGAATATAGAATCCTCTTATCGTATTCCGATAAGGGGATTTTTTTTGTACTTTATCCCTGTACTTTCATTACTTTGTTATATCTTTGTGGCATAATGTATTGTATTAATAGATAGAGTATGGGATTTTTTAGTTTTTTCTCAAAAGATAAAAAGGAAACATTAGATAAAGGATTATCTAAGACAAAGGAAAGTGTGTTCGGAAAAATTGCCCGTGTTGTGGCAGGAAAGTCGAAAGTGGATGATGAAGTGCTTGATAATCTGGAAGAGGTGTTGATAACATCGGATGTAGGTGTGGAAACGACATTGAATATTATTCAACGTATAGAGAAACGCGCTGCGTCAGAGAAATATATGAATGCGCAAGAATTGAACACCATTTTGCGCGATGAAATCGCTGCCTTATTGACGGAAAATAATTCAGATGATGTGGATGACTTTGAAGCTCCGATTGAGAAGAAACCTTACGTTATTATGGTAGTGGGAGTGAATGGAGTCGGTAAAACGACTACTATTGGTAAATTGGCTTATCAATTTAAAAAAGCTGGTAAAAGTGTTTATCTGGGTGCTGCGGATACTTTCCGTGCGGCAGCTGTCGAACAATTGGATATTTGGGGGAGTCGGGTAGGAGTACCTGTAATCAAACAAAAAATGGGCGCTGATCCAGCTTCTGTGGCTTATGATACTTTGAATTCTGCTGTTGCTAATAATGCCGATGTGGTAATCATTGATACTGCCGGACGTCTTCATAATAAAGTTGGCTTGATGAACGAGTTGACTAAGATTAAGAATGTAATGAAGAAAGTGGTTCCTGATGCTCCTAATGAGGTTTTGCTGGTTTTGGACGGTTCCACCGGGCAAAATGCATTTGAGCAGGCTAAACAGTTCACATTGGCTACGGAAGTGACTGCGATGGCTATTACTAAATTAGATGGCACTGCGAAAGGGGGAGTTGTTATTGGCATTTCCGATCAGTTCAAAATACCGGTAAAATACATTGGTCTGGGTGAAGGTATGGAAGATCTGCAGGTGTTCCGTAAGAAAGAATTTGTTGATTCGTTGTTTGGAGAGAATGCATGAAGCGGAAAACCATTGATATTATAACGTTAGGATGTTCTAAAAACCTAGTGGACTCGGAGCATTTGATGCGGCAATTAGAAGAAGCTGGATATCATGTGACTCATGATACGGAAAAGCCTGAGGGAGAAATTGCAGTGATCAATACTTGTGGTTTCATCGGTGATGCAAAGGAAGAGTCCATCAATATGATTTTGGAATTTGCACAGGCAAAGGAAGAAGGGGATTTAGAAAAATTATATGTAATGGGATGTCTTTCGGAGCGTTATCTGAAAGAATTAGCTATCGAAATTCCACAAGTAGATAAATTTTATGGTAAATTTAACTGGGTGGAGTTGTTGCAGGATCTTGGTAAGGCATATCACGAAGAGCTTCATATAGAACGTACACTTACCACTCCTAGGCACTACGCATATCTGAAAATATCAGAAGGTTGTGATCGGAAGTGTTCGTATTGTGCTATTCCTATTATTACAGGAAAACATGTCTCACGTCCGATGGAAGAGATCTTGGATGAAGTTCGTTATTTGGTAAGTAAGGGAGTGAAAGAGTTTCAGGTTATTGCTCAGGAATTGACATATTATGGAGTGGATTTATATAAGAAGCAAATGCTCCCCGAATTAATAGAACGTATTTCTGAAGTCCCTGGTGTGGAGTGGATTCGGCTGCATTATGCTTATCCGGCACATTTTCCTATGGATTTATTCCGAGTCATGCGTGAACGTCCTAATGTGTGCAGGTATATGGATATCGCCCTTCAGCATATCAGTAATCCGATGCTGGAGAAGATGCGGCGACATGTGACTCAGGAAGAAACCTATCATCTGATAGAGCAATTCCGCAAAGAAGTACCGGGTATTCATCTGCGCACTACTTTGATGGTAGGACATCCGGGAGAAACGGAAGCTGATTTTGAGGAATTAAAAGAGTTTCTTCGTAAGGCTCGTTTCGATAGAATGGGGGCTTTTACTTATTCCGAAGAAGAAGGTACTTATGCTGCTGCACACTATGAGGATGAAATTCCTCAGGAAGTGAAACAAGCACGCCTGGATGAGTTGATGTCAATTCAGCAAGGGATTTCGGCAGAACAGAGTGCAGCAAAGGTCGGTCAATGCCTTAAAGTAATTATCGATCGTTTGGAAGGAGATTATTATATTGGCCGTACGGAATTTGATTCCCCAGAAGTAGATCCGGAAGTTCTGATAGAACAGGGTAAACAGAAATTGCTTATTGGTAACTTTTACCAGGTAGAGATTATAAATTCCGATGATTTCGATCTTTTTGGACGAGTTATTTAAATAATTTTCCTGAAGAATTTGTGTATGTGCGGAAGTTTTGCTAATATAGCACCGAACTTTATAAAAATAGCTGGATTTTGAATAATAAAGAATTTACTTCAGAATTGTCACGAAGATTGGGATATACCATAAAGGACACATCCGAACTGATTGCATCTTTGCTGTCGGATATGACGCAACAGTTGCAAGAAGGAAATGCCATTTCTGTACAAAGTTTCGGTACGTTCGAGGTAAAGAAGAAAGCGGAGCGTATCACTATCAATCCTACAACCAAATTACGCATGTTGGTTCCACCTAAATTAGTATTAACATACAGACCCAGCACGGCTCTGAAAGATAAGTTTAAGTAATCTTCTTTTACTCAAGTAATCTTCCATAAATATGAATGAGAAGCTGAATATACAGAATTTAATAGAATTGCTCGCAGAAAAACATGGCATGGATAAGGCGGATGCCGAGAGCTTCGTGAAAGAGTTTTTTCAGTTGATTGAAGAATCGCTGGAGAATGATAAGTATGTAAAGATTAGAGGCTTGGGCACATTTAAACTGATTGATGTAGAGAGTCGTGAGAGCGTAAATATAAATACAGGGGAACGATTTGAAATACAGGGGCATACAAAAGTTTCATTTGCTCCGGAACCTGCCTTGAAGGACTTGATAAACAAGCCTTTTTCTCACTTTGAGACTGTGGTATTGAATGATGAAACCGTGTTAGAAGATACACAGGTGGAGGATAATTCCGAAGAGGAGGAAAAAGAGGAGGTGCTTGTGGAATCAGAAAAGTCTGTCGTTAATACAGAAGTGGCAGATGTTGTTTCAGAGGAAACTATAGAGGCTGTAGAAGAATCAATAGAAGTATCAGCTGAAACAGTAGAGGAGCCTGTGGAAGTAGTAGAAGTACCAACTGAGATCATTGAGGAAACTGCTGAAATTGTTAAAGAAGAATCTGTAGTAGTAGCTGAGGAACATATTCAGGTAGTTGAAGAAGTAATAGAAACTACAGAACAACTTGTTCAGGATGAAGAAATTCAGGTTGATCAGGCGGAACCCGCCATTCAGATTGAAGAGTCAGAACAGTTTGTAGAGGCACCTGTCGTTCTATCTGGAGAAGTAAAACAGTCTGTAGCAGAGGTGATTACTCCGGTGAATGAGTGCGTAGAAGAACCTCTGACAGAACAAAAGGATCAAGAAGATTTGGTGCCTACTTATGAAGTTCCTGAACCTCCATCACCTCCTGTGAATAGAGCAGATAGTTCTACGATGAAGTTTTTCATTGAGAGAAAGTTGCTGATGAAAAGATAGAGAAACCAGCCGTTCCGGTCGCTCTGACGGATAGTATTGTTCGAAAAGATACCACAACTGTGGTTGCGAAGAAAGATACTGTGGCAGAAGTTGTTACTCCTAAAGTTGTTGAAGAGCCGAAGCCGGTTGCAAAACAGGAGACTCCTGCTACTGCTCCTAAAAAAGAGACAAAGAAAGCTGCTGCAACTCCTTTTGAGCCAGACTCTGTAAATTATAAGATTGTAGGTACGAAAGCTACTCATACTATCCAGGAAGGAGAAACTCTGACAAAGGTTGCACTTCGCTTTTACGGGACTAAGGCCCTGTGGCCCTATATTGTGAAGTATAATTCGGGTGTTATAAAGAATCCCGATCATGTGCCGTATGGTACTGTAATCAAGATACCGGAGCTCGAAAAGAAATAAAAGAAAATATTGCACCCCTGCAAGTTGATAATACTTCACTTGCAGGGGTGATTTGCTATTTATTCCTGTCTGCGAATTTGAAATTCTTTTCAGAAACTATTGTTAACTACTAAACTCTATGAAAGTAGTTTAATCTAATTGTTTTTTAATAAAAATTAGTTGGTATGGTTAATTTATTCCTGTACTTTTGGGAGCGAAAAAAATAATTACCAGTAGCATACTGGAGAAATCAATGGAATTTAAACAATAAAAATAATAGTATTTATGGCTGAAACAATTGATATCCGCGAACTGAACGAGCGGATTGAAAGACAAAGTTCTTTTGTTACCAACCTTACTGCTGGTATGGACCAGATCATCGTAGGACAAAAACATCTGGTAGAGTCATTGTTAATCGGTTTGCTGTCTGATGGACATGTATTATTAGAAGGTGTGCCCGGTTTGGCAAAGACATTGGCAATTAAGACGCTTGCTTCACTGATTGATGCAAAATACAGTCGTGTGCAGTTTACTCCCGATTTGCTGCCTGCTGATGTTATCGGTACAATGGTTTACAGTCAGAAAGACGAAACGTTCCAAGTAAAGAAAGGACCTGTTTTTGCTAACTTCGTTCTGGCAGATGAAATTAACCGTGCTCCGGCCAAGGTACAGAGTGCTTTGCTGGAAGCGATGCAGGAACGTCAGGTAACTATTGGTACGGAAACATTCCCGTTGCCCGAACCTTTCCTTGTACTTGCTACACAGAATCCTATTGAGCAGGAAGGTACTTATCCGCTGCCTGAAGCACAGGTGGACCGTTTCATGCTGAAAGTGGTTATCGACTATCCGAAGATGGAAGAAGAAAAAATGATTATCCGCCAGAATATCAATGGCGATAAATTCAATGTGAAGCCTATTCTGAAAGCTCAGGAGATTATTGAAGCACGTAAAGTTGTTCGTCAGGTATATCTGGATGAGAAGATTGAACGCTACATTGTTGATATTGTATTTGCTACCCGTTACCCGGAGAAATATGATCTGAAGGAACTGAAAGATATGATTGGTTTCGGTGGTTCTCCCCGTGCCTCTATCAATCTGGCATTGGCTGCCCGTACTTATGCTTTCATCAAACGTCGTGGTTATGTGATTCCTGAAGATGTTCGTGCTGTGGCTCATGACGTATTGCGTCATCGTATCGGATTGACTTATGAAGCAGAGGCCAGCAACCTGACTTCTGACGAGATCATCAGCAAAATACTGAATAAGGTTGAAGTACCTTAATTAAGTAAGCATTTTTAAAAAGGTCTTCCGAGACCTGTTAATAAATGGTGTGAACGTTTTTAAAGAATCTTGCCAACGTTTTTAAAGAACGTTGCCGATATTTATTAACGGAATTATTTAACGATATAGATGGAAACAAGTGAACTGTTAAAAAAAGTCCGTCAGATTGAAATCAAGACGCGCGGATTATCCAACAATATCTTTGCCGGCCAGTATCATTCGGCCTTCAAGGGTAGGGGTATGGCATTTTCCGAGGTGCGCGAATATCAGTTTGGCGATGACATACGCGACATTGACTGGAACGTGACTGCTCGCTTCAATAAGCCTTACGTGAAGGTGTTCGAAGAAGAGCGCGAGCTGACCGTTATGTTGCTGGTGGATGTTTCCGGTAGTTTGGAATTCGGTACGGTGAAGCAGATGAAAAAGGATATGGTGACGGAAATAGCTGCAACGTTGGCTTTTTCGGCTATACAAAACAACGATAAAATCGGGGTTATCTTTTTCTCTGACCGGATAGAGAAATTCATTCCACCTAAGAAAGGGCGTAAGCATATCTTATATATTATTCGCGAACTGATTGACTTTAAAGCGGAGAGTCGGAGGACTGACATCCGGCTCGGACTGGAATATCTGACAAACGTAATGAAGCGTCGTTGTACAGCCTTCCTGTTATCCGATTTCATTGATCAGGGGAATTTTAAGAATGCAATGACTATCGCCAACCGGAAACATGATATGGTGGCTATCCAGGTGTATGACCGCAGGGTAGAGGAACTGCCGGCTATCGGTTTGATGAAAATAAAGGATGCTGAGACCGGACATGAGCAGTGGATTGATACTTCGTCGCGTGCTGTTCGTCGTGCTCATCACGACTGGTGGGTGAATAAACAGGTGGAACTGAACGAAACATTCACTAAGAGCAATGTCGATAATGTGTCGGTACGTACCGATCAGGACTATGTCAAAGCATTGATGAATTTGTTTGCGAAACGAAATTAATCGGAAAAATGAAAAGATATCTATTTCTGATAGCCCTATTGGGGATGTTGACTGGCAAGGCAGTGGCTCAGTCGGTAACAGTGGATGCTACCATTGACTCTCTGCAAATTTATATCGGTGACCAGGCGAAGATTAAACTTCAGGTAGCCTTGGATGCCGATAAACGGGCTATTTTCCCTGTTTATACGGATACACTGGTAAGCGGTGTGGAGATTATAGATGTTGCAAAGCCGGATACGCAGTATATAAATGATGATAAACGAATGCTGATTACGCAGGAGTATACTGTTACATCATTTGACTCGGCATTGTATTATCTGCCACCGATGGAAGTATTGGTGGATAATAAGGCATATCGTTCGAAGGCATTGGCACTGAAGGTATATTCGATGAATGTGCCATTGGATCCAGAGAATCCGGAACAGTTTTTTGGTCCGAAGACAGTAATGCAACCTCCTTTTGTGTGGGAAGATTGGTATGGGATTATCACCTGTGGCATATTGCTTATTCCGATTGCATTATTACTTATCTATCTGATCATGCGTATCTGTGACAATAAACCTATTATCCGTAAGGTAAAGGTTGAACCGAAGTTACCTCCGCATCAGATGGCGATGAAAGAAATAGAGCGTATCAAAGGGGAAAAAGTATGGCAAAAGGGACAGCCGAAGGAGTATTACACGGAATTGACAGATACTTTGCGTACGTATATTAAAGAGCGTTTTGGTTTCAATGCTTTGGAAATGACCTCTTCGGAGATTATAGAAAAGCTGCTTGAAATGCAAGATAAAGAAGCTATTGCAGATTTACGTTCTCTTTTTGAGACTGCCGATTTGGTGAAGTTCGCTAAACATAATCCGTTGATGAACGAAAATGATGCGAATCTGATCAATGCCATCGAATTTATCAATGAAACCAAGGAGAAAGAAGTGGAGAATGCAAAACCGCAACCCACTGAAATTACCATCATTGAGAAACGTTCATTGCGTACTAAAATATTGCTGGGCATAGGCATCGTAGTATTGTCGGTTGCCTTGATTGGTTCGTTCGTTTATATTGGAATGCAGTTATACAATTATTTTGCGTAGTAGCAGAATTTAAGGGTAACTCCAATCTTAAATAGTAAATTGTTAAATAGTAAATACAATGGTTTTTGCCAATATTGAATATTTGTTTTTGCTGCTGTTGCTTATACCTTATATAGTATGGTATATTATGAAGCGGAGGAATAATGAAGCTACACTTCAGATTTCGGATGCTCGTGTATATGCTCATACGCCGAAGAGTTATAAGAACTATTTGTTGCATGTGCCTTTTATGTTACGGATTATTGCTTTGGCATTGATTATCGTAGTGTTGGCGCGTCCTCAAACTACTAATAGCTGGCAAAACAGTGAAATTGAAGGTATAGATATTATGATGGCCATCGACGTATCTACCAGTATGCTGGCAGAGGATTTGAAACCGAATCGTCTGGAAGCTGCTAAAGATGTGGCTGCGGAGTTTATCAATGGTCGGCCCAATGATAATATCGGTATAACTTTATTTGCCGGTGAAAGTTTTACGCAATGTCCGTTGACGGTGGATCATGCAGTGCTTCTGAATCTGTTTCAAGGCATTAAGTGTGGTATTATTGAAGATGGAACAGCAGTCGGTATGGGTATTGCTAATGCTGTTACCCGCCTGAAAGATAGTAAAGCGAAGTCTAAAGTAATCATTCTGTTGACGGATGGTACAAATAATAAAGGAGATATATCTCCGCTGACTGCGGCAGAAATAGCTAAGAGTTTTGGTATCCGGGTTTATACAATTGGTGTAGGTACAAACGGAATGGCTCCGTATCCTTATCCAGTGGGTAACACTGTGCAGTATGTCAATATGCCGGTGGAGATTGATGAAAAGACACTGACGCAGATTGCGGCTACCACAGAAGGTAATTATTTCCGTGCTACCAGTAATTCTAAGCTGAAAGAGGTATATGAGGAGATCGATAAGTTGGAGAAAACCAAGTTGAATGTGAAGGAATACAGCAAGCGCCAGGAAGAATACCGTTGGTTTGCTTTGGCGGCATTCTTGTGCGTGTTACTTGAAGTATTGCTTCGTAATTCTATCTTGAAGAAGATACCTTAAAACAATGCATTAATTGTAAATTACTAAATTGTACATAGAAAGATGTTTCGATTTGAAGAACCTACATATTTATACCTGTTGCTCCTGTTGCCTTTCCTGGCGGCTTTCTATCTGTACTCCAATTATCGGAGACGGAAAGCGATCCGCAAGTTTGGCGATCCGGTGCTAATGGCACAGTTGATGCCGGATGTATCTAAATATCGTCCGGATGTGAAGTTTTGGCTGGTGTTTGCTGCAATCGGACTGTTTGCTGTATTGCTGGCACGTCCGCAGTTTGGCTCTAAGTTGGAGACTGTGAAACGTCAGGGAGTAGAGGTAATGATTGCGTTGGATATTTCTAACTCTATGTTGGCACAAGATGTACAACCCAGTCGTCTGGAGAAAGCCAAGAGACTGGTAGCACAGTTGGTTGACAAAATGGAGAATGATAAGGTAGGTATGATTGTGTTTGCCGGTGATGCCTTTACACAGTTGCCTATTACAAGCGATTATATTTCTGCCAAGATGTTTTTGGAATCTATTAATCCATCGTTGATATCCAAGCAGGGTACGGCTATCGGTGCAGCTATTAATCTGGCTACCCGCAGTTTTACCCCCCAGGAAGGAGTAGGGCGTGCCGTCATCGTTATTACTGACGGTGAAAACCATGAAGGCGGAGCTGTGGAAGCTGCCAAGGCTGCTGCAGAAAAAGGTATTCAAGTCAGTGTTCTGGGTGTGGGTATGCCTGATGGTGCACCTATCCCTGTAGAAGGAACCAATGACTTCCGCCGTGACCGTGATGGAAACGTGGTTGTAACCCGCTTGAATGAGCAGATGTGTCAGGAAATAGCTCAGGCAGGAGATGGGATTTATGTGCGTGTAGACAACTCAAATGCTGCACAAAAAGTGATTGCTCAGGAGATTAATAAAATGGCGAAAGCGGATGTGGAAACACAGGTTTATACAGAGTTCAACGAACAATTCCAGGCTGTTGCATGGATTATATTGTTACTGTTGTTGGCTGAAATGCTGATTTTGGAACGTAAAAACCCGTTATTCCGTAATATCCATCTGTTTAAAAAGGAAGAAAGGTATGATGATGAGAAATAGAACTATCGGAATTATCTTGCTGCTACTGACGGCTATTTCAGTTTCTGCACAGAAAGCGGAACGCGACTATATTCGTAAGGGAAACCGTGCTTATAAAGATAGTACGTATGTAAATGCTGAAGTGAATTATCGGAAGGCTATTGATGTGAATCCGAAGTCAGCGATATCCATGTATAATCTGGGTAATACACTTATGCAACAGAATAAGTTGCAGGAGGCTATGGAGCAGTTTGTTGCTGCCACTAAAATGGAGAAAGATAAGGGTAATCTTGCTCAAATCTATCATAATATGGGAGTAATATTCCACTCCGGTAAGGATTATGCCAAAGCTGTGGAAGCATACAAAGAGTCACTACGTAATAATCCGAAAGATAACGAGACGCGTTATAACTTGGCTTTGGCTCAGAAAATGCTGAAAGATCAGGAACAGAATCAGCAGAATCAAGACCAGAACCAAGATCAGAATCAAGACAAAAAGGAGCAGGAAAAAGAACAAGATAAAGACAAACAAGACCAAAATCAACAAGATCAGCAGAACCAGGATCAACAGCAGCAACCTCCTCAGCCACAAGAAAATCAGATGTCAAAGGAAAATGCTGAACAGCTTTTGAAGTCGGTGATGCAGGATGAGAAAGATGTACAGGATAAGGTGAAGAAACAGCAAGTTATCCAGGGTGGTCGTTTGGAAAAGGATTGGTAAATAATAAAAGATACGATAATATATGAGAAAATTAATTTTCTTATGGATAGCACTGGTAGTAGTCAGTCTGCAAGCTTTGGCTAATGACAAGGTGTCATTTACCGCGTCAGCTCCTGATGCTGTAGCGGTGGGTGACCAGTTCAGACTGGCATATACAGTGACTACACAGAAGGTGAGGGATTTCCGTGCTCCTTCTATTAAGGGATTTGACGTACTGATGGGACCCAGTCGCTCTCAGCAAAGTAGTATGCAAATAGTTAATGGGGTATCGACCTCAACCAGCAGTATTACTTTCACTTATATACTGATGGCTACTGCTGAGGGTAGTTTCACAATTCCGGGAGCTACAATTACAGCCGATGGTAATCAGATGGTTTCTAATTCTGGAACTTCTGTTTCCAATCAGGATCTCTTTATTTTGCCTACTATTAGTAAGGCCAATGTGTATGAACAAGAAGCATTCTTGCTGACTTATAAAATTTACACTCTGGTTGACCTTCGTGGTTTTGACAATGTTAAACTTCCTGATTTTAAGGGATTTCATTCACAAGAAGTAGAACTTCCGGGTGATAGAAAATGGAGCTTGGAACATTATAAGGGACGGAATTATCAAACTACCGTTTACCGGCAATTTGTGCTGTTTCCGCAGCAGTCTGGTAATTTGACTATTGATCCGGCACGTTTTGATGCTTCTATTGCTAAAGCTACTCAAGTATCTGATCCATTTGAAGCTTTCTTTAATGGTGGCAGTAACTACATTGAAGTCAAAAAGACATTGATGACACCGAAACTAACTGTAGATGTAAAACCCTTACCAGGCGATAAACCTGCTGATTTTTCCGGTGGAGTGGGAGAGTTTAGCATTTCTTCTTCCATTAATAGTACTAATGTAAAGACAAATGATGCTGTAACTATTAAACTTGTCATTTCCGGTACAGGCAATTTGAAGTTAATAGGTGATCCTGAGGTGAAATTTCCGGATGACTTCGAGGTATATGACCCTAAAGTTGATAATAAATTCAGGCTGACAAGTGCAGGGCTTTCGGGTAGTAAGGTTATTGAATATCTGGCTATTCCACGCAATGCTGGAACATTTAAAATACCAGCGGTGAAATTCAGCTATTTTGATATCAAATCCCGTACTTATAAGATATTGACTACCGAAGAGTATGAATTGCATGTAGAGAAAGGTGAAGGAAATGCAGCGCAAACTATTGCTAACTTTACGAATAAAGAGGATTTGAAAGTCTTGAATGAGGATATTCGCTTCATCAAGCAAAATGATGTGACGCTTTCTCAAAAGGGAGACTTTTTCTTTGACTCTATGTTATATTGGTTGCTCTATTTAGTACCTGGCATTGCGTTTATCATTTTCTTTATCATTTACCGTAAGCAGATAGCTGCTAATGCTAATGTTGCGAAAATGCGTACGAAAAAGGCAAATAAGGTTGCTGTTAAACGTATGAAGTTAGCTGGTAAGTTGTTGGCTGAGAATAAAAAAGATGTTTTCTATGACGAAGTCTTGAAGGCTCTTTGGGGATATATAAGCGATAAATTGAATATTCCGGTTTCTCGACTTTCAAAAGATAATATTGAAGAGGAACTTCGTAAATATGGAGTGGAGGATGCTTTGATTAAAGAATTCCTGGCTGCATTGAATGATTGTGAGTTTGCCCGTTTTGCTCCTGGCGATGATAATCAGGCTATGGATAAAGTCTATTCGGCTTCATTAGCAGTAATAAGTAAAATGGAGAATTCTATTAAACATTAATTAGGAGGTTATATGATGAAAAAAATACTGTTTTTTACTTTTGTTGGCCTATTAATGGCATTGACCTCTTCTGGACAGACTGCATCGGATACATTACAACAAGCGAATGATTCGGTAACAATAGGTTCACACACTGAATTTTCAGCTGCTGCGCAAGAGAATAGTGTGACAAAAGCAGAAGGAGATAGCGCATACGTGAAGAATGATTATGCCTCTGCTATTCAGATATATGAAGCTTTGCTGAAAGAAGGAAAAGCGGCCGAGGTATACTATAACTTAGGAAATAGCTACTATAAGGCTGGTGATATAGCAAAAGCCATTTTAAATTATGAGCGTGCACTTTTAATACAGCCAGGCAATGCTGATATTCGGGCTAATTTAGAGATTGCTCGTGCAAAAACGATTGATAAAGTGATCCCTGTACCCGAGGTTTTCTTTGTATCTTGGACGAAATCATTGATTAATTGTTTGAGTGTGGATGCTTGGGCGAAGGTAGGCGTCGTTTGTTTCTTTTTGTTGCTTGCATCTCTTTATTTCTTCTTCTTTTCCAAGCAAATCGTGTGGAAGAAAATAGGATTTATTGCAGGGATAGTATTTCTGGTGTTAGTTTTATTAGCGAATGTCTTTGCTTTTCAACAAAAAAATGAGCTATTGAATCGTAACAATGCTATCGTACTAACTCCAAGTGTAACAGTACGTAGTACTCCGAGTGAAAGTGGCACCAGTTTGTTCATATTGCATGAGGGACGGAAGGTTGAAATTAAAGATAACTCCATGCGTGAATGGAAAGAAATCCGCTTAGAGGATGGTAAAGTAGGATGGGTACCTGCGTCATCTGTTGAAGTTATCTGATAGATATAATTCTTTCATAATAAGATAGTTAATAATAGAAAGAAGCCTGTTGAAAGGGAAAATACAAATCTCCTTTTGACAGGCTTCTTTATTTTTGTAAAAAAGACACCGAAATAGTTTGTTTTATCTTTTTTTTTCCTTAAGTTTATAGCGTGATAAGTGAAACTCACAGAGTTATTAACCATTAAATTTATAAATATGAGAACAATAACATTTAATGAACTTCGCAGAATTAAAGATTCATTACCTACTGGTAGTATGCATAGAATAGCCGATGAGCTCGGATTGAACGTCGATACAGTTAGAAATTTTTTTGGCGGTCACAATTTTAAAGAGGGTAAGAGTGTTGGGATACATTTAGAGCCTGGTCCGGATGGTGGTTTGGTTATGTTGGATGATACTACCGTCCTTGATAGAGCTCTAAAAATTCTGGATGAAATGAATGCCAGTGCTGAGCCTGTTCGAGCTTAAGAAAAGAAAGTTATAAATGAATCCCAATTGATAGACAAACAATTGGGATTTCTTATTTGTTTATAAAGTAAAAACAGTTGATTATGGAAGACAAGTTAGTAACCTTAGCTATTCTGACTTATGCAAAAGCTCAGATATTGAAGAATGTGCTTGAAAATGAAGGTATTGAAACCTATATTCATAATGTAAATCAAATACAACCTGTAGTGTCTTCAGGTGTGCGCTTACGTATAAAAGAAAGCGATCTACCGCGTGCATTGAAGATAACTGAGAGCTCTGCTTGGCTTTCTGAAGAGGTAGTGGGAGGGAAGTCACCCAAAGTAGAAAAGGAGAGTAATAAGGTCTTAATTCCTGTAGACTTTTCTAATTATTCAATGAAGGCATGTGAGTTTGGTCCGAATGTAAAATATAGTTGTGTATTGCGTGAAGGTATTCCAGAAGAGGAAATTCTTCGTTATTCGAAGGAATATCGGCCACGTATTGTGATTATGGGGACTCGTGGTAAAAATCAGAAAGATATAGATTTAATTGGTAGTGTAACTGCTGAGGTAATTGAGCGAAGCCGCGTACCAGTTTTAGCCATTCCGGAGAATACTCCATTTAAACAGTTGGCAGAAGCTAAACGTATTGCATTTATCACCAATTTTGATCAACGGGATTTAATTGCATTCGATTCTTTGATTGCTGCTTTAAAGCCATTTCATTTCTCTGTATCTTTGATTCATCTGTCAGATGTTAAGGACACTTGGAATGAAATTAAATTAGGTGGTATTAAGGAGTATTTTCAAAAACAGTACCCGGACCTGGAAATTCATTATGATGTTGTGATGAATGATGATTTCTTGAACAGCTTAGATAATTACATAAAAACTAATCATATTGATATAATTACGTTGACTACTTATAAACGTAATATATTCTCTCGCTTATTTAATCCAGGTATTGCTCGGAAGATGATTTTTCATTCCGATACACCGCTGTTAGTTATTTATGGACGCCCAAGCTAAAATAAATAGCGCAAGCA
>QWCN01003817.1_pt1 | contig 16745 bp, 17 predicted proteins | sample 1972711 | NCBI WGS metagenome assembly QWCN01 (sample SAMN09866707, study PRJNA288562) | Human gut metagenome isolate term1_stool, whole genome shotgun sequencing... | isolation source: gut | host: Homo sapiens | place: USA: California | reverse complement strand
GAAGTTCCGCGTGCCCCAGAGCGCCGTGCTGATCGCCGCCTATAAGGCCTTCGGCGGCAGCCCGACCCCCATCTCCTGGGCCGAAACCTTCACCGCCCTTCAGCAAGGCGTCGTGGACGGCCAGTGCTACGGCTACATCGGCTTCAAGGCCAATAAGTTCAATGAAGCCAACCAAAAATATCTCACCGAAGTCCATTACACCTATCAGCTCCAGCCTCTGGTCATCAGCGAGCGCGTCTTCAAGAAGATGACCCCCGAAATGCAGAAACTGCTGATAGATGCGGGCAAATACGCGCAGGAAAAAGTGCTCAAATACCAGATCGAGCAGGCTGACGCGGCCAAGAAGTACCTCATCGACAACGGCCTCCAGGTCTCGCAGCTGGAAGACGAAGACGTGTGGAAAAAGGCCGCCATGGAAAAGGTCTGGCCTGAAATGGCCGACTTCGTAGGCGGCAAGGAAACCATCAACGCCTACCTGAAGGCCTGCGGCAAGCCCCTCTGGAAGTAACCCCTTCCATCCGGACCCGCTGAGCCCAGGCCCTCCGGGCTCTTTCCCTCTCCGGACGGGGAAACGGGGCATCCTATCCCTGTACGGGAAAAATTTTTCCATTGAGCCCCACACATGAAAACGCCTCCCGCCCCTGAACCCGGGTGGGAGGCGTTTTCACGCTGGTGTAACGGGAAAGAGGCTGTCCGCATTGCGTTTCTGTTGCCGTTTCACCCGGTTCCGGGTAAAAATGCCGGAAAGCCGGGTGAAACGGAATCGCCGCATCCGAAAGCCCTCTGCGGAATCGCCGCAAAAGCCTTCTTCCCATGTCTTTGGAGGATTACTTGAGCCCCTTGAGGAAGCGGTCCGAGACGGCTTCGGGCGTGGCGTGCCGATGCGCCGTGTCGGGATTCATCTTCTCGGAAAAGGCCGCGATCTCGGCCAGCCATGCCTTCAGGGGGCTTTCCCCACCTTCCCCGAACAGGGCAAGCTGCTCTTCCAGAGAAAAAACGGGATGCTCCCGCAGTTCGGCAACGGCGTCGGCCTCGGAAAATTTTTTGCCCATCCACGCCTCCGCGAAGCGGACATAGGCTGGAGCCAGTGCTTCCGGGCCCTGCGCCTTGATCTCGTCCACAACGCGCAGGTAAACCCTTAAAAATGCACGTACGGCGTCCGGATTCCTTTCCGTGAACGCGCGATCCGCGACAAGGAGCACGGGCTGCGTTGCACCGCAATCCTGCGAATGCGCCGCAACTTTGAACCCGAGCGTTTCGGCTTCACGGGTGAACGGCGACCAGACGGCGAGGATATCACCGTACCCGTTCTTGAACGCGCCGAGGGCGGGTGTCGGTTCCAGTTCCTCGATCTTGACGTCCTTCTCCTCAAGCCCGAGCGCGGCGAGCCATTTGTCGAGCAGATAGCGGGCCGACGTTTTTTTGGGGCACAGGATGAGCTTGCCCTTGACGGATTCGGGCGTACCGAAGACATTCGGGAAGTCGGGATTGAATCCTTTTTCCGCAAGGATCGGGCTTTCGGGGCGGGTCAGGATCATGTTGGCCGAAGATTCGTCGTTGGCGATGGCAATCACTTCCACCTGATCGCTCATGGTGGCCTGCATGGCGGGAACCGCCCCGCAGCCGGCGATGGCCCAGTCGTAGGCCCTGACGTTTTCGATGAGGCTCTTGCCGGAATCGAACCGGAGCATGATGATGTCCAATCCGGCTTCCTTGTCCCAGCCTTTTTCCTTTGCGTACCATGTCAAAAACGCCTCGTGCTCGCCAAGCCATGCCGTACGGAGGGTTTCGGACAGGGAGGGCGACGACTGAAACAGGCTGCCGAAAAGCGCGCATACTGCAAACAGTGTCTTGAATCGCATAACAGGTTCCTTTGTGTTGAATGTTATAAACCGGGCTCAGGCCCGGATGCCGCCCGTCCATAAGCAAAAAGCGTTCCTACCCCTCACATCCCGGCGCCGGGGAACGAGGCAGAGCGCACGGGGAAAAGAGATGCTCCCGCAGTACGAATTTCAAATGACCCTCATCGCGCCCTACAAGGGCCTCGATGCCCGGATTTTCAGGCAGGTCGCCAAAGATCTGCGCTGCCGCATCAAATTCATGGATCTGGCCTTCGACGAGGCCATCGAAGCGGCGAAACGCCTCTCCCCGGATACCTGCGACGTCGTCCTCAGCCGCGGCGTCACCGTGGACGTCGTCAAACAGAATTCCTCCATACCCGTCGTGCCTATCGACTTCTCCGCATGGGATCTCCTGCAGGCGCTCCAGCCCTATGCGGGGCATGTCCGCAACGTCGCGTTCTTTCGGTACTCCACCCCGTTGCCCGGTCTTTCCAGCGTGGAAAAAGCCCTTGGCATGAGAATCAAGGAACACCTCTACGGCTCCAAAAACGAGATGCACCTCCGGCTCATCCAGCTGGACCCCGCCGATGTGGAGCTCTTCGTCGCACGCGGGACGCTCGTATGCCAATGGGCCACCGCAGCGGGTTTCCCCACGCTAGAGATCATCGACGGCGAAATATCCGCCAAGCGGACGCTCCTTGAGGCGGTCAACGTCGCCCGCGCCCGCCGGTCCGAACGCCAGCGCACCGCGCGCTTCGGCGCCATCCTCGACGCCATCGACGAGGGCATCGTGGTGTACGACGCACAGGGCAAAGTGAACCTCATCACCCCCTCGGCGGAATCCCTCCTCAACTGCGCGAAAAAAGAAGCCATCGGGGAACACATCCGGACCGTTATGCCCGGCGTCTTCTCTCCTGACACGCTGACGGGCGATAAGGTGGAGCATGGGCGCGTCCACGACATCCGGGGGACCACCCTCGTCATCAACCGCGTGCCCATCCTTTTCCAAGGGCAGAACGTGGGGACGGTCTGCTCCATATCCGACGCCCGGCGTATCTACAAAGCGGAGGCAAAGCTCCGCAACAAATTAAAATCAAAAGGTTTTACCACGCGCTACTCGTTTGGGGACATCCGTACCCGCTCCCCACACGTACGGCATCTCAAAGAGCTTGGCGTACTCTACGCCTCCACGGACGCCAACCTGCTCATCTGCGGGGAATCCGGCACGGGCAAGGAACTGTTCGCCCAGAGCATCCATGCCGCCAGCCTGCGCAAAGACAAGCCGTTCGTGGCCGTGAACTGTGCCGCCATCCCCGAAGGGCTGCTGGAAAGCGAACTTTTCGGCTATGAGGAAGGCGCGTTTACCGGCGCGAGGCGGCAGGGCAAGGCGGGCATGTTCGAGCTGGCCCACACCGGAACCCTGTTCCTCGACGAAATCGGGGACTTGCCGCTTACCCTTCAGGGGCGGCTGCTGCGCGTGCTTCAGGAACGGGAATTGGTACGCGTGGGCGGGACGCAGGTGATCCCCCTCGACGTACGCGTCCTGTGCGCCACGCATCAGGATCTCCGCCAGCTTGTGGCAGAGGAACGGTTCCGGGCGGACCTTTTTTACCGCCTCAACGTGCTCTCTTTGCGCCTCCCGCCGCTCAGGGAGAGGCTTGAGGACATTGTGGATCTCGCCGTTTCCCATTTGAAGGAACACCTCGACGAGCCTCCGGCGGAAAGCCTGCTCGTCTCCCAGCTTGAGCGGCCCCTGATGCGCCATCCGTGGCCCGGCAACATCCGCGAACTGCTCAGCCTCATGGAACGCATGGCCATCGTCGCCAACCACATGGCCGAAGTAACAGACTGGGAACAATTGCTTTTATCACTATGGGAGGATCCGCCTCTTGAGGAGCGCCCCATAACGCCGAGCCTCCCCCAAGAGCCCGAGGATTCGCCGCCTCCTACCCTCAGGAGCCACATGGCGCGGGAAGAGGCCCGGTTCATCCGGCAAGCCGTCGCCCGGTGCGAAGGGGATATGGGCAAGGCCGCCCACCTTCTCGGCATCAGCCGGATGACGTTGTGGCGCAAGCTTCAGGGGCTTGCGGAAACAAATGCGGAACATCCAGAGTAACAATATTGATACAAAAGGTTAACAAATATGGTATGTCGTAACGTTTTTGTTACAGACAATACCGCCTTTTTCCCTTCCCGTATACCAATAAACGGCGATTTCCCTTCAAATGGGCTGGCATATTTCTTGATATAATCTTTCTAAGAGCCTTTCGGTACAACACCGTCGGCGCGCTGGAAGGGGCAGTCCCCTGCCCATGTCCCCCACACAATCAGAAGGATGGAGTTGCCATGAAGAAAAGCATCATCGCCTCGTTGCTCATCGCCTGTTCCCTGTTTATCGGCGGCAACACGGATGCCCGGGCGGAATACCCCTACGACAAGCCCATCAACATCATCGTGCCCTTCGGCCCCGGAGGAGGCGTCGACATCGCGGCGCGCATCCTCGCCGACTACTTCCAGCAGAACTACAACATCACCATCAACGTCGTGAACAAACCCGGCGGAGCACAGGCCATCGGCATCAATGAAATGCTCCGCGCCCGTCCCGACGGCTATACCCTCGCCTTCCCCGGCTTCAGCGCCCTCGCCACCACCCCCAAGCTGACCAACGTGGGCTATAGCCTCAAGGACATCAAGCCCGTCGCCCACATCGCCAGCATGGAATGCGTATTGAGCACCAACAAGAGCTCCGGTATCGACACATGGGAAAAATTCCTCCAGGCCGCGGAAAAGAACCCCGATGGGACCGTCTACGGGACTACCGGCTCCATCTCCACGCAACGCCTGTACATGACGAAACTGACCGACCGCTTCCACGGCGATCTCAAGATCCGCCATACCGCCTATACCAGCGGCCATGAAGTGAGCACCGCCCTGCTCGGCAAGCACATCACCGCCGGCTTCCAGGTCCCGGCCAACATCCTGCCTTATGCCAACTCCGGCGACTTCAACGTCATCGCCATCTCCCGCAAGGAACGCCGCGCCGATCTGCCCAATACGCCCACCTTCCGCGAACTGTACGCCGACAAGATGACCCCCGCGGACGAGAAGTGGATCGATCTCGGCGCGTGGCACGGCCTCGTGGTGTCCAGCAAGGTCAAGGACGATCGCATCGCCGCGCTCGAACCCCTCATCGAAAAGGCTATGAAGGACCCCGAAGTCATCGAAAAATTCAACAAAATCGGCCTTGATGCCGGGTATCTCCCCGCCAAGGAATTCGGACAGCTCATCCAGTCGTCCTCGGACCTCGCCGACGAAGTGCTGGCCGGGCGCAAGTCGCTTGACTAACCGGATATTGGGGCGGAGCGCGGGTGCGCCCCGCCCTTCCTTTTCACGACGAGGGGTCGCTTCATGAAAAACAAGACGGATTTCTTCATCGGCTTGACGCTGCTCGCCTTCTGCTGCGTCATGGGATACGAGATACATTTGATCCCGGAACCCGCAGCGCTCGATTTCTTCTCGGCGGGCTCGTTCCCCACGGGCGTCACGATCGCCTTGGCCCTGCTCTCGCTCATCCTTGTGGGAAGGACGATCACAGGCAAAGACAAAGACACGGCCTGCTGGCCCGAAAGGAAGCTCACCGTCAAAGTGGGGCTGATGGCCGCGTGGATCCTGGCCTATGTGGTCGGTTTCATTTTCCTCGGTGAGTACGCCTATGACGCCGAGTGGCCCGAAGGCACGGGTTTCCTCATCTCCACGCTGATCTTCCTCTCCGGGGCGCAGGTGCTGACCGGATACCGCAATCCTTTCTACATTTTTCTCATTTCCGCGGGGATATCAGCCTTCCTGTACGCCGTGTTCGCCATCTTCTTCAAAGTTCCTCTTCCCTAAAAAGGCGGTATCCCATGTTCGATATGTTCATATCAGCCTTCAGCTCGGCCTGTAGCATGGAAGCCCTCGTCGCCAACTTTATCGGCGTGGCGCTCGGCATCGTCTTCGGCGCGCTGCCCGGCCTCACCGCCGTCATGGGCGTGGCCCTGCTCATTCCCCTGACCTTCGGCTTCCCCGCCGTCATCGCCTTTTCCGCCCTGCTCGGCATGTACTGCGGCGCAATCTACGCGGGCAGCATTACCGCCATCCTCGTCGGCACTCCGGGCACGGCGGCCGCCGCCGCGACCATGCTCGAAGGGCCGAAGTTCACCGCACGCGGGGAGTCGCTCAAAGCGCTGGAAATGACCACCATCGCCTCCTTCATCGGCGGCATCTTTTCCTGTATCGTGCTGGCCACGGTCGCCCCGCAGCTCGCCCACTTCGCCCTCGACTTCAGCGCCCCGGAATATTTCTCCCTCGGCATCTTCGGCCTGACCATCGTGGCGACGCTGTCCGAAGGCGCGCTGCTCAAGGGCTGCATCGCTGCGCTGCTCGGTATGCTCATCTCCATGATCGGCATGGACCCGCTTTCCGGCAACCTGCGCATGACCTTTGACTCGCCAGACCTCATCAACGGCGTCTCCCTCGTCCCGGCGCTCGTCGGGCTCTATGCTCTGTCGCAGGTGTTGGTTACCATTGAAGACGTCTTCATGGGCCGCAAGCTCTCCGCCGCCGAAATCTCTCGCAAAGGCATATCGCTACCCGATCTCTGGGCCAACCGTGCCGCCCTGATCCGCGGTTCCCTCTTCGGCACGTTCATCGGCATCGTCCCGGCCACGGGCTCGGGCACGGCCTCGTTCGCGGCGTACAGCGAAACCAAGCGCCACTCAAAGCACCCAGAGCTTTTCGGCAAAGGCACGCTTGAAGGCATCGCGGCCACGGAATCCGCCAACAACGCCGTCACCGGCGGCGCGCTCATCCCCCTGCTGACCCTCGGCGTGCCCGGCGACGTGGTCACGGCGATCATGCTCGGCGCGCTTATGATCCAGGGCATGACTCCCGGTCCGCTGCTGTTCCAGGAACAGGGCACGCTCGTCTACAGTATTTTCATCGCCCTGTTCGTCTCCAACGTCTTCATGCTGCTTCTGGGCTACTACGCGGTACGCCTGTTCGCCAAGGTCGTGCTCATCCCCGGCGGCATCCTCATGCCCCTCGTCACCACCCTGTGCGTGGTGGGCGGCTACGCCCTGAACAACTCCAACTTCGACCTCGCCGTCATGGCCGGTTTCGGGTTGCTCGGCTACATCATGACCAAGGCGCGCTTCCCGCTCGCCCCCCTGCTCCTCGCCATGATCCTCTCCGGAATCATCGAAACCAACTTCCGCAGGGCGCTCAGCATCTCCAATCAGGATTTCTCCGTATTCTTCACCCGTCCGGTCTGCGCGGCGTTCCTCGCCATCAGCATCTTCATCCTGTTCAACCTGCTTTGGAAGGAATGGAAGAAGTACCGCGCCGCCAGCGCCGCCTGATCCCGTAACCCTTATGAGGCCAGCCATGCAACAAGCGACTCACATCTACCGGAACGGCACCATCCTGACGATGGATTCCCGCTGCTCCATCGTTTCCTGCCTTGCCGTATCCGGCGAAACCATCCTTGCCGTGGGCTCGGAAGCTGAAGTGGCTCCGTTCCAGGGCCCGGAAACTCATATCGTCGATCTCGGCGGACGGTTCATGATGCCGGGCTTCTACGACTGCCACAGCCATTTCATGCGCGCGGGCATGTACAACAAATACTATCTCGACGTGAATTCCCATCCCATCGGGGACGTGAGGACGCACGGCGACATCCGCCGCAAGGTACGCGAAGCCCTTTCGGGTATGCCCGCCGGGGAATGGCTGCTCTGCGCGGGGTACGACGATACCGCCGTTGCCGAAGCGCGGCATTTCACGCTTGCCGAACTGGACGCGATGGCCCCGGATCACCCGCTGTTCCTGCGCCACATCTCCGGGCATCTGGCCCTGTGCAACAGCAAGGCGTTTGAGGCAGCCGGGATCACGGATGAAACCCTGAATCCGTCGGGCGGCGTGTTCCGGCATGACGGGAACGGCCGCCTCACCGGATTGGTGGAGGAACCCGCCGCAATGGAGATGGTTCTGGCGGCCTCCCCGCAGATGACCGAGGAAAAATGGCTCGGCGCCGTGGAACGGGCTACCGACGACTATGTCGCCAAGGGCGTGACGACCGCCCACGACGGCGGCGTCACCACGGCCATGTGGAAAAACTACATGACCGCCCACAAACGGGGGATGCTCAAAAACCGCGTCCAGCTTCTGCCCAAGCACGGCTGGTTCGACTTCTCGCTGGCCCCCACCGTGAAATGCGGCACCCCCCTGACCAAGGACGGCCTGCTCAGCATGGGCGCTGTGAAACTGTTTCAGGACGGGAGCCTCCAAGGGTACACCGGCTATCTGAGCAATCCCTACCATTCGCTGCCGGACGCCATCTCCGACGGGTCATGGCGCGGATACCCCATCTACAATCCCCGTGAACTCGTCAACATCGTTACCCGCTACCACGAAGAGGGCTGGCAGGTCGCCATCCACGGCAACGGCGACGCGGGCATCGAAGACATCCTCAACGCCTTTGAGGAAGCGCAAAAGGCGTACCCCCGGGCCAACGCGCGGCACATCATCATCCATTGCCAGACCGTCCGCGAGGATCAGCTCGACCGCATCGAACGGCTCGGCGTGGTTCCGTCCTTCTTCACCGTACACACCTATTACTGGGGCGACCGCCATCGGGACATCTTCCTCGGGAAAGCCCGCGCATCCCGGATCGATCCGCTGCGGAGCGCCCTGAAACGCGGCATCCCCTTCACTTCCCACAACGACACCTCCGTCACGCCTATGGATCCGCTGCTCTCCGTCTGGTCGGCGGTCAACCGGCTCACCGGCAGCGGCAAGGTGCTCGGCGAGGATCAGACCGTCTCTGTGCTGGATGCCCTGAAAAGCGTCACCATATGGGGCGCCTACCAGTTCCATGAAGAACGCATGAAGGGCAGCCTCGAGCCCGGCAAGCTCGCCGATATGGCCATTCTCGGCGAGAACCCGCTTGAAATCGCGCCCGAACGCATCAGGGACATCCCGATTCTGGCAACCCTGGTGGGCAACCGGCTCGTCTACGGTTCCCTGTAATTTCCCCGTCCCCAACGCACCGGGCAAAGGATGATCCCCCTTCCCCCGCCCGGTGCGATTTGGGGTTCCCCCGGCAGCACACTCGCCCATTCCTCCGGGCGGCCGCCGGGGGAACCAACCTCCATATAAGAACACCCGCTCAGGCAATCCGAGCGGGTGTTCTTATAGTATGAATGATAGGGAAGACGCTCCATTCGGCCGCCGTCCAGCCGCAACCCGGACGCCGCACAGAATCGGCATACCGGAACTTATGCGTGCCGCCCCATTTCGTATGCCTCATTCAGAGCCGGGCTTTCCTTGATGTCGCCTTTTTTCCATGCGCCCGATCCGTAAACGATGCCCTTTTCCCGCGCACCTTCCAGACAGTACAGGAACCCGCGGAATCCTTCGATGGTCCTCTCCAGCGACCGCTTTTCGCCGTCGGCGGCGGTGGCGATGAAGTAAAACGCCTTGTTGCTGATTTCCGTATACCGGGCGACGCACCGATCAATAAGCGTCTTCATCTGCGCATCCATCGTATAGAAATACACCGGCGTCGCCATGACGATCACGTCAGCGGCGATCATCTTTTCCAGAATCCCGGCCATATCGTCCTTCTGCACGCAGACGCCGTTGTTCTGATGGCAGGCTTCACAACCAATGCAATAGCCGATGTTTTTGTCGCGGAGGAAAACCTTTTCGGCCCGATGGCCGGATTCCAGCGCGCCTTCCATGAAGCGATCACACAGTATATCGGAATTGCCGCCCTTTCTGGGGCTCCCCGACAGTATCAGTATATTTTTGCTCATGACATCCTCTCAAAACGGAAAGATTATTTTCCCATGCCGATCTTGCGAAGCCACGCGGCCACCTCGCCTTGCGCGGAAGCGGCCCGGCTTCCCCTGACGGCAAGCCCGTCCAGAACAACCGCCTTCGGGCAAAATGTCTTGATGTCCGCAACGCTGCGGCCCAGCGCGCTGCCCTCATGCGTGATGAACGGGGCAATCCGCTTGCCCGCCAAATCGTACTCGGACAGGAACGTCCTCACCGGCCCGGCTACAGTCCCCCACCAGTTGGGCGATCCCACGAAAACGACGTCGTACGCCTCGATGTGCTCGATCCTGTTCTTCAAAGGCGGCTTGTAGCCCGACGCCAGTTCCTGCTTCGCCTGATCCGTGGTCGCACGGTACGCCTCGGGATACGGCGTCACCGGCTGAAGTTCCACAATATCCCCGCCGACCGCCGCATGAATGGCTTCGGCGACGGCGCGCGTGTTGCCGGAACGGGAATAGTAGACGACCAACGCCTTGGCTCCGCCCTCCGTGGCGGCATAGGCCGACGAAACATGCGGCAACAAACGGCCTCCGAACCCGGCAAGCAACCCGGCGGCCGTATATTTCAGCAGACTTCTTCTGGACGAATCGATTTCCAGTGCCTTGCTCATAACAATCCTCTCCTGTCCGTTTCGAGCTTTCAGCTGTGTATTCCATCCATACGGATTAACAATCCCATGAATCAGATATACTGTCTCCGAACCTCTGTGAGTAGATACGATTCTACCCATTTTTTGCCTGATCCTCTCTTCCCTCCCCTCTGCAAGAGCCTATGGCTGCCTCCTCGAACACTCGGGCGCACATCTGAGGAAAGTACATGAAGGTGTACCATTGAAGGATACGGCACGAGATACGGACAATGTCCGGCAACGCTTCCCAGAGAAAGGGCGACAGAAAAAGCAAGGAGATCCCAGAGGAGCGGGAGGAGGAAAGCGGCTCAGGCCCTGTCGAAAAAGCCGGAAAGCGTTTCCACCCTGACCACACGGGGAAGCGGAAGCTGGGGAGCGGCTTCGGCAATGCGGCGGGCCAGCTCGGCACAAAGGCCGGGAGCAAGAGCGGGCTCCGGCAGGACGTGCAATTCCAGCCGTTCCGCATCGACGAGACGCAGACGGAAATCCGGCCCGGGCAGTCCGGCTGAGGCGAACACACCATGAACGGCCCGCTCACCGGCGGCAAGCCCCGCGAGCAGGGAACGCTCCGGCTTCATGCCGTACGGGAGCCGCGTCAGCAGGCAAGGCCTGGCTTTCTGCTCCGGATCTTCCATTCCCGTCAGTGCGGCGCACCGATGGATGTCCGCCTTGGTCAGGCCGGCGGAAGCCAGCGGGGACAGGATGCCGAGTTCCTCGACGGCCCGTATGCCGGGGCGGTACTGCCCCGCATCGGAAGCGTTCGTACCGTCGCACAGGGGAAGGCCGGTTCGAGCTTTCAGCAAGGAAAACAGGTTACGCTTGCACGCATAACAACGGCGGCGATCCCCGGAGGCCACCAAAGCTGAATCCAGTGGATCGGCGGGAAGTTCCTCATAGGCGAGATCCCGGGAGGCCGCCCAATGACGCGCATAGTCCGTATCTTCCGGCGGAATGTGCGGTCCGACGATATGCAGCAGTACGGGCTCGAAGCCGAACCGCTGGGCCGCATGAGCGAGAAAACGGCTGTCCAGCCCACCCGAGTAGGCCAAAGCAAAACGGTTCCCTGCCGCGAGGACGCCGAGGACGCTTTCAAGACGCGACAGGAGCGCGTTTTCGTCCGGAGACGCAGCGGTCATACTTGAATCCATCACGGCAATACCCTCATACATTTACAAAAAATGCCGAAAATCCCGTTCACCGATACGGCGGCATCAGCCTTCAAGCTCCATACCACAGGCGAAGATCGTCCCGTTGGGCGCATTGGCGAAAACACGCGATCCGTAGACCAGCGCCTGTTTTTCCACCAGCATGGCGGGCCACGGCCCGAACGTTGCCCCAAGGCTGCGAAGCAGGGCGATGGCTGTGGGCGTCACGGTTTCGCCCTCGCCGGAGAACGGACGGACGGGAATGCCTTCAAGCAGTTCCAGCACCGCAGGAGCCGGAACGGGTATGACGCCGTGGGCGCAAACGACCTCACCGTCCGCAATGGGCAGAGGGCTGACCACAAACCGCGCGGGCGAAATCCGCGTGAACAGGACACAGGCCATACAAATGTCCAGGATGCTGTCCAGCGCGCCGACCTCATGAAAACGGACGGCCTCCGGCTTCATGCCGTGTACGGCGGCTTCGGCCTTCGCCAGCAACGTGAACGTATCCGAGGCCAAGCGCTTCGGCTCATCGTCCATGCCGCTCCCGGCGATGATTCCAAGAATATCCTCAAGAGTGCGGTGTTCGTGCTGGTGGGGAAGCGACACGTCCGCGAACCAGCCGCCGATACGGTTCACCTGCCGCCGCGTCAGACGCACGGCCCCGGCGAGCTCGGGCAACACGGAGGCAAGCAGCCTGTCCGTTTCCGCCTCGTCGAGTTCCGTCATACGCAGCAGCCCGGCAAGGAACATATCCCCGGACAGGCCGGAATGTGACCGGATGGTCAGGATACGGCCTCTCCCGGCTCTGTCCCGCCCATCCCCGTGGGCCGTTTCATGCGTATGGCCGTGCTCATGATGGTGTTCATGGCGGTGGGCATGATCCCCGTGTGCGTGCGCTTCGCTCATAATCCGTTTACCACCCTTGCGGCGGCGCAGGCCGCGCCGTATCCGTTGTCGATATTCATGATCCCCACGCCGGGAGCGCAGCTTGAAAGCATACTCGCCAGCGCGGCCCGTCCGCCCTGCGCCGCACCGTACCCAACGGACGTCGGCACGCCGAAGATCGGCTTGGGCGTAAGCCCGCCCATCACGCTGACCAGCGCGGCGTCGAGCCCGGCAACCACGATCACGGCATCGAAGGTATTGATCTCCTCCAGCCGCTCCGCGAGCCGCCACAACCCGGCAACGCCGCAGTCTTCGAACAGTTTGTGCCCGATACCCAGATACGCCAGCGTCCGCGCCGCCTCCCAGGCTACGAAGCCGTCCGCCGTGCCCGCGGAAATGACGGCGACCCTGCCCTTCCCTTTCGGCGGGAGCGCGTCCCCGAACGCGGTACGCGACAGGGGATGGTAGTCATACTCCGCGCGGATCTCGGCGGGAACCCGAGCGAACACGTCCGGGGCAAGCCGTGTGAACAGGACCGGATGCCCCGAGCCCCTGCCAAAACTGGAGAGCAGCTCCACGAGCGCCTCAAAAGGCTTCCCTTCGCAAAACACCGCTTCCGGCAGCCCGATCCGGGCCGTCCGGGCGTGATCAAACAGAATGCCGTGGTCCATATCCTTACCCGTCTTTTGGAAAATTCCGAAACACCACGCCGCCGGGGTGAAGGCCGAGGGGAGCCCCGCCCCACCGGTGCGGGCAGCCATGCGCCCGGGCGCATCCGCATCATGGCCGCCCGCGAACGGCGCCTTACACCGTGATCAACTCATAATCCCGCGAACCCATGCCGATGGATTCGGCATACTCAACCTGATGCCAGCCCCGCGTATTCGGATGCAGTGCCGAGAACTTGTCGTAGCCGCAGGAGTGCGCGCCGTGCTCGCCCAGCGGAATGAGGCTGTGCGCTTCCTTCACCAGCTCGAAACAGGCCGTGTCCAGCGCTACGGGGTCCTCCGAAGCGAGGATACCCAGATCCGGGACAATCGCCGGCTCGGACCAACCGGCGCAGTCGCACTGCGGCGTCACGTTGAGCAGGAAGTTCAGGTAGCAAATGCGGCCTTCCTTGCCCTTTACCGCTCCGTAGGCGTATTCCGCCATGCGCTCGGCGAAGTCGGAATACTCGTTGGGCGTGTCGACGCCGATGGCCCCCTGCTTACATGCCGTTACGCATTCGTAACAACCGATGCAGCGTTCCTTGTCGATGACGGCATGACGGCCCTTCTCGGCTTTTTCCAATGAAAGCGCGTTTCTCGGGCACAGCGGCACGCACTGCCCGCAGCCAATGCATTTCGGGTAGATCACGACGTTTCTGCCGTGCTGATCGATTTTCCCGGCCTGCGGGGCGCAGCCCATGGCGAGGTTCTTGATCGCGCCGCCGAAACCGCCCATCGCGTGCCCCTTGAAGTGGGACAGAACGACCATCGCGTTGGCGGAAAGGAACGCCTGCGCGATCTTGACCGAAGCGAAATGTTTCAGGTTGACGGCCACTTCCTCATAGCATTTGCTGGTCACGCCGTCGGCCATGATCACCGGAGCGTCCACGACATAGGGCGTAAAACCGTGGCGATACGCCGTTTCCAGATGATCCACGGCGTTGTGGCGGGTGGACTTGTAGAGCGTGCAGGTATCCGTCAGGAACGGGCGGGCCCCCGTCGCCTTCACGCAATCCACGACCTGCCGCACGAACGTCGGGTGCAGGTAGGTATCGTTGCCCGCTTCGCCGAAGTGCAGCTTGATGGCAACGACCTCATCCTCTCCGACCGTGCCGAGCGGCTTCACCTTGTCCGCAAGCCCCACGGCGTCGCAGAGCCGCTTGATCTTGGCGAGCCGGTGATCGGAAGGATTTTTTACAGCAAGTTTTGCCAGATAAACGGGAACAGACATACTTTCTCCTTGTTTTCAAACTGCCCCGCCGAGTACGGCGGGAACTCTGGCCCCCGGTGCGCGGCTCACAGCGAAGCCCTCACGCACACCGGAACACTCTCAATACGGAAGGGAAACCACGCCTCCCGGATGGGAAAGCGGGCGAGCCGCCGCTAGTTTTCCGGGATGACCGCGTTGACGCACCCGAGCGCGTTCAGGGTCCGGGGGAATCCGATATACGGCAGGCAACACGTCAGCGCGTCGATCAGGTTTTCTTTCGTGTTCCCCACATTCACGTTGCCCTGCACATGGCTCTTGACCTGGCTCTCGCACCCGCCCAAGGAGCTGATGATGCAAAAGGTCAGGATTTCGCGGGTCCGCAGATCCAACCCCTTCCGCGTATACACGTCCCCAAAGCAGAATGCCGAGAGCATGTCGCGGAGGAGGTGTTGCTGGTTCTGCGGCGTGCTCTTGTGCATGGAGTCTATCGCCGCTCCGAAAATGGACTTCTGCACTTTGACGCCCTGCGTGAAGCGGTCGTCTTCCGTCACGGTCTTCTGCGAGGCAACGGGCAGCGGGATACGTTTTTCCCTGAAGACCTCATTGACCAGCCGGAGCGCTTTTTCGGTCTTGGGAAAACCGATATACGGAGCGCACTGGTACATCGCTTCCTTGATTTCCTCGGGCGTCGCCCCGACCTGCAAGGCCGCGCCCACATGCGGGGCGAAGCCGTCCAAAGTCTGGCTAGCCGTCAGGACGACCAGCGTGATCAGCTCCTGCATTTTGGCGTCGAGCGACCCGTGCCACGCGACTTCGCCCCAGATGAGGCGATCCCGCATCTCGGCGAAATCCGGATCGGTCGCCTCTAAGGGAGACCGGACGTTTCCGAAACGTTCCAACTGTTTCTTTTCGGCCAAGGCGGCTCTGCTCATGTTCTTGCCTCCGTTTGGAACCTGCTGCGCAGGGGAAGAAGCCGCGATTGCCGCGCCGGACAACAGCAAACAAAACAATGCGGCGAAAAGTCCACAGGAAATGTTCCTTTTTTTGTGTGCGGGCATATGCGACCTCCCATCATGTCAATGCGTTGAAAGCGGCCCGGATACCCGAGGCCGGAAGGGAAAACGCTGCGGGCATGGCGTGATTCCCTATGGGTGCACCATACGCTCCCTAATGGAGAACAGAAGATACGATCCTCTCTTATTCTTGCCTGATTCTCTCGCGGTGCTACCCAAAGGGGACGGAGTGTGGTATCAAAAAACGGAACCCTGAAAAGGATTTTTCTTTATTCCGTGCAAAAACAGAGGATTATGCCATATGATAGAAACAGGGAGTGGAGAGACGGCAAGAACCGCCAGCCTGTTGAAAGAGAAATTGCTCCAGCGGGCGCCCGAGCACGGGAAGTATCCGATGGACATCGCAGGGCTGGTCATCACGCGGCGGCATGAAGCCAACAGGATTGAAACCTGCTTCTCCAAGCCTTCCGTCAGCGTGATCATTCAAGGCTCCAAGCGGACCATGCTGGGCTCCGAGGAGTACTGCTACGGCGAAAACCAGTGCCTCGTGGCCGGGGTGGACATGCCGAGCTCCTTTTACGTCACGGATGCCAGCCCTGAGCGGCCCTTTCTGGCGCTGTGCCTTGATCTGGACAAGTACCTGATCACCCGGCTCGCGGCGGAAGTCCCGCCGCCCTGCGCGACCGGGGCCTGCTCCTACAAGGGGCTCTCCGTCGCGGACGTCGATCCCGATATCCTGCATGCGTTCCTGCGCCTTATCGATCTTCTCGAGAAACCGGAGCAGATCCCCATACTCGGGCCGCTCATTGTCCGCGAAATCCATTACCGCCTGCTCATCGGCCCCCAAGGGGAATTCCTGCGCCGACTGAACACCCTCGGTACCCAGAGCAATCAGATCGCCCAAGCCATCACATGGCTGCGGGACAATTACAGGGAACCGTTGCAGGTCGACAAGCTGGCTCAGAAGGTGAACATGGCCACCTCCACGTTCCACCGCCATTTTAAGGAAGTGACGACGCTCAGCCCGTTGCAGTTCCACAAGCGGCTGCGCCTGTACGAGGCCAAGCGCCTCATGCTCACGGAAAGCAAGGATGCCTCCAGCGCGAGCTTGGCCGTCGGCTACGAGAGCCCTACGCAGTTCAACCGGGAATATAAGCGGCTGTTTGGCGAACCGCCGCACAGGGACGTGATGAGGATGCGCTGAGAACGGCGGCGTTTGCGCACCTCCCCCGCGCCTTTCCCCAGAGCGGTGGGAGTGCGGTGGGATCACTCAAAAAACCGGAAAAAAGCCCCTTCCGAGCATATCGGAAGGGGCTTTTTTCCGGGTACGGCATTCGCCGCCCCACTGTCCCTCACCCAGAGAATGTACCGCGTTGGCTGCGGCATAGGCATTTCTTTCCGGCAATAAGACGGCTCTTCCGGATCGATCCGCACGGTA
>QWCN01004242.1_pt1 | contig 16766 bp, 14 predicted proteins | sample 1972711 | NCBI WGS metagenome assembly QWCN01 (sample SAMN09866707, study PRJNA288562) | Human gut metagenome isolate term1_stool, whole genome shotgun sequencing... | isolation source: gut | host: Homo sapiens | place: USA: California | reverse complement strand
GGACGGCAAAGAAAAAAGTCCTGAATCCCTTGGAATTACTGGGGTTCAGGATTTCAGTTTCTGGTTTTGAATTCGCGAACTTTTCTGCTATGATGAGGGCACGAAACAACGACAGGAGGTTTGCGGAATGAGCATTGCATGGAACTATCTGGACAAGCGGAGCGCGGCAATGGCGGCGCTGAAAGATTATCGCAGTATGAAGGCGATTCTGGCGACAACGGCGGAGGAGATTGCGAATGTGCGGCAGGACATGGTTCGCATTGGCGGGATGCGCTTCGAGGAGTCGGCGCATGGTGCGCGAAATCCGCAGGCAGGCGAAAACCAGATCCTGCATGGAATTGCGGAAATTGATGTGCTGGAAGAGCGGAAGCGGCAGGCGGAAGAGTTCATGGCGTGGTTTCAGCCGGCGTGGGATGCGCTGGGGGAGGACGAAAAAACGGTGCTGACGATGTTCTATCTGTCAGAAAACGGGAAAACGGACGCGATAGAGGAAATCAGCGAACGGTTTTGCGTGGAGCGGAGCTCCGCCTACAAGAAGAAGGATCGCGCGCTGGCGCACTTGGCGCTGCTGCTGTATGGGAGGTGAAAGGGGAGGAGAAGTTGATAGATGATATTGACAGGACAATCACATTATGTTACAATAAACATGGAAAACTTAACTGCAAATATATCTAATGCTGATTTTTGCAGCAATAAATGAACTTCAGAATAATCTGAAGCTGAAAGGAGTGGAATTGTGAAAGCAAATGGCAATAGGGTGGTGACAAGAGGCAATTCTGACGCAACAGAGCAGATTAGGAAAACGCGAATGCCCCCAAATACATCACACCTGTTTGCTAAAATGCTGGTCAAAAGGCTAACACTTTCCATATGTACATAATGACTGTGATTGCAAGACCAGCAGCTCAATTGCTTTCTTTGAACAGTCAAAATGTATGTGCGAAAAAGATAAATCCATAGAGCTGTCTGACGGTCAGGATTAGTTCTCAAAAGAGAACTATTTCTGACCGCTTTTTTTGTAACAAAGAGCCGTATGCAGAATCCCTTCGGAGCCGGCATCCCCGAAGGAATTGCCTGATGAAGGATACGGCGCATATCAGCATCAGCCGAGGCAATGGCTGCTGCCAACCAAATGAATGGAGAAATTCATGATGGTAGGCGGCACTGTTCAGTATACCCTTCTTTTGCGATTTTCTCCATTCGAGACAAAGGAATGGAGGAAAAATTGCAATGTCACAAGGACGTTACGTTTGGATTGCAGGGAAGAAAGTATATCTGAATCCGGAGCAGGCGGATTACCGTCGCTGCAATGGGGATTGCTTCGTGTGTCCATGGCGCAAGGAAGGAATTGTTGTTTCGTATGAAACGGAACACTTTGCAGAAGGGTCGGCAATGACAATGCAGCGCGCGGCTATGGCGTTGTGAATTGCGAATCGACGCTGGAGGAAAAGTACATCGCGGAGGAACGATACAACACACTGTGTGCCCGAATCTGTCGGTATGCAGATTCTGCGTATCCGGATGGTGCGAAAATTATTGCGTGCTACCTCAATGGTGAAACGCTGGAAAGCACTGCGAAAGAACTGCATCTTACGGTCAGGGCAGTGCATTATCGCCTGCATCAAATGCTGAAGTATATAAGAGAACATCGGAGTACATTCTGCGATTTTTGATGTGGCATTATTTCCGGTTTCGACGCATCATCTGCTTGCGCGTAGCGCTGCATTTCACTTCTGTTCGTCAGCGTGAAAATTTTTTTTGCAGAAATTCTTGAAATCGCGTAAAAAAACCGATTTTTTTTACCAGTTATGGTGAGAGGGATAAAAGTCTCTTTCAGCAAGAAGGGGGAATCAGCATGCCCGGCATTAACTTTTATTAGGAAATAACATCCAGTATGACTGGAATCATGAGAAGCAGCGCTTTCTGCCTCTGCCCGTGCTGCGGCAACATGATGAAAGCGGGAGAAGGCTGATGCAGCTTTGGGTTGGAAGCAATGGGAGAAAATGTTGGTTTGCCGGGAACAGCCAGCGCGTTTCCAATAACAGGAGGTGACTTATGTGGCAGAAGCAGCCGAAAAGAATAGACAGTCTATCTGCATTTCTCAAAATAGTCTTGTGTGGCAGGATGATAGTGTTTTCAAACTGTATTACTACTGTATGAATTGTGCCTGCCGTCAGAAAGCTGAAATCTGCGGGAAACAGCTTATGCCGGGACAACTGCTCTTCTCATACAGAAAGACAGCGCTTGAACTGGGCTGGTCTCGTGATAAGCTGACGAGGAAGATGGCTGCGCTGGTTCAAATGGGCTATGTTCAGATACAAACAGCGCGGGACGGTTCTATCGTTACCGTATCGAACTGGCTTGAAAATCAGACCGCTGGCGGTATGAAAATAAGGCTACTCTGTCCCGAAAATCAGTACGCAGACGGTACTGAAATAAGCACGCCGTGTGCTGAAAACAAGTCCATATGCGGTACGAAAGAAAGAGCGGAAAACGGTGCAAATGCGCATTTTTCAGCATTTGCACATCGCAGGCGGCTTGAAAATCAGCACACCCAGCAGCAATATAATAATAGTAATACGATAGATACACTATCTCATTATCCGGATGAGTTTGAAAAGCTGTGGTTTGCTTATCCGGCTAATCGCAGAAATGACTGGGATGAGGCCTTTCGCGTATATCAACAGGCGCTGCGGCATGGTGCGACGCTTGAAATAATCATGACAGCGCTTGAAGCAGCCAAAAGTTCTATCGCATGGACGAAAGATGGCGGGCAGTATATCCCCGGCATTAGCAAATGGCTTCAGCGTGAGCCGTGGAGAGAGGCGAATCTACAAAAAGCGCAAAAGGAGAATCAAGAACAGTGGAACTCGCAGTAAAGTGGCTGTCCTTGCTGCATGAACCGGATGCAATCATTGAAATCAGGAGTATAGACCCTAAGCCTACTGTCAGCGGTTATTTTCGTGCGGACAGTCCGCGCATTGCTGCTGAATTGGCAAAGTATCCGAATCGAACGTTTTACCAGTCGCTGAACCCCGTCAAAAGTGCCTGCTATGCGCGTGCTCAGCATGAACGTCTGGTAGAACGTCCGAAGGAAACAACGTCTGACAATGACATCATAGGATTTCAATGGATTTTGATTGATGCAGACCCAGTCCGCCCCAGCGGTGTCAGTGCATCGGCAGAAGAAAAGAAAGCAGCACACGCTGTTGCTGGAAAGACAATGAAGCGGCTGATGGCAACGGGATTCAGCGAGCCAATTGTTGCAGACAGCGGCAATGGCTATCATCTGCTTTTTAAGGTGCATATCAGCACGGATGACCGGCAAGTGGTTGCGGATTTTCTCTCTGTGCTGGACATGTGGTTCAGCACAGACGAGGCAAAAATTGATACGGCGGTGTATAACCCATCAAGAATTACCAAGCTGTATGGAACAATTGCAGCGAAAGGAGCCCATACGCCGGAACGTCCGCACCGACAGAGCTGCATCATCCGCTATCCGGAGCAGATTCGGGAAACACCCATTGCGCTGGTCAAGAATATTGCAGCGGAACTGCATCAAGCGGCGATACCGACAGAAGCTCGGCGTTCCGGCAAAGAAAGCACTTGGGACATTGAGCATTTTCTTTCCGCACATGGCGTGGAGGTGGAGAAAAAAGTAGCCATCAGCAGCGGTACAAAGTACCAATTAGCACACTGTCCGTTTGACGATTCGCATCAGCACGGAGATGCCGCCGTGTTTGCGTACCATCAAGGCGGTTTCGGATTCCACTGCTTCCATAACAGCTGCGCCGGATACCATTGGCATGAGTTCCGGCAGAAGGTAGACCCGGCAGCTTACAGCAGCAGCCCTTATGCAGTAACGCCTGCTGTGCCGACAGCAAAAGTCAGCGCAGCGGAGAATTCTCCACTGCTTGGCAAGGCGAAGGCACGGATGCTGGACTTTGCAGAGATTCCGAATGTAGACCGCAGCAAAATTGTGGTAATTCGGTCACGGCTCAGTTCGCTTGACGCAAAGATAGGGGGATTCAATGCAGGCGAAATGTCCATTTGGAGCGGGGGCAATGCTTCGGGCAAGTCAACGCTTGTCAGTCAGATTGGTCTGGCAGCTGTATCGCAGGGATATAAAGTCGCGCTGTTTTCAGGAGAAATGACGGCATCACGGATACGAGAATGGCTACTGCTTCAAGCAGCGGGCCCAGACTATGTAATGCCTGATCCGCTGAATCCCAATCATTTCTGCCTGAAGCCCGGCATTGAGGCGAAGCTGGATGCTATGCTGACAGGCAAGTTTGCCATCTACGACAATGACTTCGGCACTGATTGGGAAATCGTTATCAGCACAATTTACGATTGGGTTCAGCAGAACGGTGCTTCGGTGGCGATTGTCGATAATCTGATGGCACTGGATATTCAGCTTGGCAATGTGGACAAATATGAGATGCAATCCCGAATTGCCAAGCGGCTCTCCACAATGGCAAAGACGTTGAAAATTCACGTTCATTTTATCTGTCATCCGCGGAAAACAGAAGCATTTCTGCGCAAAGGCGACATCAGCGGAACAGCCGACCTTACAAATGCAGCCGACAATGTGTTTATGGTTCATCGGGTCAATGCTGATTTTATGATGCGCTATCGCTCGGTATATCCCAAACTTGAGATTCAGCCGGATGTGGGAAATGTGGTGGAAATCATGAAAAACCGTGACCTTGGCGTTGTGGATGAGATGATAAAACTCTATTTTGACCGCCGAAGCAGAACTATGTCGGATGTGAAGGGACTTCCGCCGCAGCACGCATGGTCTGAAAAGATTGAGCAGATGCTGATGGAAGGTTTCACGCGGGTCAATCAAGGCGAACTTCCTATGGAATGGCGGTGAGAACATGCATGGCAAAGTGAACGATGATGAATGGGAGATTTTCCGCGATGCGTTCCGCCTGTATGCAGCGCATTGTGATCCGCCGGAGAATCAGGCACAAGATGCCGAAGAATGGTGGCTTTCAATGGTAAAGGACACCAGTGAAAAAGCTGCAAAATGGAATAATCATCCCTTGATGATGCTGCTGTTTCGAGCTGTTACTGAGTATGTTGAGCAAAAAGCAGCAGGAAAAACGCAAAGTACAATACACAAATAAAGGAATATCTGGCGGAGGTGCTGGGATGAATCAGAGAAGAAACTGCTCCCATTATGTTTATGGAGAAAAGGAACCGTGGAAAGCGTTTGCGAGTGCAGTGATTGTTCAGGCAGTCAAGGATTTCCGCAGCTGCGGTCGGATGCAGTACGAACTTCGGCAAAAGTTCCGCAGCGAGACAAAGCTGACAGCAGAAGAACGGGACTATCTCACATACCGCATCATGCAGTACAAGCAGAGGCTTGATGAACTGCGAATCTTTTTTCAGTCCGGTCGTTTTGTATTGCTTACTGACATAGATGGTATCCAGCTGCTGAAAAGATTGGAGCGTGAAATTGCATGAGGAAAGCAGTTGCATTTTTGAAAAGGGCAGAAGCAGTTGAACAGAAAATAGATGCCCTTCTCTCGCAGATAGAACTCTACAAAAGCCTTACGCAGCGAGTTACGGCATCTTGGGGAAGCGAATTTACCGCCCATGCGCGCAACGTGGGTGCGAATGAGAATGCGATTATTCGTCTCACGGAAGCACGCAGAGAGCTGGAAAACTTGACGCAGGAGTATCGGGATGCCGTTGAAGAAATCACAGCTGTCGTAAACAGCATGGATAATCAGGCGCACCGGATCATCCTCTTGAACTATTATCTTTCTCATATGAATTTTGAGAAGATTGCTGAAAGAATCGGATTAAGCCGGTCGCGCGTGTATCATTTGCACGCTCAGGCGCTTGATGAATTGGAAATGCTGCTAAGTGCAAGCAACTGAATAGGGGACAACACGGGCGACAATCGCGCAAGATAGCAGCAAATAGCATGAAATAGCATCGCGCAGCACAAAACAGGACAAATTAGCAGCGAACAAGACAAATTAGCACGCTTTAGCAACGAAACCTGTGCTATAATAGTAGTGTCGAAAGAGACGAAGGCATTGATGGAGCAATCTGTCGATGCCTTTCTATTTTCCAGAACAGGAGGTGTGAAATATTGACAGGCTGAACCCACCATCAAACAGCAGTGGAGGGCAGGGAAGTTCTGCTGCCACGGATGAACGAGTGCAGGAAGGAGGAAGTGGATGAATCCCACGGTGCTTGCGACTGTAAATCAGAAAGGAGGGGTAGCGAAAACGACCAGCTGCATCAACATAGGTGCAGCGATGGCACGGGAAGGAAAAAAGGTGCTGCTGGTGGACACTGACCCGCAGGCCAGCATGACCATCAGCCTCGGCAATCAGCAGCCGGATCAGCTTGCGCCCACAATCGCAGACCTGATGACCAAGGTCATGAACGATGTCCCGATTGCGCCGGGCGAAGGCATACTGCATCATCCGGAGGGAATTGACCTGCTGCCCGCTAACATCGCGCTGGCGGGAACGGAGGTGTCGCTGGTGAATGCAATGAGCCGCGAAACCATCTTGAAGCAGGTGCTTGCCCGCAATCGGCAGGACTACGACTGCATCATCATCGACTGTATGCCGTCGCTGGGGATGCTGACCATCAATGCGCTGGCGGCGGCAGACCGCATAATCATCCCGGTGCAGGCGCATTACCTGTCTGCCAAAGGGCTGGAACAGCTGCTGCAAACCATTGCAAAGGTACGCAGGCAAATGAATCCCAAGCTGAAAATCGACGGCATCCTCATGACGATGGTGGATGGGCGCACGAACAACGCCAAGGAAATCACGACGCTGATTCGGGAGACTTACGGCGGCAAAATCAAGGTGTTCGAGATGGCGATTCCGCATTCCGTCCGCGCGGCAGAAGCGAGCCTGACCGGGAAGAGTATTTTCGAGTATGACCCTGGCGGCAAGGTGGCGCAGGCGTATCGTGCGCTCACGAAGGAGGTGCTTCAGCTTGAAAAGCAGCGGCAGAAAGCCAAGTCTGACCTCCTACGATGACATTTTCTCCACGGAAGCCTCACGCCAGCAGGAGCAGATTCAGCGTCTTGCCATAAGCGAACTTCACCCCTTCAAAGATCATCCATTCCGCGTACTGGACGATGACCGGATGATGGAAACGGTGGAGAGCGTGAAGGAATATGGGGTGCTGGTGCCGATTATCGCCCGACCGATGGCGGACGGCGGATATGAAATTGTGTCCGGGCATCGGCGGAAGCGCGCCTGTGAGCTGGCAGGGATGAATGAGATTCCTGCTATTGTCCGCGATTTGGACGATGATGAAGCTGTCATCATCATGGTGGACAGCAATTTGCAGCGCGAGAACATTCTGCCCAGCGAACGTGCAAAGGCGTATCAAATGAAAATGGAGGCGATTAAGCGTCAAGGCGAACGAGTAGATTTAACTTCTCGCCAAGTTGGCGAGAAGTTGTCAGTCACTAAAGTAGCAAAAGACGCAGGTGAAAGTGAGCGCCAAATCCATCGCATTTTGCGCCTGAACAACCTTGAGCCGCCGCTTATTGATAAGGTGGACGCTGGCAAACTCGCCTTTACCCCCGCCGTGGAACTTTCGTACTTGAAGCCGGAAGAACAGCAGTGGCTGGATACCGCCTTGGAAAACACGCAGCAGACACCGTCCCTTTCGCAAGCCCAGCGCATGAAGCGCGAAAGCAAACAGGGCACGCTGTCGGAACAGGGCATCATGGAAATCATGACGGAGAACAAGCAGACGATTCCTGCCAAGGGGTCTGTCGTGCTGCCGCAGGAAAAGTTGACCAAGTATTTTCCACGTTCCTACACAACGGAGCAGATGGAAAAGGTAATTTTCAAGCTGCTGGATTACTGGATGCGGAAGCGGCAAATGTCGCAGGAGCGATAAAGACGCATGAAACGAAAAGTGGATATTCTGCTGATGGTCATGTTTCTGTTCGGAAGCATGATTTTTCTTTGCCCAATTTTCGGGCAGATAAAGGAGGTCGAAGAAGATGACCGTGTATACACGCGCATGTCCGCAGAGGTTAAGCCCCCTCAACAGGCTTCGGGACTGGTGGAGGATGCGCCATCCCCCGCGGCAGCCGCCGCGCAGACTGTGCTGCCCCTGCTGCTGGAAGTGCCGCAGGCAGAGAAAACCGCTGTGCCCGCTGCCGCGCCGCCCTCCGTACGCCCGGCTGCTTCCGACACTGCCGCGCCAGCACAGGCAGAGCGGACAGCAAATCCCCGCAGTGTCGATGTAGAAGCATGCATTGCGCAGAATCCGGATTTTGCCGCATGGCTCACCATTTCGGGTACGCCGGTGGATTATCCGGTTGTGCGGTCGAACAGGACAGACTACTACCTGACGCACCTGTTCAGCGGCGAAAACAGCAAGCTGGGATGCCTGTTCTCGCTGCCGTCGGCGGATTATCAGACACCGAGCAGGAACATTGCCATCTACGGGCATCACCTGAGCCATAGCGACGCGATGTTCAGCAGCCTTGTGCAATACAAGGATTCGGGCTACTGCGCCGCGCACAGCATCATTCAGCTGGACACGATTTACGGCGAACGCACCTATCGGATTTTCGCCGTCGTCAACATGCAGGTTGGTGACTGGGATGCAGCGGCGGCTGATTTTGCCAGCGGACAGGCGTTTCAAGCGTATGTAGACCGCGCACGAGCCAAGGCACTGTACGATTCAGGCGCGGCAGTCGGTGCGGATGACCACATTCTGACCCTGATTACCTGCGACCGCAGTGCGGGCGGTGCAAGCGGCCGTCTGATTGTGCTGGCGGTTCAAGAATAATACTATTTTCGGATTCACCTGAGCCATCTGCTTGCGCCTTTTCCCCGCTGTCGTCCGCTTATTCCACTTAGCGTAGCGCTGCTACGCTGCGTTTCATTCGCGTTAGACAGCGTGAAAAATTCGCGGCGCATCTTGGCTCATTTTCATCCGAAAATAGTATAAGAAGGAGAAGCAAATGAAATTGAAATCCAAATTGAAACGATTTGCATCATTGATGCTGTCTGCGGCGCTGGCGCTGACCTGCATTCCGCTCTGTGCGGCAGCAGAAGAAGCAGCCACGCCCTCGGACATCACGGGAACGGAAGTCATCGTGCTTCCGGCAGAAGAACCGGCGCTTCCGCCCGTGGAGGAAGCACCTGACGAATCCGCATCCGATGCACCGGATGAGCCGTCCCATGACGAAATACGCCACAATTCGGAGGAGGAAAGTTCGTCGGACGACCGTCATCCTTTGCAGGCGGCGATTGAAGAACATGGGTATGTCTACGTCCGGACGGTGCGGGCAGTCAGCGTGTACGCCAGCGCAGAATCGCAGGAGCGCATTGCTTATGCCGCGGCTGATGATGCGTCCATTCTGCTGGCGACGGCGTTTTTCAGCGGTCATCAAGCCGTGCAGGTCTGGTTTCTGGATGCGGAGCAGCAGACCATCTGCGGCTTTGTACCGGCAGCGTCGCTGGATACCCGCTATTTGACGGATGCGGATGTGTCGGGCATCGCCGACGTGCCATCCTGCGACGGAATGACTGACGTCGGTCAAAAGCGACTGTTCATGGTCAATGGCAGTCGCCCGGAAGAAGCATCCGATAAAGCAGAAACGCCCGCAGACGCACCTTCGCAGGACGCGCCGCACCAAGAATCGAATCTGCCCGAAGCGGATGAAAGCGGTGATTCGGAGCAGCCGGATGCCGCAGAACCGCCGGATGCTTCGGTACATCCGGAAATCAGCAGCGCGGAAGAAATCGACGAAACGGTGCCACCTGTAAGTCTCGGCGATTTTATCAGCGTCAGTACGGACACGCGCGTCTTTTCTGCGGTGGATGATGATGCGTCTGAAGCGTATTTCTCCAGCGAGTATCAGGGCAATTTCGTCAAAGTAGCTGCGGTGCAGGTGGTGTCCGTTGCGGAAGATGCTTCGGGCGCAGTGTGGTATCAGGTGCGCTTCCTGTACGGCGATTCTTTCCCCAGCGGCAAGATGAAGTGGACGGCTGACGAAACAGTGTGGGTAATGGCAGCGGAAACCGGCGAAACGGATGCGGATGCCTGCACGGTGACGGACTTCGCGTATCCCAAAGAAATACTGCGTCTGCTCCGGGAAATGCAAACGTACACCGCAGAAACGGATGGATTCAGCTTGAAGAATATTCATGGGAAAATCGGCAGTTTTCAGGCGGGACAGTCGGGACTGCAAGGAAGTTCCGGCAGGGACGCGGCGTATCCACAGCTGGCGAAATCGGCATCGCACGGCACGATTTATGCGACACCGCACTATCTGGAAAACTTCCCCGTGTACTGCCTTGAGCATACGCTTTCCGGCCCCGGCGAAGGGTCGGGCGCGAACAAAACAGAAACCGGCCCGTATGCGCTGCTGGATATGGAGGCGTTCGTGAACACCGCAGAAGGCGGCGGCGTGAACGGGGTGCGATTCAAGGCGCAGACCATGCACGCCATCGGCTGGGTGCTTCGGCACACCTACCCGTTTATGGTGCTGGATCGCAGTGATGCAAACAACGAAGTGTGGAGCCGTGTCGCGGGTCAGTTTGCTATTCGCGAGGTGATTAAGCAGCTGGAAGGCGCGCAGTACGTCCGCAGTTATTGGGACATGGATAATTTCTACGCCTTCTCCGGCGGCGCACCGGAAGTGTACTTGACCTATGCCCGCTGGCTGGCGAAAAATGCGATTGCACACGCAAAAATCACCGGGAAAATCACCGTCAGCGGTCAGCGCATCCAAGCGTCAGACGGCGGCTATATCGGTACGGTTACGCTGACGACGGATGCGGATTTGATTCGGATTTCCAAGGCAGCGGGCAGTATCACGGGGAACAGCGGCGGTTCGGATGAAGCGTACTACTATGTCAAGAGCGGCGATACCATCCGGATTTTGTCGGACAAAAGCAGCTTCTCCGTTTACATGGAATCAATCGCGTCCAGCGCGGAAGAAGCAGGCTTTCTGGTCGGAATCCCCAGCGCCTCCATCCAGAAAGTGCTCGTCCCGATTGACGGTACACCGTACCCGCTGCAATCCGCCGTTGTCACGTTTGAACTGCTGTATGGCACGGTGTTTGTGACCAAGCAGTCCATGGACGGCATTTTGCTGCAAGGCGCAGTGTTTGAGCTGCTGGATGAATCCGGCGCGGTGCTGGCAGAAGCAGTGACGGATGCGCAGGGACGTGCCGTTTTTTCCGGGATTGCACCGGGACGCTATCAGGTTCGCGAGAAAACCGCACCGCAGGGGTATCGGCTGTCGGTTGTCTCGGCGCAGGAAATCATGGTGACGGCGGGGGCAGACACGGCGTGCATGTTCATCAACGAGCGCATGATGGGCATCATCCGGATCATCAAGACGGACAGCATGACCGGAAAACCGCTGCCCGGTGTCACGTTCACGGTGACGAGATTGACCGCGCCCGCATCGGATGATGCTTCCGATGTTGGTAAAGTCGTTGCAACGATTACGACGAATGCGGATGGCATCGCACAGACCGAAGCGCTTCCGTGGGGAGAATATCGAATTGCGGAAACCAATGCGCTGGACGGCTATGTGGATACGGACTTTGTGACCATCGTTCAAATCAAATAACAGGAGGAAGAAAAATGAAGCAGATGAAGCAATGGATGCACTGGGTGCTTGCGCTGGTGCTGCTGGTGATGAGCCTGTCTGTTTCGGCAGCAGCGGCAGAAACCATCACGGTGAATGTGACCAACACGCCCGTGCGCGGCAGCGTGGCGCTGGAAAAGACCGGCTTGCAGCTTGTGCGCTTTACGGACGAGCAGGATGAATGGGGCAATACCGTCATGAAGCCTGTTTATCAGCAGGGGTATTTGAAGGGCGCTGTGTTTGAACTCCGCGCTGCGGCGGATGTTGTCGGCAAGGAAGGAACGGTTTTCTACAAGCAGGGGGAACTGGTGCAAACACTGACCACCAGTGCAGACGGCGCAGTGAACTCGAAGCCGCTGCCGCTGGGCAGCTACTGCTTGCAGGAAGTTTCCGCCCCGGACGGCTATCTGCTGGATGATACCCCGTATCCCTTCACGCTGACGGCGGCAGGCAAGCAGACGCCTATCGTGGAAGTGAAAGTGTCCGCGGTCAACACCTATCTGCCGATTCGCGTGACGCTGCACAAGCAGCAGGAAGCGATTCGAGTGGATGAAACGGCGGACGGTATGATTCGCTCGTCCATCGAGACAGTTCCCGGCGAAGGCTGCGTGTTCGGCTTGTTCAATGCAGGGGTGATTGCCTACGGCGACAGCCAGAAGCTGCCTGCCCATACGCTGATGGCGACTGGCATCACGGATGCCAAGGGCAATTTGACATTCTCCGGCATGTACCCGCATGGCGCGTATTATATCAAGGAACTGTCCGCGCCGGATGGCTGGCTGCTGAATACCGAGCAGTACCCGGTGCAGCTGACACCCGAAAACATGGATGCAGCGGAGGAGGCAATCGCAATCACGCTGGATGCGCCTATCCTGAATCGCCTGATTTACACGCCGGTGACGATTACCAAGCGGGACATTGCCGGCAAGGAAACGCTGCCCGGTGCGCTGATTGAAGTGTACGATGCGCAGGGCAGCACCATTTACCGCGCGTATACGGATGAAAACGGTCAGCTGCCGGATATTCCGCTTGTTCCCGGCTCGTATACGTTCAAGGAAACCTATGCGCCGGAGGGGTATGCGCTGAATGTGGCGGTAAAAACCTTCACGGTGACAAGCGAAGGAAAAATCATCGGGGAAACCGAAATTCGGGATGAAATCAACAAGATTCAGCTGAAAAAGGTCAAGGAGAACGGCGAGCCGCTGCCCGGCGCTGTGTTCGGCATTTACGATGCCAACAACACGCTCGTGCAGCAGCAGACTTCCGATGACAGTGGTTATCTGACCTTCTCGAAACTGGGGTACGGCACTTATACCATCCGGGAAATTCAAGCGCCTTACGGCTATCATCCATCCACCGGCGAATGGCAGGTGACGATTGACGGCACTTACCAGAACCCCGTTCAGATTCTGACGACGGTGATCGATGAGGATGCGCCCGGCTGGATTCGGGTCATCAAAACGGATGCGCTGGACGGTCATCCCATTGCGGGCGTTCGCTTCGACATCTACGCCTTGAATGAGGACGGCAGCACGGGCGACTTGGTGTCCACCATGCTGACGAACGACGACGGCGTGGCAATGTCCGAAAGTCTGCTGGTCGGCGACTACATGGTCAAGGAGCATGAAGCGCCCGTCGGCTATGTGAACAGCCTGTGGAGCGAAAAAGTGACCGTCGTCATGGACGAAACCGTGGAGCGCAGCGTGACGAATATCCCCATGCAGGGGCAGGTTCGCATTGTTAAGACGGACGCGGAAACGGGCGGAAGTCTGGCTGGCGCAGTCTTTACGGTCATCCGCGTGAGCGGCTTGCCTTCGCATGGCAAGGAAGGGTGCGGCGAGGTTGTGGCGGTCATCACCACGGATGCGGAAGGGGTGGCAGTCACGCCTGTGCTGACGTGGGGCATCTACGAAATCCGCGAAACCACCGTGCCGGACGGGTATCTGGACAGCGGCTGTGTCGTTACCGTTTCGATTCCCGGCAATGCTGACTGACAAGACAATCTTCAACAGGGGCATCAGGCAGATGGTGCCCCTGCTGTATTTCAGAAAACGGGAGGCATCCATGAACACAAAACGAAACATCCTGCCCATGCTGCTGGCGGCATTGCTGCTCTTCTGTCTGCCGATTGCATCACTGGCGGAGAACGTGCCCATTCAAAACGTCAGCATCCTCAATACGCCCATCAAGGGGCAGATTCTGCTGGAAAAGACCGGGCAGATGCAGACGACGGGTGAACAGGGGTATTTGAAAGGCGCGGTATTTGAGATTCGGGCGGCGGAGAACATTGTCGGGCAAGACGGCACACAGTGGTATTCATGCGGCGAGCTGGTCGCCACGATGACCACCAGCGGCGAAGGCGTTGAGAAAAGTCCGCTGCTGCCGCTGGGCAAATACACGGTCAAGGAAATCAGCGCTCCGTCCGGGTATGTGCTGGATTTGACGACGTACACCGTAGAAATTCAGGCGTCGGATCAGGAAACGCCGATTGTTTCCGCTACGGTTTCTTCAATCAACCATCCCGCCGAAATTCTGCTTCAAAAGACCGAGGCGGATGGAAAGGCACTGTCAGGGGCGCAGTTCGTGCTGCTGGATGCGGACGGACGCGAAACGGCATCGGCTGTTTCGGATGCAGACGGGCTGGTGCGCTTCCGCTTCGTTCCGCAGGGACAGTACACCATTTGCGAAACGTCCGCGCCGGATGGGTATCTGCTGAACCGCAGCGCAATTTCGGTGACGGTAACGCCGAACTGGACGAATGCGGAAGAAACGATAGCGACGGTGGTGAATCAGCAGAAGAAAATCCAGTTTATCAAGGTGGATACAGCCGGAACGCCGATGGCAGGCATTCTCTTTAAGCTCATCAACGCGGAAACAGGCATTGTAGCAGAAACGGCTGTCAGCGACGAAAACGGTGCGTTTGCCTTTACAGCATTTGATTATGGCGTGTGGACTGTCCATGAAGCGGCTGCCCCCAGCGGTTACAGCCGCATGGCGGACTATCGCTTCCAAGTGGATGACAGCTGGTCGGGAACAGCGCCGGTGCTGCTGGTAAACATTCCTGATTCTTATGCGTTCATCAAAGTCGATGCTGATGGCAAACCGCTGCAAGGCGTGAAATTTGCCCTGCGGGATGCGGACGGCAATCTCCTGCAAACGCTGGAATCCGATGAGAACGGCATTGTCCGCGCCGAGCACTTGCAGCCCGGCACTTATTATTTGCAGGAAACAGAAACGCTGAAAGGATACACCCTGAGCGGCGATGTCCGGAAGCTGGTCATTGACGAGCACTACAAGATTCCCGAAGAAATGCCGCAGTGGGTCAACTACACGACGATTCAGACCGGCGTGCAGCTGGCGGCATCGGGGGTGATGCTTATCGGCATTGCCCTGATGCTGATAAGCGGCACCATGCTGCTGATGCGCAGACGGCGAAAGGCGTAAGCGGATGGTGTATCATCAAAAGCTGTTCCTGCGCCGCTTGGAAGTCCCGCCTTGGGCGGCGCGCTGCACTTTTTCATGACGGAGGCTTCCAATGCAGGAAGAAATCGAAAACAAAACGCTCTCCCTCATCATCAATACCAGCAAATTCACTGAAAGGACATTGGCGACGGCGTTCGCGAAAGCGCTGAAACTCGGCTGGAATAAAGCCAAGGAGCATTATCAAGCGAAACCGCAGGGCAGGCAGAGCGTGAAGCAGCTCATCGGGCAGAATCAGGGCGTTGAGCAGACTGCACTGGCTGACCGGCAGGAGGTGAAGGCGTTTGAACGATACGCCCGCCAATATGGGGTGGATTATGCCATCCATAAGGGTACTTCCGACAGCGGAAAAACGCGCTATCTGGTGTTCTTCAAAGCTCGCGACCGTGCAGCCATTGATCAGGCAATGCGCGCGTATGCAATGGATTTTCTGGCGAAGCGGAAGGCGCAGCGGAATGTTCAGCCTCAGCTGGATACGGCATCCCCCAGCAAACAGAAGGAGCGCAGCAGGCAGAAAGGGCGGGAAAGATGAACACTGCCGCATGGGAAAAACGTCTGCTGCTGCATCTGCCCTACGGGGTTATTGGACTTGCCGCGGCGAAGCTGAGTGAAGCATGGCGGCTGTCAGCCGGGACGGATTTTTCCGCGAAATTCCTGCACCTGCGGGATGGCATGGCAATGGCATTCCGAAACGGACTGTCCGGCTTTGTGCCCCTTGACCTGCTGATTGGGTTTCTGTGCGGATGCGCACTGTGCCTGCTGGTACATGCAAAACGCAGGAATGCCAAGAAGTATCGGCACGGCGAAGAATACGGCGCTGCCCGCTGGGGAAAGCCAAACGACATTGCGCCGTTCATGGACGCTGACCCGTGGAACAACATCATCCTGACCCAGACGGAGCGCCTGACCATGAGCAGCCGCCCGGCGAATCCCAAAAACGCACGGAACAAGAACGTACTGGTCATCGGCGGTTCCGGCAGCGGCAAAACACGCTTTTTCATCAAGCCGAACATCATGCAGTGTACCAAAACGAAGGGGTGCTCTCTTGTGATTACTGACCCCAAGGGGACGCTGATTACGGAGTGCGGAAAGATGCTTGCTGCTGCCGGATATGACGTGCGGGTTTTCAATGTTATCAGTTTCCAAAAGTCCATGCACTACAACCCGTTTGCGTATATCCGAAGCGAAAAAGACATTTTGAAGCTGGTGACGGCGCTCATAGCAAACACAAAGGGAGAGGGCAAAGGCGGCGACGACTTCTGGATTAAGGCGGAAACGCTGCTCTATATGGCGCTGATTGGCTACATCCACTACGAACTTCCGCCCGCGGCGCAGAATTTTACGACGCTGATTGACATGCTGAACAGCATGGAAGTTCGCGAGGAGGACGAGGAATACCGAAATCCTGTTGACCTGATGTTTGAAAAGCTGAAAGCGGAAAAGCCGGAACACTTTGCGGTGCGGCAATATGCCAAATACCGGATGGCTGCCGGTGTTGTATGCTCTAAAAGACTTCTTAATCAAGCGGTTGGGAAGTCTCTTAGAACACACAACCTAAAACCGAAGGAAGGAGCGCAAGTTATGAGAAAAAACGAGAAAATCACAGCTCTGTACGAACGACTGAGCCGTGATGACTTTGGCAAAGATGATGACCAACAGCGTGAGA